>Ga0265293_10005900_pt1 | contig 20086 bp, 18 predicted proteins | sample Munlanlewell138R_FD_192505 | JGI IMG/M metagenome (GOLD analysis project Ga0265293, IMG submission 192505) | Leachate microbial communities from a municipal landfill in Southern Ontario, Canada - Leachate well 138R | ecosystem: Engineered > Solid waste > Landfill > Unclassified | place: Canada... | reverse complement strand
GCTTACTTTACTTCTACTTTCTGCCCTTCTAATTTCTTATCCGAGTTTCATTTTTTCTGCAGCTAAAAAGGGCTTGGATACCTGGTGGCAATTTGTATTGCCGGGACTGTTCCCGTTTTTTATCCTAGTTGAATTGTTAGCGCAATTCGGAGTAATAGACTTTTTAGGAATACTGCTGGAGCCGATCATGAAACCGTTATTTAATATACCCGGTAGAGGTGCATTTGTGCTAACAGCAGGTTTTACCTCAGGAGCACCAATAGGAGGTATTCTAACTTCCCAGCTATACCAGGAACAACATTTAAGTAGAGGTGAAGCAGCCCGCCTGGTATCCTTTACCAACAATGCATCTCCCTTATTTATATTAGGTTCAATTTCCGTAGGCCTTTTGGGACAACCCCAATTTGGCAAAATATTGGCACTCAGCCACTATTTTGCTAATCTTTTAATAGGAATTCTGCTGGGGCTCTCCTCCTCCAAAAAACGGCTTAGAACCACTGGTAGCAATTTAACCCAATTGCTAGTTCAAGCATTCACAAACATGCACCACTCCTACCTCCTTCGCAATAAATCCCTAGGGGTCATCCTACGGGAAGCCGCTAAAAGTTCTATGGAAAAGATGTTGATTATTGGCGGTTTCATAATTATGTTCTCAGTACTTATTGAAATACTTTCCATTCTGGGAATTCTTAAAATATTAGCCGGCTTCCTTGGCTTGTTTTTAATTCCAATCGGTCTTGACCCCTCTTTGATGTTACCACTATCCAGCGGAATTTTTGAAATGACCATAGGTATAAAAATGATCGCGGAAAGCGGGGCCCCTATACTACAGCAACTACTATGTATCAGCATCATCCTGGGGTGGGCCGGGCTGTCGGTTCACGCCCAAGTGGCCGCCTTCTTGAGTGGCCATAATATCTCCCTGATACCTTATTATTTCGCCAGAATCCTACAAGGAACAATTGCCGCGTCTTTTGCTTATATCTTACTTGGTAAAGGTGTTTTTGTGTTGGGGGAAGGCAAAATCCCCTTAATCACCCTGATCAGTTTAAGTAAAATAATTTTGGTTTGCAAGATCGTTTTTGTAATGATGGCATTGTTCTTTATTCTGGACTTTTTAAAATCAACCCTTAAGAGGTAGCATCTTTTACCATGATGGTTTGTTTTTCTTATGCATCTTCTTTTAAACTGCTGTATAAATCTGCTTTTCCTTCGCTAATATTAGTTAAGGCTTTTGTCAGATTATTTTCTAACTGAATTAAAATTTGCTCCGCATAATGGAAGGCACCTTTTTTTATTTCGAGATCAAGGGTTTGGGCTTTCTTTAAAATTTCTTGTCCCTTCTGCTCCGCGGCTTTTACTATAGCATTTTCCAATGCCAGTTGTTCGATCTGGGATTGAGCCTTTTTGATAATCTTTTCTCCTTCTTCTTGGGCTTCCCTAATCATTCTATCTTTTTCTTTGGCAACCCACCTAGCCTGCCTTATTTCTTCCGGCAAAACTGCTCGAATTTGATCTATACAATCCAATACCTCATCTAGGTCCACCAGCACTTTACCCATTAAAGGGATTCTGGAGCCACTTTCTAGAATATCTTCTAATTCGTCCAACACTTCAAATACATCCATCAACTGATTCCCCCTTTGCTAATTTATAAAACAATAATGCGGTGCTGCCATACTGCTTCGCTTTTATTAGTTCAAATCCTTCGATTAACTGATTCTGCCCCGTAGATACGGACTGCTCCAGAATAAGTCTTCCCATGTCTTTTAATAATTTTTTCCCTGCTAACAGGTTTAAAATTTCAGGCCACTTTTCATAACTATAGGGAGGATCAATAAAAATCAAATCAAAAGGTTTTTCTTGGCAGGACTTCAAAAAAGACAATACATCCATCCCGACAACCCTAGTTTGAGCTTGCCAGCCCGTTTTTTCGATATTATATGTAAGGGACCTAATAGCTGTGGGGCTGTTTTCCACAAATACCACATAGCCGGCACCCCTGCTTAATGCTTCTAACCCCAGTGCTCCAGACCCGGCAAAAAGATCCAACACCCTTGCTTCTAACTCCAGCCCTTGAATTGAATTAAATAGGGCCTCTTTAACCCTACTGCCGGTAGGCCTTGTTGCATAACCTTTGGGTGCATGTAGGATCATTCCCTTTGCTTTACCTGCAATTATTCGCATTTTCAAATTCACCCACTGATATTATAGCATATGATTTAATAATGGAAGACATCTTAAAAACAAAATTCGGCATATTTTCAAAAAAACCTCCAACTTTCGTATATTATCTTTCCCATCGGTTTATAATAGCAAATAGCAAAGTACTTTGCAGAAGAGCTTAGTGGTTATATAAAATAACCCTCCCCCATGAGCTCTTCCTCCGGTTTCTCCTCTCCCAGCCCCCATAGGCGAACAATAAAGGTACCTATCGCCTGTGGGGGCAATGCACAACCAAGCCGCCTTAGGCGGCTTTTTTAGTTATTTTTAGAAAAATTATGGTTTATTCCGCTACAAACTGATTATTTTGCAGGTAACATCTCAAAAACGGTGAATAATATATGGGTTAATACAAATTTAGGAGGACTAACATGAAACAATTAGAAAACTTGCATGCCCTGTTTCGCCCGAAAAGTATCGCTATCATTGGAGCTTCTTCAAATCCTATTAAACCCGGAGGGCAACCGTTAGCGGCTCTTTTGGCTAGTGGTTACGCAGGAGAAATTTTACCCGTCAACCCACGTTATACCGAAATAAATGGGTTGAAATGCTATAGTAGCGTTACAGATATAGCTACACCCGTTGATCTGGCCATTATAGCTGTACCGGCCAAAAATGTTGCGACGGCATTAAAAGACTGTGTTAAGCAAAAGGTAAAAACCGCCATAATTTTCACCTCGGGTTTTGCGGAAGCGGGTGAAGAAGGTTTGAACTTGCAAGATGAACTTTTAACAATTGCCAAATCTGCCGGATTACGATTTGTCGGGCCTAATTGCTTGGGATTAGTTAACGCACCTGAAAAAGTGATGGCCAATTTTGCAGTTAGCCATCACCCAGAAAAGGTTGTTAAAGAAAACGCTTTTGCCTTTATCAGCCAAAGCGGCGGCTTCGGCACCATTACCTATGCAGAAGCACAAAAGCAAGGTCTGGGAGCTCAAATTCTTGTCAGTACCGGTAACGAGGCCGACTTAGACTTCACGACCTTTGTAGACTATATGGTTCAATATACTGATGTTAAAGCAATCGGGGGCTATCTCGAAGGTGTTAGAGACGGCAAAAATTTTGCCAGAGTTGCCGATGAGGCCCTTAAAAAAGGGATACCCCTTTTAATTTTAAAGGTTGGCAAGCATCAAGTCGCTGCCCAAGCGGCCCAATCGCACACCGGCTCCATGGTTGGAGACGATGATATTTATCAAGGCTTATTCGACCAAAAAGGCATTATCCGTGTAAACGGTGTCGAAGAAATGCTCCCTATGCTTAACCTGATTTCGGACAAAAGATTGCCCCGGGGCAAAAAAATTGGAATACTTTCAACCTCGGGAGGCGGCAGTGTTTATCTAGCAGATCTTTGCGCGGATGCCGGCCTTGAGGTAATAAACCTTTCTTCGGAAACAATGTTAAAGTTAAAACAAATTCTACCGCCCTTTGTGACTCCGGGCAACCCGGTTGACTTAACTTCCCAGGCCATGGTTGAAGAAGGAATGCTCAAGCAAGCTTTGGAAGTTTTATTTAAAGATCCAGCCGTAGATTTAATTATGCTACATTTTAATGTGATGGGGCAGGAAGCTACCCAGACAATTATTGCCGATATTAAAAATGCCTATAACAAGACTGATAAACCCTTAATGTGCGTTTCCTGGAGCCATGATGAACGGGATCACCTCTTGGCCCAAGATTTGATTAGATTGGCGGGCTTACCCAACAGTTCTCAACCGGAATACGGTGCCAAGGCTTTGGCAGCCCTGGCTAATTATGCAGAGCAGTATCGGCTCAAACAGAATTCTTTACACAAAACTAGCTCTGCCGACAGTGTCGCCGACAACCCGGGAGCCCAATACTTAAAAAAATTAAACAAAACTAACCTAAACGAAAAAGAAGCGAAAGATTTGCTTCGCCTTTACAATATTCCTGTTGTTCAAGAACAAATTGTTTCCTCCGGAGAAGAGGCAATATCGGCTGCCAAGTCAATTGGCCTGCCCGTTGTTTTAAAAATTCTTTCTTCGGACATTTTACATAAAACCGAGGTTGGAGGTGTAGAATTAAATCTGGAAACGGAAGAAGCTGTACTCAGAAGCTACAATCAAATTTTAAACAGGGTAAAATCAACCGCTCCAAATGCCCTGCTCGAAGGAATGCTGGTGGCAGAAATGCTCCCACAAGGCAGGGAACTCATACTCGGAATAAAAAATGATCAAGCTTTTGGTAACAGTGTTGTTGTAGGCTTAGGAGGCATCTTTGTTGAGGTTTTAAAAGACTTCGTATCGGCCATCCCTCCCTTGGCAGCTTATGAAGCTGAAAATATGTTAAAAAAATTGAAAGGTTACCCAATCCTGGAATCCTTCCGAAACCTTGGTCCGGCGGATTTAGATGCTCTTTTATCCGTTATAATAAATTTGGGCAAAATGGCCATTGATTTAGAGAGCCTAATTGATGAATTAGAAATCAACCCGCTAATTGTTGGAGAAAAAGGCATGGGGGTTAAAGCTGTAGATGCTTTGGTTACTTTAAAATAAAAATTTTTTCTGTTTTAATAAAAAGGCCGAAAGGCCTTTTTTAAATTGGCTTAGCAGTTTTTTGGGTTTCTAAGGCTTGAAAACGCGCCTTATTAGAGCAAGCATTGCAAACAAATATCCCCCTGGGATCCTTTGCCAAACGCTGGTAATCCTTATGTATTTTGTTAATTTCTTGCTCAGTACCGCAGAGCATACAGCGAACCTTCATCTCAATTCACCTCTTTTTTTATTGTACCATTAACTACCTCTCAAAACAATTAAATAAAAAGAATAGAAACCCGCTCTTTGGGAAAATATGAAAATAACACATTGAGAGGTGATTACACTGACTAACCATTCCTTCTACAGGAAGTTAAATCCGTTTCTAGATTTAGCGGTGGAAGCCCATGAATTAATAAGGGGCGAAACAGGCAGGGAAATAAATGGGGTAATTCACGAACAAAACCGTTTTCCCGGCGGCACCACTACCTTAATCAAAATTACTAATCAGAAGGGTGAAGAAATAATGGGCCGCCCATTGGGCTCCTATGTTACAATAGAATCCAAAGAGCTCAGGCATAATAACTGGGAAGCCCATAAAAATATTACAAAAAGTTTTGCAGCAGTGTTAAAAGACTTAATCAAAGGTTTTAATCTAACTCCAGACAGCAATTTTTTGATAGTAGGTTTAGGCAATTGGAACGCTACACCCGATTCACTCGGTCCGAAAGTGGTCAACAAAATTTTAGTAACCCGCCATATGTTTCAGTTCGCTCCGGAGGAGCTTACAGGAGGACTTCGCCCCATTGCTGCTATTGCACCTGGCGTTTTAGGTATTACCGGCATTGAAACAGCCGAAATTATCAAAGGTATTATCGAAAAAGTAAAGCCTCATTTGATTATAGCAATAGATGCTCTGGCCGCGGGTAATGTAGACAGAATTGCAAGTACCATCCAATTGTCCGATACCGGGATTTCACCAGGTTCAGGTATTGGCAATAAACGACAGGGCCTCAATGTAGAAAGCCTAGGAGTTCCCGTTATTGCGATTGGGGTACCTACAATAGTTAATGCTGTTACAATCGCCTTTCAACTGTTCAATGAACTACTGACTAGAAATGAATCCTTGGCTGCTTCACTTCCAGAGGAGGAACTAGAAAAAGCTATTCAACTAGTCTTTGGTTCCTTCGGGACCACATTAAGTGTTACACCCAAGGAAATAGATGAATTGATTTCCAATGCAGCCAGGGTTATAGCTTCCGGTTTAAATCAAGCATTACACATCGCCATTAACCCTAATGATTATGCCATGTATCTACAATAATCTTACCCGGAGGTGTAACAACAAAACGGGCCGGGGCCCGTTTTGTTAAAAAGGAGTATATTCAGTTACTGACCACCGCCACCTCCGGGGTTACTGCTTACAGAACTTTGGTAAGCGTGGATCATTTTACGAACCATGTTGCCTCCAACGGCTCCATTAAGTCTTGCGGGAACATCCCCTAAATAACCCTGGTAATTAGGAAGTCCGACTTCCTGAGCGGTTTCGAACTTTAACTGGTCCATTGCTTCACGTGCCCCGGGAACTACAAGCACATTTCGTCTTTGTCCGGATCCCATTAAATTGTCACCTCCTTTTCTCTTGTAGTCTTATTATGGCTATTTAAGCTGGTTTTATGCTGCTTAAAGCCTAGTAGTATTTCCCTTGGCAGTTGTTTTTACACAGTTAAAATTACAACTGCTAAACATTAATTAAAAAAACGCCTATCTGGGAAGTGGCGTTTTATGGCAAAAATTCTGCATATTTTTTTTCTGCCCTCGAAATCAGTTTTGCGTTTTCGGGACTATTTTTATTTTTATAAATCAAGCTAGCATCCCTTTGTGCTAATTGTAAGAGCTTTTGATCGGTCAGCAAGCGAGCTACCTTAAATTCGGGCATACCATGTTGTCGAACACCAAAAAAATCCCCGGGACCCCTAATTTTAAGATCTTCTTCAGCTAAAGAGTAGCCATCCCGGTACCGTAACATGGATTTAACTCTGGCTTGAGTTTCCTTGCTTCTAAGGCTTCCCATTAAAAAACAATAGGATTTAATCTCTCCCCTACCGACTCTTCCCCTTAATTGATGCAATTGAGCCAGGCCAAACCTTTGACAGTCATTAATTAAAATAATACTCGCGTTGGGCACATCCACCCCAACCTCAATGACCGTTGTAGCCACCAATAAATCCAGCCTACCCATTCTAAAATCACCCATTATAGATTCCTTTTCTGAACTGGGTAGCCCGCCATAAATCAGTCCCAGGCGATATTCTTTAAAAGAGCCACTATTTAATTCTTCAAATAGCTTAATAGCTGCCTCCCCTGCAATTTTCTCCGAATCCTCTACTAATGGACAAACAATATAACCTTGACGGCCTTCATTTAGCTGCTTTTTAATAAAATTATAAACCTCCGTCCTTTTGCTTTCCGGCCAATATTTTGTTTCAACCGGCAGGCGACCGGGCGGCATCTCATCAATAATAGAAAAATCCAGATCTCCGTAATAAGCCAAGGCCAAGGTCCTTGGTATCGGGGTGGCAGTCATTATTAACAAATCCGGTTGAACAATATTATTTTCCAACAGCCTGCCCCTTTGTGCGACTCCAAAGCGATGCTGTTCATCCACCACAACTAATCCCAATCGTTTAAATTTAATTTCGTCCTCCAGCAATGCATGGGTGCCGATCACAAGCTTACTATTACCGCTTAATAAGTCGTTTTTTATTTTATCTTTTTCCTTTTTACTCAAACCACCAATCAACAATGCCGCATTGATCTTTAGCTTCTCCAATTGGTTTTTGAGCCCTAAATAATGTTGCTCCGCCAAAATCTCTGTAGGAACCATAAATACACCCTGGCTATTATTATCTATGGCCTTCAACAAAGATAATATTGCCACCACAGTCTTGCCGGAGCCTACATCTCCTTGCAAAAGCCTTGCCATGGGTTTTTTGTTTTCCATATCGGCATAAATCTCTTTTAAAACTATTTCCTGCGAACCGGTCAACTTATAGGGTAATTGATTGACAAATGCCCTGGATAACGGGCCGGTCATTTTATGAGCGAAGCCCTCTTTTTCCGTTTTACGGAACTTTTCACCCTGTAGTTTCAATTGCCAAAGAAGCAATTCCTCGTAAGCCAAAGTTTTTCTTGCTCTTTCAGCCTGTTCCAGACTGTCGGGCCCATGAATTTGCTTAAGTGCCCTGCCGGTTTTCATTATATTATAATGTTCTTGAATAACTCCGGGTAAGACATCCCTGACCATAACGGCATATTCCGCCACTGCATCTTGAATTATTTTCTGCAAAACCTTTTTGGAAAGACCGGCGGTTGTAGGATAAACCGGAATTATTTTATAATAATCCCTAGGTATCTCCCCGGATTCCAAAACTTCATAATCACCAACTTTAATTATATTTCCTTGAAAGGATCTCTCTACTCGTCCCGTCACAAAAAGGCTGGCACCCCGTTTGAAAGCAGTTTTCAAATAAGGTTGATTAAACCAAACTGCAATTGCACTACCTGTATCATCTTTTATAAAAACCCTCAAAATTGTTAATTTGGGTTTCGGCCTAATTTCCGTCACTTCAATAACCTTGCCCCAGAAGGAACCTTCCCTATAGAAAGGCAATTCCCCTAAGGGGATGACCTTTGTTCGGTCCTCATAACGTAAAGGAAAGTGAAATAGTAGGTCCTCGATGACAAAAATGCCAAGCTTAGCTAAAAACTTGGCTCTTCCTCTACCTATTCCTTTTAGAGATTCAACAGGAACCTTTAATAAACTTTCTGGGGCCATCATTTAAAATTTCATACTCCTTATTCTAAACCTAAAATATAGTAATAAAGCGGCTGTCCTCCCCGATGAATTTCCACATCAAGATCAAGATAGCGTTTTTCAAGCTGTTCTTTTAACTGACTTGCTTGGGCTTCTTTAATATCTTCCCCATAAAAAATACTAAGCAGCTCATGTTTGGGTTTCACTAACTGCTCTAATAAACCCATGGCTACAACCTCAAGATCTTTCCCTTGGGCCACTATATTTCCCTCCAAGAGGCCCAAAATTTCTCCCTTGGTAATGGTTAATCCATTATACTGGGAATCCCTAACGGCAAAGGTGACCTCACCTGTATCAACTTCTTTTATGGCTTCCGACATTCGAGTTGTATTACTTTGAAGATCATCCATCGGGTTAAAAGCCAACATAGCCGACAAACACTGAGGAAAACTGGTGGTCGGTACTACCGAAACCTGAATCCCCTGTTCTTCGGAAACTTTTTGTGCTTGCTCCGCAGCTAAAATTATGTTTTTATTATTAGGCATTATTATCACGTTTTTATACCTTGCCTGTCTAATACCTACCAATATTTCTTCCGTACTAGGATTCATCGTTTGACCACCTTGTATAATAACATCAACACCAAGGCTTTCCAAAATAGCCGCTAGCCCAGCACCAGCAGTAACTGCAACAACACCTAAGCCTTCAAGAGGTGCTGTCGGGATATTAATTTTTAGGGTTTCTCTATGTTGTTCTTCCATATTATCTATTTTAATATCATGTAGACTGCCTTTTGTTACGGCTATTTCTAAAACTCGCCCCGGAGAGTTTGTGTGGATATGAACCTTAATGACTTCTTCATTGCCAACCACCATAAGGCTATCACCCAAACTAGCCAGCTCCTCTTTTAAAGGCTCCTCAAGTAGATTTTGTCCCCTAATGATCAATTCTGCACAATACCTGAACTCCAGCTCTTGATGCAGACCGATTTTATTTGAGTTTTCTGTCAAATTATCACTACCCTTTATTAAATCTGTATCTGAAACAAGTATTTCACCTTGTATACCGGCTATCATACCGTGCAAAATATAAACCCAACCCTGCCCACCAGCATCAACAACACCTGCTTCAGCCAACACAGGCAATAATTGGGGAGTTTTTCTAAGGGACTCTTCCGCTGAGTAGGATGCCGCCAAGAGCACCTCCAGACAATTACCTCCCTCTTGGGCCTTACTTTTTGCTCCTTCAGCAGTAGCCTTTGCAACGGTTAAAATAGTTCCTTCAACAGGTTTTATAACTGAACGGTAGGCCATATCGGATGCCCTTTGAAAAGCCGTCGCCAAGGTAAAGGCATCCAACCCGTTTTGTTGTAGGTCTTTACCGAAGCCTCTAAATAATTGAGACAAAATAACTCCGGAGTTGCCCCGGGCACCCATTAAAGCACCAGTTGCTATGTTTTTTAGGATGGATGAAATATCCTCACTATTCTCCTTTTCCATCTCATTAATTGCAGCAGTAATTGTTAAATGCATATTTGTACCGGTATCCCCATCTGGCACGGGAAATACATTAAGGGAATCCACATAGGGCTTGTTATTGCCCAGCATCATTTGAGCGCCGCGGAAAGCTTGTTTTAACTGCTTTGCATCTAGTTCTTTATATTGCAAATCCTTTACCTCCTCAGTCTAAAACCCTGACTCCTTGTACTATAACATTTACTTTGCCAACAGTTTGACCTGTCGTTTGTTCTACTGCGTAACGCACTTGTTCCATAACATTTTGTGCAATTTGAGAAATCTTTGTACCGTAAGCCATAATCACATAGACATCTATGATTAATTCTCCTTTGCTATGTACAACAATACCTTTTCCAAGGGAATCCATTCCTAAAAGCTGACCGATTCCATCTTGCAGTTTTTGTGAGGCCATGCCTATCAAACCATAGGATTCCAAGGCCGCTCTGCCGGCAATAGTGGCAATAACTTGATCCGCAATAAGAATTTTACCATATTCATTTTTATTAGCCAACGACATAATTAATTAACCTCCCCCTCTTTATAATTTAGCAGCATAAAAACTTTTTAATTTAATTTACAGCGGACGGATGGTATTTGACAAAAAACAAAGCATTCTATTAGTATTCTCACTATACCATTTCTTTTAACACTTATGCAATCCTGCTTTTTAACTTTCCGAATTCGATTTATTTTTTATATTAAATTTCCCATATATCCCGCTATTATAGTTTACCATATAGTTTACCATTATTAACCCAGGGGCGTAAAGTGGTAAAGTTTTTTCGTGAAGCTTGCACATCTGGTTAAATTCTGTTAAAATGTTAAATGTTCTTTCATTGGCTACTTGATTATTTGCCAAGGAGGTGGGAAACATGGCAAAATGTTTTATCTGTGAGAAACAAGTAATTACTGGCAATAAGGCCAGCCATTCCAATATTAAAACCAGAAGAGTATGGAACCCGAATCTAAAAAGAGTAAGGGCTATTGTTAACGGAAGTCCAAGAAGAATTTATGTCTGTACTCGTTGCCTGAGATCGGGCAAAGTAACTCGTGCAATTTAAACTTAAGCAAAAAAAAGACCGGACAGGTCTTTTTTTTATTAAATAGAAAGTAAATATTATGTTTTTTATTCGCTAATGGCTAATGAATAGTAGAGCTTCCAACTTTTTAAAAGTCCGCAATGTTAATTTAGTAATCCTGCGTATCGGCACCTTCCGGAATACTTTCTCCTAAAAAAGCCCTTACCCTTTTATAAATCAAAAATGATACCCCACCACTTAAGATGCCCTTAACGGCATTAAAGGGAACCACGGCTGAAACTATTAAACCCCCAACTTCTTCCGTAGGAATACCCCACATTGGTAATAAAAGAAAATAATTAACCAAGGACATGACAACCATCAAAGCGAAGGAGGCTGAAACAAGGCTTACAATTGCCCCCGTTTTTGTTCTCCAATTCTCATATATACTGCCTGCAACTAATACATACGTTCCACCGGCAACCATTGCACCTATAAAACCGATAATACCTGATGTTGCCTTACCGGAAATGAAAAACATAATATTTTTGATTAACTCAACTAAAACTCCGATCCAGGGCCCCCACGCAAAAGCGGCAATAAGAGCAGGTACCTCACTGGGATCGTACTTTAGAAAGGGCGGTAAAAGAGGTAAGGGAAATTCTAAAGTAAACATTAACAAAAAACCAATTGCAGCTAAAAATCCAATTTGAACCATTCTTTTTGTTGACACTAACTTCCTCCTGTCCCAATACGGCTCCTAAACAAAAATAAAAGCCTCAAGATCTTCGAGGCTTTTAAGGAGCACATAAAATTAAGGCAACAATAATTAATCATTTTGTTGCTTACCTTCTCCCATCCAGACTTTAACTGTCGGCACTGGAAAACTACCAGTTCAACCGCATTGCGGCTCGCGGGCTTTACCGCCGGTAAGGAATTTCACCTCTCCCCGAAGGAACCATATTGATTTATTTGTATAATAATTTACCACAACTGCCCGGTATTTGTCAAGATCAAAAAACCCTGGCAAAATAAAATAAAATAATCCTGATAAGTTTCAGCCGAATCAGCTGATACTCTGCCTTAATTCATTCACTGCCTGTTTTATATCCCCTTGCCCAAAAATAGCTGAACCAGCCACTAGAATTTGAGCCCCGGCCTTCACGGCCAAAGGGGCAGTTTCTGTATTGATGCCCCCATCCACTTGGATAGGTATGGCTAGGCCGCGACTGTCTATCATTTGCTTGAGCTGTTTAATTTTAGTTAAGATCCCCGGAATAAACTTTTGTCCTCCGAAGCCGGGGTTTACACTCATCAATAAAACCATATCCAATTCAGGCAAAACCCAGTCAATTGCTGATAACGGTGTAGAAGGGTTAAGAGCAACAGCGGCTTTAACCCCATGTTCACGAATATCAGTTAAGAGCCTATGCAAATGGTGATTGCCTTCTGCATGAACTGTTATATAATCAACTCCGGCCTCTGCAAAGGCAGTGATAAAATTCTCCGGCTTATTAATCATCAAATGGGCATCAAACTTTATTTTAGTCAGCGGCCTCAAGCTTTTTACCACGTCGGGACCAAAGGTAATATTAGGCACAAAATTACCATCCATTATATCGAGATGTAAAAATTCGACCCCCGGGACCTCAACTTGCTTAATTTCCGACCCCAGCCGGCTAAAATCAGCGCTTAATAGTGACGGAGCAAAACTTATCATCCTAATACCTCCGTTCATTTTGAATAACTTCCGTTAAAAAACTTTGATAATTTTTGATTCTTTCTTCGTTAATCAAACCCTGTCTAAAAGCATCCTCTACCGCACAACCCGGCTCACCTCTATGTAAGCAATTGGTAAACCGACAGCTGGCCCCGAAGTTGGCTATCTCAGGAAAATAAAAGGCCAAGTCTTCCCTAGCCAGTTGTGGCAGATCCACCCTGCTGAAACCGGGAGTATCTGCCACATAGCCACCATTATTTAACTTTAGCAGCTCCACGTGGCGGGTAGTATGTCTGCCCCTTTGGGTTTTTTCACTGACCCTTCCCGTTTTTAGCACAAACTCCGGCTGAATAGCTTGTAATAAACTTGACTTTCCCACACCTGAGGGGCCGGCCAAGACGGAAAGTTTATTTTTAAACACCTTTTCCAAATCTCCTACGCCTTGCCGGGTTTTTGCGCTAACCCCCAACACGGAATAACCTATATTTTGATATATTTTTATTAGTTTTAAGCCAACCTCAACCGCTATAAGATCCAATTTATTAAAACAAATAATACCTGTTAGGCCGTGGTGCCCACTCAAAACCAATAAACGATCCAGAAGATTTAAATCCGGTTTGGGACTGGCGAAGGACATAACAATTATCACTTGTTCTACATTGGCAACGGCCGGTCTGGTTAGCTGGTTTTTTCTTTCCAATACTTGTTCTATAACAGCCTTATCCTCTGCTATCGGCGTAATTAAAACCCGATCTCCTACTAAAAAATCTTGATCTTTTACCCTATATTTACCTCGTAGGGAACATTCCCACAGAAAATCTTTTGTCTGAACATAATAGAACCCACTGTAACCTTTAACGATAGTACCTTCTAACATATTTCCCCCTTAAAGCAGTGATGTTTCATCAATTAAAACATCATCATCATATATTTTTGCCTGTCCCTGGCCAAAATAAGGCACCTCAATGCTAATGAAATCATTGGCGTCATGCATGCCACTGTATTCTTCATGCTCACCTGTACTATCGCTGATCACCACTCTAATCAGCCTTTGATCTTTTCCGGCTTGAACCTTTAATTGCACCGTTGCTGATTTAGGCGTGGGGCCGGGACCTAGGCTTAAAACTATGTCTACAGGAGTTTTTTGCAACACTTTCTCGCCGACCGGAATCCCTTGTTTAATTACCTGTCCCGAAAAATATTCATAACTGACCTCATGAGATACATCTCCGGAAGTTAGGTTATTTTCCGAAAAAATCTTCTTAACCTCCTGAAGATTCTTACCCAACAGATCCGGCATCGTTATATAGCTGGGCTCTGGTCCCAAACTAACAATCAATTGAACTTCCGTGCCTAAAACAGCATCATTGTTTGGCTTTGGATGTTGATCTATAATGTGACCCTCCGGCATCTTCGGATCGTGCTTTTTAACTGCTTGTTCTACGGCGGTAAAGCCTGAATTTGCCAACTCAACCCTAGCCTGCCGCTCCTCCTTACCTATCAGATCCGGAACCTTTGATACTTCCTGTCCTAGGCTTATGTCCAAAGTAACAACCCTGGTTTTCTTAACCTTTTCATCTGCTTTAGGGTTTTGAAACAGAACGTGGTTTGCAGGTATTTCTGTATCATGCCTTCTTTTGCCTTCCTCCCATTGTAAACCAACCTTAAACAAGCTAAGCTCCGCTTCAGCTAAAGGCAACCCGGTAACAGAAGGCACAACAACCTCGCTTACGGTTAAGTATTTTTGGATCCCCGAATATACCAACAAGGGCAAACCAATTATGGCTAAAACCAACAAAATTATTCCGGCTGGTTTTAGTTTACCCACGGGCTTTTTGGGGGAATCCTTTCTTTTTGCTGTTCTTTTCTTGCTAACTCGTGGTAGAACCTGGGTATCACTAAGCTTCCCGCTCAATTCTATATTTACCTCCCCTAAAGCGTATTTTAATTCAAAGGCACTGGAAAAACGTTTTTCAGGGTCCTTTCTAAGACATCTTTCAATGATTTGTTCCAATTCGGGGGGAAAATCTAAAATATAATTTGAAACCGGCGGATAATCTTCCTGAATATGCTTCATGGCGATTCCAATTGCTGTATCCCCTTCAAAAGGTAATCTGCCGGTTAACATCTCATATAAGACTATCCCCGCAGAATAAAGATCTGTGTGAATAGAAGAAATTTCCCCTCTTGCCTGTTCCGGGGATATATATTGAACCGTGCCTATAATGCCGCTACCTGAATATGTCAAGGTGGCATTAGTCACTGCCTGGGCTATACCGAAATCGGTAACCTTCAGCCTTCCTTTATTGGTTATTAAAATATTCTGCGGTTTTATATCCCTATGAATAACATTGTTGTCATGGGCATGTTGAAGGGCATCGCAAATTTGCATGGCAAAATTAATTGCTTCTCCAATTTCCAGTTTGCCTTTTTCCAAGATAACTTCCTTCAAATTTTTGCCATCAATATATTCCATGATTAAATAATACAGCCCATTTTCCTGACCAACATCATAAATACTGACAATATTCGGATGGGAGAGCTTGGCCACTGCTTGAGCCTCTTTTTGAAATCTCCTGACAACATCCCCATCACTTGCCAACTGTTCCCTTAGAATCTTTATGGTAACAGTTCGTGATAAAAGCAAATCAAACCCTTTATATACAAGGGCCATGCCGCCTCCACCCAGTTTTTCTATAATTTCGTATCTGTTATCAATAATTTGCCCAACCAGATTTTCCACCCCATCTCCCAAATATCTCTGTCGGCTTTACATTTTATGAAAAACAGTTTCCAAGTATCATCTTAAACCTAAATGAAATTTAATCATTTCCCTGGCAATGGGTGCTGCCTGACCGCCGCCTGTTCCGGCATTCTCTACAATTACAGCAATAGCAATTTGAGGCTTATCAACCGGTGCAAAAGCTACAAACCAGGCATGAGCCCTCCCGTGGGGGTTCTCCGCGCTGCCAGTTTTTCCAGCCACCTTCACACCAGACAACTTCACCGGCCAACCGGTTCCCCATTCAACAGCTGCCAACATTCCCTCCTTGAGAATTTGAGCAGTGTCCGTCCTCATAATTTGCCTTTTAATGGGCACTTTGGCCAGAGGTTCAAATTCCTCCCGGATAGAACCAGCGGCTTTTAACAAAATGGGTTCCACCCAGACCCCGTTATTGCCAATCGTAGCGGCTACCAAAGCCATTTGTAACGGACTGGCCAAGACCTGTCCCTGGCCAATTGCTGTTTCTGCCAGGGCATTTTTTGAAAAAGGCGGGGTGCCAAGACTAAAATATTTAGCAGGAAAACCCTCCCCGGGTGAATCAAAGTGACCAAAGGACTGAGCCATTTCCCTTAATAACTCTCCTCCAAGGGCCAAACCCAACTCTGCAAACACAACATTGCAGGACAAAGCAAGTCCTTCTATTAAGTCTATTTTACCATGCTCCTTAGAACAGCTTAAATACCTGCCATCTACTTCAACATAACCCGGACAGTAAAATTCCTTTTGCTGATAGTTTAAATTAAGGTCCAACGCGGCAGCACCAACCACTAATTTGAAAGTCGAACCCGGCGGATACGCACCGGAAAGGGCCCTGTTGAATAACGGCTTATTAGTGTCACCGGTATAATTACTCCAATTAGCCTCCAAATCCTCCATTTCATAACCTGGGGAACTGATCACCGACAGCAACTCACCATTGGAAGGGTCAATTGCCACGACTGCCCCTTTTCTGCCTCCTAGTAAATTATAGCCTAATTTCTGCAGTTCGGCATCAATTGTCAGCTGTAAATTATAGCCTTTGCCCGATGTGCCGGCGAGTCTTTGCCAGCTATTACTTAAACCCAAAAAGCCCCCTTGACCGGAAAGAAGCTGGTTAAACCACAGTTCAACACCTGCACCCCCCAAAGTCTTAGAGTGGTAACCGATTAAATTGCTAGCGGGGGCACCGATTGGATATAATCTATTACCGCCGTCATCGTTGATGGCCAAAGGCAGCTTGTTTCTATCATAAATACCACCTCTAACTATAGAATCCTGTATAGCAGCTTCATAACGATTGCGAGGGTGAAGCCTCAGGCTGGAACCTTTTAGTATTTGCCAATATCCCAGCGCTAAAATAATGGCCAAAAAACAGATAAAGATAACGGTTTGTACCTTTTTAAGATTAGAATTCATTGGCCATGCTCCCTTCTTTTAATCGGAAAAGGGAGCTTAATTTTATCAATAGGCCTAACATGATATAATTAATAACTAAAGAGCTGCCACCATAACTCATAAAGGGCAAGGTAACTCCGGTCAAAGGTAATAGCTTCAGAATACCCCCCACTATTACCAAGGTTTGAATAGAAAACAACAATGTTAGTCCACATACCAGCAAAAAACCGAAATCTTCAGGGGCACTTTTTGCAATTTTAAAACCTTTTCTGCTGATTGTAAAATATAAAAAAACTAATAAAATAGCACCTATAAAACCCAGTTCTGCCCCTGCAATTGAAAAAATAAAATCAGTAGCTACCGCCGGTATATAACCGGGAAAGCTCATCCCTAAACCCATCCCAACCAGACCGCCTTCGGCCAAGGCAAAGTAGGATTGTATAGGCTGGTAACCGGCTCCATCTATCAAAGGCCAAGGATCAATCCAAATTGCTATTCTTGCACGCAGGTGAGCAAATAAAAAATAGGTAATGGTAGAAGCTAGCAAAAAACCCGCGAAACCGACAAACACGGCCCACAGCCTGCCGGTAGCTATGTAAAATAAAGCCAGCAGTAATGCAAAAATAATCAAAGCGGCACCCAAATCTTTTTGCACAACCAATAAAACCATTAACAACCCGGTTATCATCAGGATGGGGCCTACACTATGCCACTCCGACAATAAAAAATTACTACCCGGTCTTTCTGCCAACTCCCTCTTATGCTCATTCAAATAGGCAGCTGCAAACAAAATAACCAATAGTTTTACTATTTCTACAGGCTGAAACCGAAAAGAACCCAAACTGAGCCAATTTCTGGCTCCACCGGCCTCATCTCCCATCAGAATTGTTAAAAACAAAAAAAACAAGGCCACCAAAATGGTTATGTATTTTACCTCGGATAACCAATAGTAATGCTTAAAAAAAACAATAACTAATGCCATACAACCCAAACCAATCAGGGTCCAAATGCACTGTTTCACCGCCAAGCCTGGATCAATATGATACAAAATTATAATGCCAACGGAAGTCAACATCGCCATAATGGGAAAGATTAGCTGTTCCGCTTTCTTAGCATACCTTCCCATCAAGAGACTTACGCTATAAAAGCCGCAACCAATCAGAATAGCTACAACAAATAGCAGCCTGTTTTCTTGAACCGGAAATAATAAATAGTAAAGGGAAGCACCTGCTAGTAAAGTTAAAATAGCAGGTAGGAGTAAAAAGGCCTCCTGCCTCCTAATTTGATACATATTACCACCTATTCCATTAAAATGGCCAGCATAGTTATATTATCTTGTCCCCCCCGCTGTAAAGCTAGCTCTAATAGTTTTTTTAGCGAATCTTGAATGGTTAAACAAGCACCCAACACTTCTTTTATTTCTTGGTCAGCTACAAGATTGGTCAACCCATCTGTGCACAAAAGAAATAAATCTTTGCTGTTGCAGTTAATTTTTTTAATATCAATTTTTACCTTAAAACCAACACCCAATGCCCTTGTGAGCATGTGCTTCTGTGGATGGGTCTCCGCCTCGCTAATGGTCAAGCTCCCATTTCGGACCAACTCTCCCACTAGGGAGTGGTCTTCAGTTAAAATCATTAATTTATCATTTCTCAATAAATACGCCCTGCTGTCACCAACATGAGCCAAAAATGCAAACCCCCCCTGTAACCATAGGGAAGTGAGTGTTGTCCCCATACCAGCTTTGTCTTGTTCCAGGAGGCTTGTGCTGAAAATTTTTTCATTAGCTTTTTCTACCCCTTGTAACAAGAAATGCACATGATCCTCACTGTTATTACCCTTTGAAAAGATCTCCCTCATAGTATTTAAGGCTAAATCACTAGCGAAAGCCCCCGCCCGATGTCCGCCCATACCATCAGCAACCGCAAAAAAACTTGCTTCGGGCAACAAAAGATAACTATCCTCGTTTTGCTCTCTTACCAGCCCTTTGTGGGATAGAACTGCTGTTTGCATCTGCCCCTCCCCCTTCCACTTCTAAAGTTTCCCCTCCAATTAGAATACTGTCACCCGGTTTTAACAACCTTTTCTTAGGGATCCTTTTGCCATTAACGTAAGTACCATTTGTACTTTCCAAATCCTCTATATAGAGGTCCTTCCCACATTGCTCAATTTGGGCATGATATCCTGAAGCATAGGGGCTGTCAATAACAAAATCATTACCCCTTTCTCTGCCAATTAGTAATTTTTCGCCTATAGGCTTCTTAAATCCTGCTATTTCACCCGGATTTGATAAATTTTCTTTCTTAACTACCAGACTGTAACAATTTTCTTCTCCGGAAAATAAATTGGTCGCCATCACCGGCTCGGTGCTGAACAATTTGTCTTTTAAAAATGGCTTGTCTGCAGACATAAACCTGATTAGACTGATAGTAAAAAACACTAACAGCAGTAAAGGTGAAAAACGCAAAAAGACAATCACTGTCAATCTAGTCATTTTCTTGCTTCCCTAGAACTAATACTGTGTTGCCTACTCCAAATTCGCTACCCGGGAAAAGTAGCGCCGTGGTAATGGTTTCCCCCTCATAGCATGTTCCGTTGGTACTACCCAAATCCGTTAGTAAAATTTGCGTGGCAGCTACCTCTAACTGGGCGTGGTATCTAGATACACTCGGATCTGTCAGGTTTACCTCCGCTTCAGGCTGGCGCCCAATCAAATTTCTGCCTTCCCTTAAAGTATAACTCTCCCCTGTATCTACGCCTTCCTTCACACTTAAGCTCCACTGCTGATTAAATTTGCAGCTATTTACTTTTTCAATTTCTCCCTCATAGACTAAGGTATTACCCTCATTCCAGTCTTTGTCAGGGTGAGCTAAGTCTTGTCGGTAGCGACCAACAAAATCCTTGGTTTCTTGCAATTTACCAAATACCTTTACCTGCCTAAGAGGAATTTGGATATCATGATCCAAATGTATTTCCAACTGTCCCATTAAATGGAGTTGCCTTTCCATAACCTTTTTTGTCAGGTACTCCCTTAGCTCCCCCAGTAAAGCATTTTGGTAAGGAACAAAACCTTGATAATCTTTGGGATGAAGCCGTATCAAGTAATAATTTGGCACGTAAACATACTTTATGCTTTTTA
>Ga0265293_10005898_pt1 | contig 20098 bp, 22 predicted proteins | sample Munlanlewell138R_FD_192505 | JGI IMG/M metagenome (GOLD analysis project Ga0265293, IMG submission 192505) | Leachate microbial communities from a municipal landfill in Southern Ontario, Canada - Leachate well 138R | ecosystem: Engineered > Solid waste > Landfill > Unclassified | place: Canada... | reverse complement strand
ATATTTGTAGCCATAAAAAGTAATCAATATGGCTATTCCAGTTCCAACTAATCCAAGGAGCACACCTTCTACCATGAAAGGTCCTCTAATATATCCGTTAGTAGCACCTACATATTTCATTATCCCTATTTCTCTTCTCCTTGCTGCGACTGTTATCTTTACTGTGTTAGATATTATAAACACAGAAATCAGTACTAAAATCCCAATTAAAACTAGACCACCTATTCTTACAAAATTAGCAACTGACATTAATTTGTCAACTATATCCTTGTAGTACTTTATTTCCTCTACACTGTTAAAACCTTTTATTTTATCTGCAACTGAGTCAGCATACTCAATATCAAATAATTGAATGATAAATGAGTCTGGTAAGGGGTTTTCCTCTTGTCCCTCTAATCCTTCTAACAAATAACCTTGATCTCCCCATTCCTCTTTCCATATCTCCAATGCTTGCTCTTTTGATTGAAAAATGACTGAACTAACTCCATCACTATCATTAATAGCCTGTCCGACTTTTTCTATTTCTTCATTTGATAAATCGTCCTTTAAATATACTTGTATTTCGTCAAATTGTTGTTGAGTTGTATTTGCAGCAGTATTTATATTTAAGATGAGTATTAGAATCACGCCTAATATTGTTAGTGTGGCGCCTACAGAGCCAATTGAAGCAATACTCATAGTCCTATTTCTCCACATCCCAACAAAGCCTTGCCTTATAATATTTTTCAGAATCCTAATCTTCATGGTAATACACACCCTTCTGCTCGTCTCTAACCACTTTTCCTGCTTCTAAGGCTATGACTCTTCTTTTCATAGCATTTACTATTTCTTTGGCGTGTGTAGCCATAACAACTGTTGTTCCTCTTCTATTTATCTCCTTCATTAATTTCATAATTTCCCAAGCAGTATCAGGGTCTAAGTTTCCTGTGGGCTCGTCTGCAATAAGAACTGAAGGGTTATTTACTATTGCACGTGCAATAGCTACCCTTTGATGCTCTCCTCCAGAAAGCTGATTTGGGTAGTTGTGGGCTTTTTCACTAAGTCCTACCATTCCCAGCACCATAGGTACTTTTCTTCGTATTTCTCTTGCTGAAGCCCCTACTATTTCCATGGCAAAAGCCACATTCTCATAAACTGTTTTATCTGGTAGAAGCCTAAAATCCTGAAATACTATACCAAGATTTCTTCGAATAAATGGTATTCTTCTATTCTTAATTTTCGTTATATCCACTTTATTAAGAAAAATCTTTCCCTGTGTGGGCTCTATTTCTTTTAAAAGAAGCTTCATTAAGGTTGATTTGCCTGCCCCACTGGAGCCTACTATAAAAACAAATTCTCCCTTTTCTATATTTATGCTCACATTATCTAAAGCCTTAGAGCCGTTACCGTATTTTTTACTAACACTAATGTATTTTATCAACTGTATCACTCCCGTCTAATCAGCCCTATTAATTTCATATTCGACACGTTTTATACAATTCCTCTATTTTATTTGGATTTTTTGTAGGCAATTTATACTATTTTTATTAATTTGTATTTAATTTTTGTATAATAGCCTTTTAGGCAATAATCTAAGTTATCTCTGCACTTTTGTGTCTACTTATGTACCCTCTTCTATATTTTATAGTTTATCATAGTACTATTTCCAGAGGTAATACCTGCCATGTTAATTTTTTATTGATTTTTGAGAAAAATAATTCTATTATCCTGTTGCTTCTTGTATAATTAAGTTATTAATAACAAATTTATATATTGACAAAAAATACTATGAGTTTACAATTTTAGAACACTAGTATCACATATAGTAAGCTGTTTGATTTGGAGGAGAAAAATGGACAAAAGAACACTAAGAAGCGAAATACTTAATAGAAGAAAAGTCTTGTCAAAGAAACAAGTAATCACTAAAAGCTCTGCAATTTCAAGTCAGCTTTTTTCAACTGAGCAATATAAAAATTCCAAATATATAATGTGCTATATTGATTTTAGAAATGAAGTCAGAACTGAGGGAATAATAAAGACGGCTTTGAAAGAAGACAAAAATATAATAATACCTATAAGTGTTGTGGAAACGAAGCAATTGATTTTGTCTCAACTACTGGATTATGACAAAGAGCTTGAATCCGGTACATATGGTATTCTTGAGCCAAAAAAAGAATTTATAAGAGTAGTTAATCCTGAACTAGTTGATTTAGTAATAATGCCTGGAGTAGCTTTTGACAGACGTGGTTATAGAATAGGTTATGGTGGAGGATACTACGATAGATTTTTAACTAGGATTAATGATTCTGTGCCTAAAATAGCTCTAGCATTCGAGCTTCAAATGGTACCTTATGTGAGGAAAGGAAGATATGATCTCCCTGTGGATTACATAATTACTGAAAGTGAAGTAATAAAAACTTCTAATTAGAAAAAAAAGGAGACAGGGTTCTTGCTTCATGCTCTGTATTAAGCAGCAACCCCATCCCCATGCTCAATTAGTTCCCTTGTTTATCCTTTTTTACTTAACACCAGCTGCTATTTTTACGTTCTTTTGATGCCCTGCATCTACTTTCCCATCACTATGCTTTGTACAGTTTAGAAAATGAATGTCAAAATGCCCATCTATGCCATTTCCCTTTACATAATCAAAATTTGTTCCTGCCCCATATCCTCCACTTCTCCAGGAAGTATATGTCCCTCCAGCTCCTTTTTCATTTCCTGCATGAGGTGCACTTGTCATGCTGGCTGCTATTTTTCTTCCATTGTATTCTATAAGTATTGGTCTTCTAACCCAGCTTAATGTGCCTCCCCATATGTTTTTCATTATATTAGTGTCATTTAGAGTAAGAGTCTCTGCATCTATGTGGCTAGCCCCTACTGTTCTTTTAACTCTAAAGGATTTTCCTGTATAAAAATCAGTTACCTTAAATTCCGAATTGATTGGAAGTACATATTGTGCTTCTGTCCACCAATCAAGAAGCTCTCCATACTGTGGTCCTGGTGTTGCCTTTACTGCCACATTATGCACAGGAACTTTAATTACATCTCCTATATATAATACTTTGCTAGTAGATATATTGCTTGCTTTTGCAATGTCGTTAACAGGTACTCCGTATTTGATGCTTAGCTTCCATAGATCATCTCCCTTTTGAACCAGGTGAGTTTTATAGCTTATATTTTCTGGGATATATACTTTTTGTCCAATATAAAGAATGCTTGTATATGTTGCACCATTTGCTTTTAATAAGTTTTCTAATGTTACCCCATACCAAGTACTGATTTTCCAGTATGTATCACCTGGTTTTGTTGTGTGAGTTCCTGCAAATGCGCTGGATGATGTGGCAGCTATTGTAAATGTCAGTGCTCCTATAAGCAGTTTTTTCTTAAGTTGTTTCATTCCATTTCCTCCTTTGATTTGGTGTGAAAACTGGTTGCAAAATAGTTACAGTTGCTATTACTATTTTATTCTGCCTTTAAAACTAATTCCCTCTATGTAATATATGGTCAAAAAACCAAAATCATCAGCTAAAATAACTGATGACTTATTGATCATACTCCACTTCTAATTTAATTTTATCAGGCAACTTATCTAATTCTGCCTTTACTACCACTACAGGATAGGTTATTCTTTGCCCAACCATTTCATTTGGTTTTGGATCTCTATACTTTGCATGAGCAACAATGTCAAAGCTGTTTTCGTTTTTTACCTTTATTATCTTATCAAGTGAGACCGTATATCCTTCAGTTCTTTTTTCTCCCCTTGTTACTATAATATATACTTCATTATCTACTTTACAGGCCAATGCTCTTTCTTCATATAGGTATCTTGGTACTAGCTCTTGTATTTTACTTGGTGCTTCACTTAAATCAAGGGTCTTAAACTTCACTTCGCTCTCACCTTCGTTCTTAAGCATTTTGGGAATGAAGATTATTCCTAAAATTACTATGACAATTATTGCACAAATTAATATTTTCTTATTCACCTAATACCCCCTTATTAGAATATAAATATATTCTTAGTGCGCTTCATTATATAGTATTCATTGCAAAGTCATTTTATGATAATAATAAGGGGTTGTGCTAAAGCAAAAAATAGACCAGTATTTACGTGTTCCTTAGTGCCTTACAAAATGACAAAAGGATACTTTTCAGTACCCTAATGCTTAGCATATATTTGTCTTTTATAATCTCCTATCTTCTACCAATAGCTCGTTTTGCAGCCTCTACTATTTTTTCTGCTGTTAATCCATATTTTTTTAGAAGTTCATCGCCACTCCCTGATTCTCCAAAGGTATCCTTGACTCCTACTCTTTCCATTACTGTTGGATATTTCTCTACTAATACCTCTGCTACTGCACTGCCTAATCCACCGATGATATTATGCTCTTCTGCTGTGACTATTGCTTTAGTTTCCCTTGCTGCTTCTATAATTATGTCTACGTCTATAGGTTTTATAGTATGGATATTTAACACTCTAGCTTCTAATCCTTCTTTTTTAAGGATTTCAGCTGCATCGAGGGCTAAGGAAACCATTATTCCTGTAGCTATTATGGTCACATCTGAGCCATCTCTAATCTTTATCCCTTTACCTATTTCAAATTCATAACTTCCTTCATCAAATATTACAGGCACCTTACTTCTTCCTAACCTTATATACACAGGTCCTTTATATTCTGCTGCTTTCTTGATTGCAGCCTTTGTTTCTACTCCATCAGCTGGATTTAGTACTACCATATTAGGTATAGTCCTCATGATACTTATATCTTCTAGAGCTTGATGAGATGCCCCGTCCTCCCCTACAGTTAATCCTGCATGGGTAGCTGCTATTTTAACATTTAATTTCGGATAAGCAACTGAGTTTCTAATTATTTCAAATGCTCTACCTGTTGCAAACATTGCAAAGGAGCTTGCAAAAGGTATTTTGCCTGTAGTAGCTAATCCTGCTGCTGTAGCTATTAGATTTTGCTCTGCTATTCCTACATTGATAAATCTCTCTGGAAATTCTTTATAAAAAACTGCTGTTTTTGTGGATCCAGAAAGGTCTGCGTCTAGAACTACTATATCCTTATTAATTCCACCAAGTTCCTTTAATGCTTCACCATATGCATCTCTTGTAGCCATCATTTTAGTCATTACATCTCACCTCCTAGCTCTGCAAATGCTTTTTGTGCTTGTTCTGCATTTGGCGCAGTACCATGCCAATTTGCTTGATTCTCCATAAATGAAATGCCTTTACCTTTTATTGTTTTAGCTATAATTAAAGTTGGCTTACCTTTTATTGTTTTGCTCTTTGCTAATGCATCAAATATCTGTTCAAAATCATGACCATCTATTGCTAGGACATTCCATCCAAAAGCTTCAAACTTCTTGTCTATTGGGTCAACATTCATTACATCTTCATTATGTCCATCGATTTGTAATCCGTTATGATCTAAGAATACAGTTAGATTATCTAGCTTGTAATGTGCTGCAAGCATTACTGCTTCCCATATGATTCCTTCCTGAATCTCACCATCGCCTATTAGAGCATAGACTCTAAAGTCCTTCTTGTCCAGCTTTGCAGATAGTGCCATACCATTTGCTGCTGCAAGCCCCTGACCAAGTGAACCAGTAGACATATCCACTCCTGGAATCCCCTTCATGTCTGGGTGACCTTGAAGCATTGAGTCGATTTTTCTAAATTTCATTAATTCTTCCTTTGGAAAAAAACCTCTTTCTGAAAGTGTTGCATATAGGACTGGGGTTGCGTGCCCCTTTGATAATACAAACCTGTCTCTATCTTCCCAATTAGGATTGCTAGGATCTATTCTCATTTCCTTAAAATAAAGGGCTGTAAATATTTCACATGCAGATAATGACCCTCCTGGATGACCTGACTTAGCTTCATGTACCATCCTAATAATATCTTTCCTTAGGATATTTGCTGTTTCTTTAAAATCTTTCATTGTTAACCTCCTCTATTCTGGTTCTATTTCCTTGAATCCCTCTCCTAATACTTCATGCATATCTGTTATCATAATGAAAGCTCTTTTATCAATAGAGCTTATTATCTCTTTTACTTTTGTCATCTGTGCTCTATTTACAACACATAATAAAACATCCTTTTCTAGACCTGAGTATAAACCTTTACCTTTTAATATAGTTACTCCTCTATAAAGCTCTTGTAATATAGTTTTCCCAATTTTTTCCGGATCATTAGATATGATAAAAAAAGCTTTTTCATAGCTAAAACCATCAAGTAATATGTCTGTTACTCTTACTAGTATGTATAATGCAATCACTGAATATAAGGCCGTGTCTATTCTTTTGCTTAGAACACCTGAACTGCCAACAACTATTAAATCTACTATCATCATGTGTGTTGCTGTACTAAGTGTTGGAAAGAATTTATTCATTATTGCTCCTGCTAAATCTGTTCCTCCTGTTGTTCCACCAGCTTTAAAAACTATACCTAGCCCTATCCCCATTATAAGCCCACCAAAGACAGATGATAGCAACAAGTCATGAGTGGCACCAATATCTGGTATAACCCATATAAAAAACGAAAGTACTAGTGTACCAAATAGTGTTTTAGCACCAAAGGATTTTCCTAGTATTACTACTCCTGCAATAAATAATGGTATGTTTACAATAAGGTTTGTTGCCCATACAGTGACCAGACCATTAGTTAAATTCTGTAGAACTATACCAAGACCTGTTACTCCTCCTGGTGCAATAGTGTTAGGCTCTAGAAAAACATTAACCGAAATTGCCATTATAAAGGTTCCTATGATGACTCCAATATATTCAATAATATGTCTATACCAATGCTTTTTGATTTTTACCAATTGTTTTCCTCCTCGTAACGCCTAAAGACAGTACATGAATTGTTTATGTTTATGGTTGGTGTGGAAACCAACTCTACTTAACGATATCATCTTTAGAAAAAAGTACTATTAAAACAAATAAGGGTAGTACCATTTGCCTTTTTATTCTTTTAGGATCTTTTATTAGCCTATATAGCCATTCAATCCCTAGCTTCTGATATATCCTTGGAGCTCTTTTTACAGTTCCTGCCAGTATATCTACAGTTCCACCATTTCCAATTACAATCTTACAATTTAACTTATCTTTATTCTCATGTATCCATTTTTCTGACTTTGGGGCTCCGAACCCTACGAAAATAATATCTGCTTTTGCTTCCTTTATTTTATTCAACACTTGAATTTCTTCTTCGTGTTCTTTATACCCTAAATGGGTTCCTTTAAAGTATCCATGATGACTTCCTACAATATTAATATTGGGGTACTGTTTTTTTATGTTTTCAACAGCCATATCTGCTATACCAGGTTTGCCTCCAACAAGAAATAGGCTGCTACCCTTTCTATTTGCTATACTTAGTATTTTTATAGATAGGTCAAATCCAGTAACTCTTTCTGGAAGGGCTTTTTTCTTAATTCTTGAAGCATAAACTAAACCTATGCCATCTGGTATGACTAAGCTTCCACTATTTAATATTCTTTTCAAGTCATCATCTTTTTTTGCTTCCATAACTATTTCTGTATTAGGGGTATATATTGTATTTATATTGTTGCTATTTAAGAAAGATTCTACTCTTTCCTCTGCATCTTCTAATGTAAGTTTGTCAATATCTACTCCTAATATATTTATTTTTTCTCTCATCATCTCACCTGTTTTTCACTTTTATTCTTCATAAAGCAAATCAACTGCCATTTTTGCAGTTTTTAAGGCCTTTTCTTCAAAAAGAGGTTTTTTGCTACACAATACTTTTTTATAGTTTTCTCTATTACTATATACCTTATCAATGCTTAGACAAAGATTAATAGGATCCAGTTCTCTAATATCCCCTACACTTTCTTGATTTGCTAATTTGATAAATCCTTTCACCTTAGGATCGTACTCAATAGCTACCATAGGTATATTTTCAATAGCCGCAAAGATTAAGGAATGAAGTCTTATTCCTACAAGCATTGTCAATTTACTTATGATCCCAAGTATCTCCTCAGGCTTATAGTAGTTTTCTATTATATAGGGCTTTGTTTTGCACATCTCTCTTACTTCGTTTGAGAAATCCAAATCATCGGGATACTTCATTGGTATTAGTACAACCCTTGCACCTAATTCTGATATATGGTTTATAGCACTAGCAATTGTCTCCTTTATCTTTTCATCATTTTTCCATCTTCTTATTGAAATTCCAACTAGCTCCTTGTCAATAGGAATATTTTCAATAGAGAAAATCTCATCTATTCTATTGGTATCACATGCCTTCATAGTAAATGTAGGGTCTATAGTTACTTCAACATTATGAGTTATTCCTAGCTTCTTTAACTCTTCTTTAGATATTTCATCTCTAAGTGTTATCAAATCTACTTTTGGAAGTAGTTTTTTTATAAGCAATTTATTAAACCTTCTGTTAACTGGTCCATATCCGTTTCCGTAGAACATTACCTTTTTTCTAAAAAGCTTTGCCAAAAAAATAAGTCCCAAATAAAAAATTAATGATCTACTACTTGTTACATCTTGTAGCAGTGAACCTCCTCCACTTACAATCAAATCACAGTCCTTAATTGCAGATACTATTTCAAATATCTTAGATCTACTTATTACATCGACTTTATGCTTAGTTTTTGTATATTTCGCATTATAGGTCAGTACTGAAATATTTACCTCAGTATTTATCTTTTTTATGCTATTTATTATAGATTCCAGCATTGCATCGTCCCCTGCATTCTTAAATCCATAATATCCAAAAATAAAGATACGCCTCATATAATTCTTCCTTTCCAAGTAACTATTAGGATTATGAGCATTAATTATAATCAATACCAAAAATTATTGCTTCTAATCTGTTCATTCTACTTTGAATTTGCGATGTCTTTCCTATCTTAATTTCTTCATTTGCCACCTTTATTTCGTCATCTGTGATTTCACCTTTTCCCTTAATTGTCAGGTACATATCAAATCTATCTGGTATTTCGCTATATACTACCTTCCCTTTCTCATTAGTAGTCATTATGGTAGAAGGCTCTATGTCTTTTTTTATTAGCTCACCAACTACATTATTAGTTGCTGCACTTCTAAATATATCTCCAATATTTACCCCATTAATAGTAGCGTCTCTCACTCCCTTAACATAATAAAGAATTTCAACTTCTTTAGAACTATTAGAGTCTATTGCCTTGGGAAGGTTTCCTTCCCTATCTACTAATACAAATCTACCCACCACAAATATAACTGCTAATACAAGAAGTAAATCAATATAATTAATTAATCCAAAGATTCTTCCTTTATTATCTATTATCTTCATTCTACTTCCTCCCATTTATAAGCTTCTTATAAATTTTAATGGTTTCATCTGTCATTGAATCAATGGAAAAATGATCAATTACAACTTGTCTGCCTAACTTACCTAATTCGGCTCTTTTTTTAGAGCAATCCTTACCAATAACCTTTTCTATTTCGTATGCAATTTTTTCTGCAGTAATCTCTTCCTTCACAGTTCTTCCAGTAAAGTTATTAGCCATAGCTATAGATAAATTTTCTTCAGTTAAAAGACCCATAAAGCCTTCTCCGCCTACTAATATTACAGCCTTTTCACATGACATTGCCTCTAAAGCTGATCTTGAAACAGCTACTGCTATATCCCCAAAGGCTAAAATTTCAGCAATATCTGTCCTCTTACCTAAAACATTGATGAAGGTTTCACCAGAGTCTGTACTGATTTTTTTGGAGTAGTCTTTAACGCTTAAAAAATCATCTCCATCTCCCACTACCACCAAATCTATAGCTATACCTTTTTGTCTTATTTTATTTACAGCATCAATAACTTTCTTAGCTACATCTGATAATGCTCCTGACAATCTACTTATATATACTATTTTAATGCTTTCCTTTGTAGTAGCTATTTCTTTCTCTAGCTTAGATGTATCAGCTTTAGAGTTAAACTTCTCTGTGTCAATTCCATTCTTTATTATAGTAATTCTATTCTCATTAACACCAAAATTATTGACTAAATGATCCTTTATATCTTCACTTACAGAAATAGTTTCCTTGCCCCAAAATGATATTAGTTTATATATACCGCTATCATCAAATTTAGCATGTGCTGTAGTCATAAATGGTGTGTTTGTCATTATTGAAATAATTTTACCTATAAAAGCAGGGATTCTTCCATGGGCGTGGATTAAGTCTATCTTATCTGATCTTATGACACTTTTCATTACCTTAATAGAATCAGTAGTTGCTTTTAATCCTTTCTCCGCTAACTTAGCCCTATAATGAGGAATCTGTTCTATAATAAGCTCCTGTTCATAAATCCCTCCTGAAGAAATCACTACTGGATGGTGTCCTTTATTCTTAAGCTGTTTTGCTAGACTAACTACATGTGTCTCTGCCCCTCCAATATCTAGTCCCATAGCAACTAGTAAAATGTTCATATAAATCATCCTTTATTAATTATTCTATTACAATCTTCTCTATAAACTTGGCCATATTTTATTAAAATCGTGAAAATAAGCCAGTAAGTTAATATTATCTTTGGATTAAAAAATATATGCTCTGCAATACCATGTATCAAAACTCCAGAAATGGAAGCTAGATAAGCTGCCACAAAAATTTTATAGTACCTTTCTTTGCTATTCAAGACAATCTTCATTGCTGACTTAAAAGAAATGAAAATAATAGCAGCAAATACTAGTAGTCCTAGAATTCCCATTTCTATTGCAATCTGCAAATATGTATTGTGGGTATGGTATGGAGCCATATTTGTTATATACAAATGAGATATTTCTTGAAATGGTATATAGCCTATTCCAATACCTGAAAACCAGAAATCTCTTACTATATCTATAGCATTTGTCCAAAGATTAAATCTATAAAGGTTCGATGTATCTTGTAAACTACCAATAGTAAGTATACGCTGAAGTATTGAAGGTGGTAGGACAAATATACCAGCTATCCCAAGAGGAATCAAACCCAAAAGCATCTTCCAGTCTATAAGTAAGATGAATAAAACAATTCCAAATGCTAAACCTAACCAGCTTCCTCTAGAATAGGTTAACCCTATAGTTATTAACATAATAATGGATGAAATACCAAATATCACTCTCTTTCCTAAGCTTTTATTGTATAAAAACAATCCTAAAGAAATTGGGAATATCATAATTAAATACTCTGCTAATAGATTTGGATTCTCAAAAGTTGCGTAGACTCTAGTTTTGATATCTGGATTTTGTGACACATCTAACCATCCACTTTCCATAGGAACTCCGTTAAAAAATTGATAGATTCCATAGGCTGCCACAACAGTCCCAGTTATAACAAGAATTATATTAAAATCATTAAGGTCTTTTTTTGTCTTCTTGCTGTGTAAAATAACAAAAAGTATCCCAAGTCCCACAAAGTGGATAGCAAAATCTCTAAAGCTGCCTCTTGGATTTATAGAAAGAAAAGTGCTTGTAACAACTATTATTCCAAATAAAAACAAGCTTAAATTAGCTTTAGAATAATTAAACTTAAAGCTTCCATTGTATATATAATATACACCGTAAATACCTATCACTAATATTCCAAGATACATTATAGTAGTATCTTGTAAAAATGCCAAACCTATCACATATAGCGAAATCGCAAACAAAGGTTTTTTAAACATTAATATTAATACAAACAGTCCTATAAAAGCTCCAAAGGTATTCGTAGCTCCAAAGCCTACCATAGATAGAGCAACCAATGTCCCTAATACTATTGGAAACCACTTTTTTTCAGTTAAAGTGAGGATGTTTTTCACTTGTATCACTCCTCAATGTTAAATTCAAAGATTTTGTCAATTGATTTTCTAACAAAACTCTCTTTAAACGCAGTTAAAATATCTGTACAGCAGTTTAATACAAATAATGTCATGACTCCTAATGTAAATATAAGCTTCTTTAGGGTAAACGCTCCAATAATTATAGCATAAATGTCAAAAATAATAACTGCACTGACTATTACATTCATCACAAAAAAGCTTTTTCTCTCCTTAATCACCTTTTGAACAGAATTAAATAAACCAACAACAATACTTCCTTTCAATCCTTTAGATACAAAAGTATTTATAGTCTTTATTATCCAGTTAATAATTACTTCTAAAGCTTTAATTATAAAGCTACTCCTTTTAGACTTAAAACTATTATCATTCCTAGCCAGAGCTTTGAAAAATAGACTTTCACCAAAAACTATTTTTATCTTAACTATAATAATATCAATTATTTTTTTAATAGTACTGTATCTATAATATTCTATAATGTTGTTGATAAGTTTACTAACAAATCTGTATATTAAGCTATGTTTCATAGGATTCACTCCATTTATTCCATAATATTTATAATTTCTGAGTTGAATACATATAATGATGATTTAAGCCTTATTTCAGAGCCAATAAAAACAGAATAATTGCTTAACAGCACACCATTGTCAGTAAAAGCGCCCCTTGCAATAATATCAATCACAAGATCATATGAATCAGGAATTTCCAGAAATTCAACTTTTCCATCTTTACCAATTACTATTTCTTTATGGGGTGTAATTGCTTTACCTTGAACTCTTCCAAAATCAGTTCCTCTAACTGAATCTCTTAAAAGATCATCATTCCCTATTGCATTTGCAAGTCCTTCACTTACACCTTCAACTAAAATACTTAGCTTTATCTCTTGAGTTCCTTCTTCAGAAATTTTACCTAATTTTCCAAACTTTAATATCCCACCAACAATAATAACAATAATTGCTACTACTATGAATAAATCCACTATATTTATTAAACCAAGAATTTTACCTTTCTTATTTATAATAGCCATGTTAAAATTACAACCTCCCTCATATCTGTTAGTATACTTATTTATCATGTGTCATTATCTATTCTTTAACATTTATTTATTATATCATATTCTCTTACTATAATTAAGCTTAAATTGTCTACTATCAAGAAAAAAGAACCCCCTTAAGTTAATTTTATATTCTAACTCTAGGGAGTTCTATAAGGAAGGTTTCTCATATTGTAATTTGATAATAATGTCCACTATATACAAGCTCTTTATAGGAGCTTATTACCATCCTATTCAGCCCTAGGGAATAAGGGAAGTATTTCATAGCCTATATTATCCCCATTAACTGTGAACAGAATATACTCTAGATTGAAAATATCTGCTGTCTTGTTAGTATTTGATTTATTAAGCTTGATATATCTTATGCCTGTTCTAACCTGTACCTCAGTTTTTTGTCCTTCAGTAATAACAAAGATATTCTTACCCTTTTCTCTTTGTTCTAGTAAAACTTCTTCCAAAAGTTGAGCTTCTAGCTTATCGGTAAATCCATTATCTCCAAAGACTTCTTTAGAAAGAGACAAAATAATATTCTTCTCTATAGGTTTGCTCAGCTTTTCTTTAAGCCAAAACCATTGATTGTAATCAGTTGCTCTTATACCATTTTTTGTATCATCTAGTCTAATAAACAAAGTGTTTTTATGGCTTACTGCTCCATGTCCTGTATTTACTTTCATATTAGGTTTAGTCAAATCAGCATTAAACTTAGCATTAAGATTACCTAATATCAGTCCAAAATCAGTATTATTAATAGCCTTAGTAATTTTGTTTCCTATATGATTTTTAAGAAGTGTATCATCTTGGTTAATTCCACTAGCTACTGTAAATCTGTAGCCTCCCTCTGCTAAGTCAAGTTTTTTCATTAAAGGATCATTGATCATGGTCTCTTTTGGTAGTTCTAGGCTTTTATCTACAGTAACTACATACAAGGATGCTAAATCATCTATTAGTATTTGACCCATATCTTTTTTAGACGGATCAGTTTCAGCTAAATAAACCCTCTCTAGTTTTACTGGATATGTTACATTAGCGGGTATATCTGCTGTAACCCATTTCCAGTCATCCCAATCTATAGCTCTAGAAAAATCAATATTATATGATGTTCCTTCATTATCTACAAGCTTGCCCCTTAGCCAGTGTTCACTTTTATTACCATATACCCACATGCCAATTTTATTTGGTTTATCTTTCAAGGTTATACCTTCATTGCCAAGCAATACATAAGCCGCCCTAGTATCTTCTGATTGGGTAAAGTCATATGTCAACCTTAATGACCTATTCCCCTCTTTTGCTTTGTTTCTAAGTGATATATCGCCTGTCACTGTTTGAGGATAGGTAGTAAAACCTATATCTTCAATACTCTCAAAGTCATGTATGGGTATTTTATTATATCCAACTGTCACAAGAATACTTTCAATTGCACTTCCTACTGAAGCAGTTATATATCCAGAAGTGGCTTTGCTTCCACTATATATAGTTCCATCTTCAATTTTTCCAATATCTCCTACTATGTTCCAGCTTATATCTTTAGGATCAATTTTAGCAGTGAAGCCCTCATCATTTACTCCATAGAATTGTCTCAGGTTTCTTTCGCTATTGACGTCTAAATGTATCTTAGTCATATCCACTTCTATATCTTTTACTTCCTCAAGGATGTTTATTCTCATCTCAGTAGTCTTTCCATTGAGGTTTGCTTTAACTATAGCTAATCCAGGTGCTTTAGCTTTTAATGTGCTCGCTTCAAAATAACCATATTGGCTATCTATTTCAAAAGTGACATCTTCAATGTCTAAGTCTGCAGGGTTATGATGTATATCGAATCCCTTAACTGTGAACTCTCTAGAAGTTCCTTGGAATACATTTGTATCATCAGCGCTTATTTTGATGTAGTCAATAGGATAAGATGGAGCATTATTAAATACTCCTAATCCATTAGCAACTAACCTTTCTCCCCCATCAGATGGATTGTTTACGACAATTGGCTTAGGGCTACCCATTTGATTCACTACCATTGTAGTAGAGCCCCCACCATCTAAATTAAGAGCTTCATAGGCACCTAATTCAATCAGTATTTTTGAAAATGCTTCTTGTGTCATGCCTTTATAAGATGTATGTCTACCATCAAGGGTGACTAGTATAATTTGTCTTCTATCCCTTGAAATTCCAATAGCTGTTCTTGGTTGGTCTCCTGTAATATTTATATCATTAGTATTTTTGACTGATTCTCCTTCTCTAACAATTACAGCCCCTCCACCAAGAGCAGCCTTAATATTTTCATAATCTGGATAGCTTACAATTTCTAATTCAACTCTGTCTCCTACTTTGAAATTTTCTAATAGGATTTTCCCTGCATTGCCTGCTCCTGCTAATATATAGCCTTCCACAGGCATGTCAATAGCCTCTTCTCCGTTTCTAACTTCCATAACTTGATCATCAATTACGATTACCTCTACCATATCTGCAAATAAAGTGTTACCAAAAGTCTTTTTACTCCATTCTTTATCATACAATCTTATATCGCTATAGTTGGAGCTAGCCTTATTCTTTGATTTTACATTAATAATATTTTTTTGCTCAGTAAGGACTCTAATTGAAGTTGTCCAGTAACTTAATAAAACTTGGTTATTTTTATCAATTGCCAAAGTTGGAAGATTATCTTCTCTCTCCGTAACAGTTGAAATAATCTCTCCATCTCTAACTACTATGCCTAAAGGAGAAGAATAATTAAAGGAAGCAAAAAAATCTCCATTTATTCCTGCTACAGCATTTTGATCTTGAACCATTTTTGATATTCTTTCTCTTTTACTTATACCTTCATTACTGAATATAGGTCTAATCTCTGTATATTCATCATTTAAGTTTACTCTAAGTACGTTAATATTCCACCATCCACTATTGGTGAACTTTTGTATATGTTCGTGTACAACACCACTAGAAATATTCTCGCTGGTTTTTCTTTCATGAATTACTACTGATTGCCCAAAGCTAATTGTAAAGTTGGTTACAACAAGAAAAAATGCTACAACTAAAGAAAATATTCTCTTTCTACTACTGATCATTATCACTTTCACCCCGTCTTTTGTATTTTAGCTAGATTAGTCCATGTCCATTATTATATGTGTGTATAGTATGATAGACTAAAATAATAGAATAATGTTCCATCCGTATTGCACATTATATACTAAATATATTAAGACTCAGTTACAAAAGAGTTACATTAATATTAAATAATCCTTCCAATAAACATTATAAGATACTTTAGAGCTTTCATGACCACAAAAAAAGAACCTAGAATAATCTAAGTCCTTCATGAACAATTTGCTACTATTTTACTTCATAGTATCCTCTAATCATAAATATTGCAAAAGTATCTACATAAGCCCCTCTTCCGTCGTCTCTTGGTATAATGATAAGATGATTAAGAGAAATTGATTCGTTGCTGGCCAAGTCTTTTCCTCCCGTTAGGTCTGATAGACCTCCAAGTTCTGATACTATGGCCTTTGCTGAGCCACTTCTTAATATAATTTCTGTTCCAGCTCCGCATATGAGTTTTTGCCCTTGTTTAAGCTCTACAATTTCAAGTCCTCCACCTGAAGAATTAGCCATAAGCTGAGCTAATTGTTTTTTTATCTCTTCATTTTCTTGTGAAAGTCTTTGGAATTCTGTATTTTCAGTGCTTTCACCATCTAACATTTCCTTTATATAAAACTTTAATTGGTCGATTCTCTTTTCAACATAACTATAAGTAACTAAGGGATCTTCTGAACCGCCAGGTTGTCCAAAACTAACGCTAGAAGCATCTACGATCATTACCGTTACTAAGATTGTTAAGACAATATAAATATAGTTTTTCTTAATTCTCTGCCACATTTGCATCCCTCCATTATAAACATTCAGCTCACACTAAAATCAAATATAATACTAAGCAAGTTTGCAAGTTATAGGATTTTCTGTCGGAATGAACTATAGAATTATTCATGTCTGAAACCGTGAGTGTGTATTTTATTCGATTTTACTTATATATAATTCGACCTTAAAGTAAAATATCCTGTTTTTTTCGAAACTTATTTCATATTTCCGGGGAAATAGTGACAAAAAATATGGTTGGAGTGCTTGGGTGCACTCCAGGTAATTAAATATATGTACTAATAATCTGATAATCCTATGCTTATTTTTAAGCACTCATCAACTCTGGCCATCATTTCATCATCAAAATGACCTATTTTTTCTCTAAGTCTTTTTTTGTCAACGGTTCTTATTTGCTCCAGCAATACAACTGAATCCTTTTGCAATCCATATTCTGGAGCACTTATTTCTATATGTGTTGGCAGCTTAGCCTTATTGATTTGTGATGTAACAGCAGAAACTATTACAGTGGGACTATATTTATTACCAACATCATTTTGAATTATTAATACTGGTCTTACTCCCCCCTGTTCAGAGCCTATGACAGGACTTAGGTCTGCATATAGTAAATCTCCCCTTTTCACTATCACCATTCCTCACGCCCTGTCAATCTGTTTTCATATACTACTAGCTCATTATAATCTTCTTCTACTCCCATCTCAGCAAAATACAAGTTGATTTGGCTCATCTCTCTGTATCCGTTTTTCATTACTTCTTTAAGTTGAATTTTTTTTCGCTCCCTAAGATAGAGCTTCATGGCCTCTCTTATAAATTCGCTTCTATTTTTGCTTTCCATTGAAACAATGTCGTCTACTTCTTCGAGTAAGCTATTGGGTAAACTTATCATAATTCTTTTTGTTTCAGCCATTGTCGCACCCCCGGATAATCTGATAAAAAAATTATATCACATATTTAGTATTTATTTAAAATTATGTTTGCTTATATCAATGGTATATTTTTCTTATAACAATTTATTATAGTATATTCTATTATTTCACAGTATATACTTGAATATATACTTAATTAAGCTAAGTAGTCCTTAATATAGATAGGTTCGTTGCTTTTAATATATACTCTTGGAACTCTTTTATTTATCATACAAATCATTTCATAATTTATTGTCCCTACAATATTTGCAATTTCTTCAACACTTGGTTCATCCATGCTTCCATCTCCAAAAAATGTGACCGTATCACCTACTTTAACATCCTCAATGCTTGAAACATTAGCCATACACTGATCCATGCATATGTTCCCTACTATAGGAATTCTTTTTCCCTTTATACTCACTTCAACTTTGTGATTTAAAAGCCTAGTAAATCCGTCTGCATAACCAATAGGTAAAGTGGCTATTTTAGTTTCATTATCTGTTACAAAATTATGCCCATAACTTATCCCTTCACCTGCTTTTAGGGTTTTCACATTTGATACAGATGCTTTTAATGTCATAACTGGTTTCAAGTCAACACTTTCTTTTTTTACTTGCTCAGAGGGATATAAACCATATAACATAATTCCTGGTCTTACCATGTCTAAATGGTATTCTGGCAAGTCAATTATAGCAGCGCTATTTGCTATATGTTTTATAGGAATCTCTATACCTTTTTTCTCGATCTCCTTTATTAACCAGTTGAATTTTTGAAATTGTATGTTTGTAGGCTCTTTGTCAGCTTCATCTGCTTTTGCAAAATGAGAAAAAACCCCTTCAACATATAGATTAGGCAATTTGAATATATTTACTATTTCTTCTACTGAATGGGTCACAGGCAAAAAACCTAGTCTTCCCATGCCCGTATCTATTTTTAAGTGTATCTTAGCTGTCATGCCTAATTGCTTTGCCGCTTCTGATATAGCTTTTGCATGGTCAATATTATATATTGTTTGACTTATATTGTTTTCCAAAATTAATCTATCTTGGCACTCAGGGGTATAGCCTAATATGAGTATATCTTCTTTTATACCTGATTTTCTTAACTCAATAGCTTCTGATAATGTGGCAACTGCAAATCTATTGCTTCCGTTATCTAAGAGAGTTTTGGCGATTGCTACAGCTCCATGTCCATATCCATCGGCTTTAATGACTGAAGTTATGATGACTTCCTCACCAACAAGTCTCCTTATTTCTCTAAGATTATGACCTAAATTATCTAAATTTATTTCAACCCATACTGGTCTGAAATTCTTCAAAGAAATCAAATTAATTCCCCCTTAAGAACACTTTGTTATGTGAAAATAAAAAAAATAACTATTCTCATAATACTCCTATTAGGGGCCCAAGTCAATAAACAAAGGTTTAGTATAAAAAAATTTATCCTGGCTAATCTAATTCTAATCTAAGTATAATATCCAGATTATAGTTCTCGGATATAGAATAAACCTGTCTTAATATTAAAATCTTCGTCCTTTACTTTCACATTAGCTTTAAAGTCTGTATAAATGACTTCTATAGATATTTCTCCATTTATATCTAGTACATTTAATTTATGGGGCTGAAAATTACCCCTTTCTATCCATATTTTTTCCTTGTTTCTATATTTATTATTGCCTGGTATTTCTGTTTCTAAAACAAGATAATCTTTTCCGTCAATTTCATCAAAATTCATCTTTACTTCTTCATTTGTTAATATGCTCTTTAGAAAGTGTCCTACAAAAAGATTACTATCTGCTCCCTGTTCAAAATCTTTAAGTATAAAGGACTCATTAATTTGCTTATTATATAGCCAAGCCTGGTTACCATCAAATAGGACAATATTACCCTGGTTTTCGGAGGGTTCTAAGAATTCTATAACATATTTATCTGGTTTCTTAAATACATGTTTGGATTTGTAAGATTCAGTATCTTTATTTCCTTTTACTCTAACATCAGCAATACATCTATAGGTCTCCATCTTATTAAAATACTTTTGTGCTTCATAGAAGACATCCTCTTCTTTTTCTATAGGGCTTGAACAGCCAAAAGTAAAAATAAGTATAACTATCAAAAAAATCAATGGAAAGTATTTCATTAACTGGCTAAACCTCCTAAGTCATTTAGTATTCAGATTTAATATATTTTTAGCTGAAGTATATTCCTCACTGTACCCCTTGGTCACTATGAATAATGATATCTTTTCTAGCTACTAATTAATTTTTTCTGCTATAGCAAAGGCAACTGCATTTTCTTTACTATGGCTAATGGAAATATGTATATTTGATATGCCTATTGTATCTGCTAGCTTTTTAGCCTTACCTAAAAGCCTTACGCAAGGTTTTCCTGAGCTTTCTGTATAAATCTCAATGTCGGTCCATTTAAAGCCACTAATTCCACTTCCAAGTGCTTTACTTACTGCTTCCTTTGCAGCAAAAAGCCCAGCTAT
>Ga0265293_10005896_pt1 | contig 20100 bp, 20 predicted proteins | sample Munlanlewell138R_FD_192505 | JGI IMG/M metagenome (GOLD analysis project Ga0265293, IMG submission 192505) | Leachate microbial communities from a municipal landfill in Southern Ontario, Canada - Leachate well 138R | ecosystem: Engineered > Solid waste > Landfill > Unclassified | place: Canada... | reverse complement strand
GGACGTGCTTCGATTCTGTTGAAATATACACAAATTCAACGCATTATCACAAATTCGGACCATACACATTTATCTCAGCTGTGCTACAATACTTTCTACACTACCACTAGGAGGGTATTTTATGAAGAAACTGACTATCGTGGTTCTTGTCCTGCTCCTCGGTGCATTCGTCTTTGCACAGGGAGCCAAGGATGTAGCGCCTGCCGATGGCAGGCCGACGATCCGCCTGCTCACCGATGCCACCGGCATCGACGACAAGTCCTTCAACGCAGCAGCGTGGAGGGGCATTGTCGAGTTTTACGGTGATACGGTCGAGAATCCCGCAAACCGTGGCAAGCTCTACGATGTTGTGACCGCACAGACCCAGGATATGTATATCCCCAACCTGCGCCAAGCATCCGATGAGGGCTATGATTTGATCATGGTCACCGGCTTTACTTGGGCCGATGCACTGGGTGAAGTGGCCCCGCAGTACCCCAACCAGAAGTACACCATCGTCGACGTTGATTGGGTAGGCGAGCCGAACGTCATGGAGTTCATCTACAGTGAGGAGCAGGGCTCCTTCCTCGTCGGCCTCGCCGCAGCGCTGCAGGCGAAGGAGGACGGGGTGGCCAACCCGCGCTTCGGCTTTATCGGCGGCGTACCGGGCAGCACCATCACCAAGTTTGAGATGGGCTATATCCAGGGCATCCGCTCGGTCTTCCCGAATGCACCGATCTACGACTACTACGCAAACGACTGGGGCAAGCCCGAGCTGGCCAAGGCCCAGGCGAAGAACTGGTATGATATGGGCGTCTACTGCATCTTCAGTGCAGCAGGGGGAACGGGCAATGGTACCATTGCACAGGCCAAGGAGTACCGTGCGCAGGGCAAGAACGTCTGGGCGATCGGCGTCGACAGCGATCAGTATGCCGATGGTATCTACAGCGATACCAAGAGTGCCGTGCTGACCTCGATGCTCAAGCGTGTGGAGAACTCCTCGCTGATGGTTCTCAGCGCCGTGGCCGACGGCACCTTCGCCGGTGGTGTGGTGCAGATGAGCATGGCGGATGAGGGTGTTGGCTACTCGGCAGCAAACCCTGAGCTCTCTGCAAGCGTAAAAGCAGCAGTCGATGCGGCCAAGGTTGATGTCGTGAGCGGCAAGATCAAGCTCTACAAGACCTACAAGGACGCACTGGCAGCCGGTGCAGCCCCGGCAGGCCTTGCTGCGCTGGATGATTGATCACGATATGGCCGGCAGGAGACTGCCGGCTCTTCCCCTGTCCACCTGGCCAGGTGGACAGCGGAAGAGCAAGCAACAAGGAGCCATAGGTGAGTGAATATGCAATCGAGATGAGGGGAATCACCAAGACCTTCCCCGGCGTCGTTGCAAACGACACGGTGACCTTGCAGGTACGGTCCCAGGAGATTCATGCGCTGCTCGGCGAGAATGGGGCGGGCAAGTCGACGCTGATGTCGATTCTCTTCGGCTCGTACAGCGCCGACAGCGGCCAGATCTTCCTCGATGGAGCGGAGGTGTTCATCAAGAACCCCAACGTCGCCACCGCATTGGGCATCGGCATGGTCCACCAACACTTCAAGTTGGTTCAAAACTATTCCGTCACCGAGAACATCGTCTTGGGCATGGAACCGACCAAGCGGCGGCTCCTCGACCTGAAGAGCGCACGGGCCAAGGTCGCCCGACTGAGCGAGCAATACGGCCTCTCCGTCGACCCTGATGCACTGATCGAGGATATCTCCGTCGGCCAACAGCAGCGGGTGGAAATCCTCAAGACGCTCTTTCGCGACGCAAAAATCATCATCTTCGACGAGCCGACGGCGGTGTTGACCCCCCAGGAGATCGATGAGTTGATGGAGATTCTCAGGAAGCTGCGCAGGGAGGGCAAGACCATCCTCTTGATCACCCACAAGCTGCGGGAGATCAAGGAGGTGGCCGACCGCTGCACTGTCCTCAGGCGTGGGCGCTACATCGGCACGGTGGATGTTGCCGGTGTCACAGAGCAAGAGCTGGCCGAGATGATGGTCGGGCGTGCGGTGAAGTTTGAGATAGACAAGCCCGACCAGCAGGCTGGGCGGGTGGTGCTCAGCCTCAAGGGCCTCGAGGTTACCGACAGCACCGGATTGACCAAGGTGCGCGACCTGAGCCTTGATGTCCATGAAGGGGAGATCGTCGGCGTCGCCGGTGTCGATGGCAACGGTCAAAGCGAGCTGTTGGGGGCCATCACCGGCCTCCTGCCGCTCTCCCAGGGCTCGATCATCCTCGATGGCAAGAACATTGAACGATACACGATCCGTGAGCGCATCGAAGCGGGGTTGGGGTACATCCCCGAAGACCGGCAGAAGTTCGGCTTGGTGGCCGACTTCACCATCGCCGAGAACAGCGCGCTGAAGAACTATTACCATCGGCGGTATACGAAGCGGTTCGGCCTGCTCGACTTCTCCGCGATGGATGGAGAAGCCGATTCGTTGATCGAGCAGTTCGATATCAGGAGTGCCGAAGGGGCGGCGACGAAGGCCGGCAGCCTCTCGGGAGGCAACCAACAGAAGGTCATCGTTGCCCGGGAGATCTCCCTCTCGCCGAAGGTGCTCATCGTCGCCCAGCCAACCCGTGGCCTTGATGTCGGGGCCATCGAGTACATCAGACGGCGGATCATCGAGGAACGGGCCAAGGGGAGGGCAATCCTGCTCGTCAGCTTCGAACTCGATGAGATCATGAACCTCTGCGATCGTATCGCGACGATCAGCAAGGGGCAGATTATCGCGGTGAACCGGCAGGATGAGGTGAACGAGTACCAGATCGGTTTGATGATGGCAGGATCGCGGGCGGAGGCGGCACAATGACAACAACAAAAAAACGGCTCGTCGACAATGATGGTGCCGTCTCGGTCCTCGTCGTCCTGATGGGGTTCTTGGTAGGGACCATTCTCGTCGCGTTGGTGGGCAAGAACCCCTTGAACATGTACAAAGCGCTCTTCCAAGCCTTGAGCGGGTACAACATCGACAACGGGCGGATGAATGTGCGGTACATCGCCGAGACGCTCAACTACTCGGTGCCCTTCATCCTCTGTGGCCTCTCCATGGGCTTTGCCAAACGCGTCGGCCTCTTTAACATCGGCGGTGAAGGGCAGTACATCATGGGCCTCACCCTCGCCCAAACGGTGGCGTTGCTCGGGCCACAGGTGGTGGTGCTGCACTGGATTTTAGCCATCCTCTCGGCCATCGTCATCGGTGCGCTGTGGGGCGGGGTGGTGGGCCTCCTCAAGGCCAAGTATGAGGTCAGCGAGGTCGTCTCGACGATCATGCTCAACTACGTGGCCCTCTACCTCTCACGGATCATCTGCCTGCAACTGCCCGGGGCCACCACATATAAGACAGCGAACTTCCCCACGACCGCCCTCATCGAAAACCGCTTCTTCCAGACCATCACCCACAACTCACTGCTCAACAACGGCATCTTCATGATGGTCGCAGCGGTGCTCCTCTTCTGGTACATCATGGAGAAGACGAGCCTGGGCTACGGCATGCGTGCCACCGGCTTCAACAAGGACGCGGCTCGGGCGAGCGGTATCCCGGTGGTCAAGTCGATCTCGATCTCGATGGCCATCAGTGGTGCGTTCGCCGGCCTTGCCGGTGGCATCGTGGCCCTCGGTTCCTTCAAGTATGGACGGGTGCTCGCCGGTATGGACAACTACGGCTTCGATGGGATTGCCGTGGCGCTGGTCGGCAACTGCACCGCCTTGGGCACCACGCTCGCTGGCCTGCTCTTCGGACTCTTGAAGAATGCCCAAGCCTTGATGCAAGGCAAGCAGATCCCCAAGGAGATCACCTTCATCATCCAGGGCCTGATCGTCATCTTCATCGCCCTGCGGTCGGCGCTGAAGCTCTACCAGGAGTATCTTGACAAACGACAGCTGCAGAAGGAGGTGGGAGTCAAATGAATATGATCATTGGAATGCTTCCTTCCGTCCTCATGATCGTCGCCCCGATCCTCATCACTGCCATCGGTGGGATGATCTGTGAGAAGAGTGGGGTGGTCAACATCGCCCTTGAGGGTTTGATGGCCATCGGTGCGTGTACCGCGGCTGCCGCCCACGTCTTGATGGAGGGCAGTGGCATGAACCACTCCCTCTCCCTCTTCTTGGCCCTCTCGATGGGTTTTCTCACCGGCGGTCTCTTCAGCCTGGTCCATGCGGCTGCCGCCATCAACCTCAATGCCGACCAGACGATCAGCGGCACCGGCATCAACCTCCTTGCAAACGGGGTGACGATCTTTGCCAGCCAGATCCTCTTCAGCTCCGACCGAACCCGTGAGTTCCGCATGGGCATGCAGACTGATGTGCTGGGCATCTACCCCACCGCCTACATCGCGCTGGTGGTGGTCATCCTCAGTTGGTTCATCCTCTACAAGCTCCCCTTCGGCATGCATCTGCGTGCCTGCGGTGAGCACCCGGGAGCCGCTGAGAGTGTGGGGATCAACGTCAAGCGGATGCGCTACTGGGCCGTCATTGCCAGCGGGGTGCTCGCCGGCCTTGCCGGTGGCTGCGTCGTGCTCACCCAGACGATCCAGTACACCTCCAACACGATCAACGGGCGGGGCTTCATCGCCTTGGCGGCGGTGAGTTTCGGGCGCTGGAGGCCGCTGGGAGTCGCCGGAGCAGCATTGCTCTTTGGTACCGCCCAGGCCTTCTCGATCATCGCCAACAACATTCCGGCTCTCCGGGTGCTGCCCACCGAGGTCTTCAACATCCTCCCCTATGTGGTCACCCTCGCTGCCCTGGTGCTCTTCAGTGGCAAGAACTACGCCCCGGCTGCAGCCGGAACCCCATACGAGAAGGGGGCCAGCTGATGACACCGCACAATCGAGCAAAGCGGGGGGACATCGCGCCGATCGTCCTCGCCCCGGGCGACCCGACCCGGGCCACCCTGGTCGCCGAGCGCTTTCTGGAGAACGCGAGTCTGGTCAGCGATGTGCGCGGGATGGTCGCCTACACCGGCCTCTACAACGGTAAGCCCATCTCGGTGATGGGAACCGGCATGGGGGGCCCGTCGGCGGGAATCTACAGCTACGAGCTCTTCACAACCTATGATGTAGCGGCGATCATCCGCATCGGTACCTGCGGGGGCCTGCAACCCTCCATCGATGTCGGGGACCTGGTCCTCGCCTTGACCGCCTCCACCGACTCGGGGTGGGCCCATCAGTACAACCTCAAGGGGACGCTGAGCCCCGCCTGTGACAGCGACCTGCTCTTCTGTGCAGCAGCGGTGGCACAGGAGCGGTCCATCAAAGCCCATGCGGGGATGGTCTTCTCCAGCGACCTCTTCTCCTCCTACAACGCCTTGGGTGCAGAGAGCTGGAGGCGGTGGGCACGGCTGGGGGCTTTGGCCCAGGATATGGAGACCTACGCCCTCTACGCCACCGCCGCGTGGTGCTCCAAGCGCGCCCTCTCGATCCTGACGATGACCGACAGCTGTACCAGTGGACGCGGATTTGGCCCAGAGATGCGTGTTGCCGGCCTCTATCCCATGATCGAGGTCGCCCTGGAAGTGGCAATGAGGAGCACGTGATGGATTTTTTGTCCGCCATGGAGCATCGCTTTGCCTGTAAGCGCTACGACGTGGGAAAACCCCTCACAGAGGAGGAGGTCACCGCAATCCTCGACTACGGTCGGCTCACCCCCACCTCGTTCGGTCTTGAGCTCTGGTCCTTTCATGCGGTGGTGAGTCAAGAGAAGAAGGAGTTGCTCTACCACGCCTGCTTTGAGCAGGAGACGGTGTCGACCAGTGCGATGACCGTCGCCCTCTTGGTGCGCACCGCCCGCTACGCTGAGCCCGACGGCGAGTGGGTGCGCAAGCGGGGTGCCCGCTTTCCCGGTACTCTCGACTTCTTCGTCGAGGACTACCGCCCCTACCACACCTACCTCAAAGAGGAGGGGCGCATCGACTGCTGGCTGCGCAGCCAAGGGTACCTGGCCATCGCCAATATGATGACCGGGGCGAGGATGCTGGGCATCCAAAGTTGCGCCATCGAGGGATTCGATGAGGCAAAGGTCCTCGGCATCCTCGATGCAGAACCTTCACAGTGGCAGGTCTCGCTCTTGGCAAGCTTCGGCTACCCCGACGAGGATGAGCGGGAGAAGATTCGTGTGGATTTGGAGGAGCTGGTCACCTACCACTAGGGGAGTGCTGCCAACGCTCGCTCCACCAGGGTCCAGAACCAAGGGATATCGATCGACTCGGCGACGAAGGTGTTCTTGGACGTATCACGCTTGATGGTCTTGCCGTAGGAGGGTCCCTCCTCGAGTATGACGTCCACGCCATGATACGCACCCGATACCTTGGAGGGATCGATGAGGTAGGCGACGCACAGCGGGTCGTGCATCTGCGGCTCTCCTTGGCGACGCTTGGTGTAGTTGGCTGTGTAGGTGTCCATGCAGGCGACAAAGACCTCGTTGGAGCGCCCGCTTTTTGCTCTAAAGCCTTCAAGGCGCTCAGCGCTGAGGGTCACGGTACGGGTACAGTCCAAGCTGAAGAGGGCGATCTTTGCCCCACTTGAGAAGACAATCTTGGCCGCCTCGGGGTCGGCGTAGGTGTTGAACTCCGCCTCGGGTGTGACGTTCCCGCTCGAAAACGAGCCCCCCATGATGACAAATTCCTTGGCCAAGCTCGCCACAGCGGGCTCTCTTTGGAGGGCGCGGGCCAAGTCGGTCAACGGGCCGACGCTGACGATGGTGATCTCTTGGGGATTGTTGGTGACCAGAGTGATCATCGCATCGATGCCGCTCTGCGCTTGCACCTCTTGGCGTAGCCGCGTTGCGAAGATCGGTCCGTCGAGGCCCGTCTCGCCATGAAAGTCACCCGCCTCCACCGGCACTCTGACCAATGGGGCAGCGCTGCCGGCGTACACTGGACAATCGAGACCGGTGGTCTCCATGATGTTGAGCGTGTTCTCCAGCGTCTTGTCCAATCCCACGTTGCCGGCGGTTGCGATAACCGCTTCGATTTTGATCTCTTCAAGGCCGGCGGCCAGGAAGAGGGCCACCGCATCATCGAGGCCGGTATCCACATCAAGGATGATTCGCTGCATGTTGACTCCAATTCTTGTAGTGGTTGCCATCGTAGCAAGACATGCTCATTCATGCAATGAAGAGGAGGGTCACAAACACAGCGATGTGTGGTACCATCGCGCTATGAGAATCATACAAACAGCCGTGGGCCCCAACCAGGTGCCCCTCACCGGATACCTGCAGGAGATCACCAACGACGGCGGGATCCGTAACATCAGGCCGTCGGTGGTCATCCTCCCTGGTGGGGGATACCGGTACCGCTCTGCGCGTGAACGCGACCCGGTGGCGATGCACTTCCTCGCCGAGAGCTACAACGTCTTCATCCTCGACTACTCGGTCGAGGAGGAGGCAGGTTCGCTCAACCCGCTCTTGGAGGCAAGCGCCGCTCTCATCAAGATCCGCGAGCATGCCCTCGCGTGGATGTGCGACCCCACCCGGGTGGCGGTCATCGGCTTCTCAGCAGGCGGTCATCTGGCCGCTTCGATTGGTATCTTGCATGACCACCGGATGGTGACCGACGTGCAGAAGGTCGTCGACCAGAACAACCGCCCCGATGCGCTGATCCTCTGCTACCCGGTGATCAACGATCACCAGGGCAGCCTGGACTTGGTCAGCGGGGGGGATGGGCAGCTCAGAGATCTGATGTTGCTCGACCGCCATGTCACGGTGACCACCTCACCGGCCTTCATCTGGCATACGATGGCCGACCCCGCTGTGCCGGTGGAGAATACGCTCGACCTCGTCAAGGCGTATCGCGCGGCAGGGGTCTCGTGTGAAGCCCACCTCTTTGAAAGTGGGGGGCATGGCCTGTCGATGTGCACCGAGGAGGTGGGCACGCCCCATCCCGGGGCCCGCCAGTGGGTCGATCTGGCCACCGCCTGGCTGAACACCCGCTTCCACCACGTCCTATAAGGTCTCAGCCATCCCCTCGGCGGCTCGGATGCCGCTGGCCCAGGCGCCGGTGATGCCCCGGCTCGTACCGGCTCCGTCACCGGCAAACCAGATGGTGTCGGCGACGCGGAAGTGCTCATCCAGGTAGCGGGGCTTGTTGGCGTAGAGCTTGATCTCCGGGTAGTACATGATGGTCGAGGGGTGGAGGACCCCCGGCACGATGGTGTCGAGGTTCTTCATCGCCTTCCAGATGGCCCTGAGGATCTTCGCCGGGATGGCCAGCGAGATATCACCGGGGCAACAGGAGCGTAGTGTCGGCTCGAAGTCGAAGAGATCATCGCTGAAGGACGCTTCCTTGCTGCGTGAGCCGAGGCGGAAGTCCCCAACGCGTTGCATCAGCGGCTTGCCCCCTCCCATGAGCGCGGCCTGCAGGCCCAGGTTCTCGGCAAATGCCTGTCCACTGGCCAGCGGGGCGGTGAAGCGCACCGTCTTGAGCATGGCGAAGTTGACCAACCCGTTGTCGTGGCGGCTGTCCGGGGCAAAGGCATGGCCATTGACCGAGTACCACTGGTCGCCCCGGCTGGTGGCGTAGCGCTCCCGTACCACGTGTGCGTTGCCGCTGTTGGTGCAGAAGGTGCGTACCTTGTCAGGAAAGTAGAACTTCGGATCGTAGTAGTCGCGCACGATGGGATAGTGCTCGATGCGGGTCTCCACCCGGATGCCGATGTCGACGATATTGTCGATGAAGGGGATGGAGAGGGAGTGCATCAGCTCCTGCAGGAAGTTGAAGCCCTTGCGCCCCGGGGCGACGAGCAGCGCCCTGTACCCGATCTCGCGCGTCTCGGTGGTGACAACACGCCGCTCTTGGTCGACGCGCTCCATCGTCTCGCCCAAGGAGAGGTCGACGCCAAGGGCATCAAGGCGCGACAGGAGCTCCTTGATGAGTGCCAAGCCCCCGTCAGTGCCCAAATGGGTCTGCCGGATCTCCAGCAACGTACAACCGAGGCGCTCAGCCCGCTTTTTGTACACATCGATGTTGTTCTTGGGCATGATGGAGGGTTGGAGGAAGTCGATGACCTGGCCCAGGTAGTGGGTCGCCGCCTCTTGGCTCCAATACTCGGTGGGAAAGCCGATGGGGTAGGTGAAGTTCATCTTGCAGTCGTTGCGCATGCCGCCGGTCGAGAACTTCTCACGGTCTAGGATGAGGATGGAGAGGTCCGGTTTTGCGCTCTTGAGGGCGAAGGCAGCCCCCATGCCGGCAGGCCCACTTCCAACAATGACGACGTCGTAGATATCCACAGGTGCACCTCCCAAAAGACTGGAAAGGGGCTCCCTTTCCAACCAATTATCCCCATTGTCCACCCTTTGGTAAAGCCCTTAGAGATTGCGCACTTGCGCCGGCAGGTATTTGGTGGTATTAATCCAAGGTAGGAACGGTAGGAGGGAGCGCATGTACATGAGCACCAAGGAGGCGGCGAAGAAGTGGGGCATCAGCGAGCGGCGGGTGCGCCTCCTCTGCGCCCAGGGGCGTGTCGACGGCGCGATCCAGAGTTCCTGGGCCTACCTCATCCCATCGCGAGCACCAAAACCTGGTGATGGCAGACAGCTGCGCCACCAGAGGCAGGAGTACCTGCGCTTGGGAACGTCGGGCCTCGATGGGTTGGAGCAGTTCAAAGAGATGGATGGGGATGCGTTGCTTGCCAGGTGCGTATCCCACGTCGACGCGTTTATTGTTGCAAGCTTCGCCGTCGAAGGAATTGGTCTCACCCAAGAGGATTTGCACCAGCTCACATCATTTGAGAGCGTCCCGTCTTTGTCACTGGCCGACCAGCTCTTGGCCCTGCACCTGCGCTCGATGATCCTCTCGATGGCCCGCTCGTCGAGCCTGGGGCGAACAGCGGTACGCCTGAGCGAGCAGTACCTTGGCCAGCTGTACACATCCCTCTGCCTCGGCTTGGAGAACCTGGAACTCACCCGTCGCCTGGATCTTGGCGACGAGCTTGAGGTCTTCATCATGCAGGATGAGCGTGAGTTCTCAGCTGCCCACCCGCTGGTGCGCGCCCTCTTCTGTTATGGGGAGGTGATGAGGATTGCCCCGTGTACCCGCTACAACGCGCTCTTGGCATCCTTGGTCTATTGCCGGCTCATGGTTGAGGCGGGCTGGGCACCGGTATTGGTAGACCTGGAGCGCATCGATGAGCTCAAGGCCGCGTTGGTGATGACCAAGCGGCGGGGCAACTACCTCGCACTCACCGATCTGGTGAGCGAGGCGTATCGGGAGCAGATGCGATGAGAAAGCTCTTCAAGGACGCCACGATCGTTGATGGCACCGGTGCTGGTGCCTACTGTAGCGACCTCTTGGTGGAGGGGGGTACCATCAGGGCCATCGGACGGCTCGGGGAGATCCAGAGTGAACGGACCTTCGACTGTCGGGGCTTGGTCCTCGCCCCGGGCTTCATAGACCTGCACGCCCACAGTGAGATCCACGTGCTCCGCGACCCGGTGATGGGGGCGAAGATCGCCCAGGGTATCACCACCGAGTTCGGTGGCAACTGCGGCATCGGCGTCTTTCCGTCCAACACGAGCGATTCTCTTGCAGAGGAGGTCCTCGGTGCAGCCTCCCACCACTATTGGCCTACCTTCGCCGAGTACAAGGAGGTGTGGTACCGAAGCGGCAGTGGGGTGAACATGGGGTTCTTCCAGGCCCACGGACCGCTGAGGAGTGCTGTGTTGGGCAGCGATGCATCCAGGCCAGCGGGGGAGGCTGAGGTTGCGAAGATGGCCGCTCTCTTGGCTGAGAGCTTGGAGTGCGGGGCATGGGGACTCTCCACCGGCCTCTACTACGAGCCGTGCCAGAGCGCCGATCGAGGCGAGCTCATCGCGCTGGCCACCGTCGTGGCACGCAATGCCCGTCTCTTGGCCGTCCATCTGCGCTGTGAGGGGAGCGCGGTGCTCCAGAGTCTTGATGAAGTGCTGGACATCGCCCGCTCAAGCGGGGTGCACCTTCAGATCAGCCACCTCAAGGCGGTTGGGATGGCCAACCAGGTGTTGGTGGATGAGCTTCTTAAGCGGATTGAAGCGGCCAACGACGAGGGTCTTGTCGTCGGCTTCGACCAGTACCCCTACCTCTGGGGTTCGACCTCGCTCTTCAGCCTCTTGCCCCCCTCTCTGCTGGCCCTCCCGCGCAGCAGTGTGAAGCAGCACCTGCAAGAGCAGACGGTGCGAACACAGACCCGAGCCTTGATGGAGCAGGGTGAGGGGTGGGACAGCATCGCCGCCTTGGTGGGCTTTGATGATATCACCCTCCTCTCGCTGCCCTCCCATCCACACTATGAGGGGTTGAGCATCGCCCAGGTGGCCGCACTGCGTGAACAAGATCCGTATGATGCACTCTTCGACCTCTTGGTAGAGTGTGAAGGACCTGCCGTGATGGGCGATGTGACGCAGTGTGAGGAGAGTGTTGTGAAGATCATGACCCACCGGCAGATGTGCTTTGGCAGTGATGCCCTCTACTCCTCGCCCCATCCGCACCCCCGGTCGTTCAATGCGGCGCTCCACCTCATCGCCCGCTACGTCAATGAACGCGGCGACCTCACCATCGAGGAAGCCGTCGAACGGCTGAGCGGGCGCAGTGCCCGACGTCTGGGCCTCGATGGGCGCGGCATCATCGCCGAAGGATTCAAAGCCGACCTGGTGCTTTTCGACCAAGCCACACTTACCAGCAGCGACGCAATTGAGGCGGGCGGAGCCAGTCCCCTTGCACTGGTGATGGTCAACGGAGAGGTTGCTCTTGAGGCGGGGACGCTGGTGGGAACGACGAGTGGGCGGTTGCTCGTCCCGTCTACTGGCCGTACCGACTGAGAAAGCGCTGTGTCCGCTCCTTGGCCGGGGCATTGAAGAGCACGTCAGGCGGCCCCTCTTCGACGATCAGTCCCTCGTCCATGAAGATGACCCGGTCGCTGATGTCTCGGGCGAAGGCCATCTCGTGGGTGACAACGATCATCGTCATCTTCTCCTTGGCCAGATCCTTGATGACCTTGAGGATCTCGATGGTGAGTTCGGGGTCCAGTGCACTGGTCGGCTCATCAAAGCAGAGCACGGTGGGGTTGAGCGCCAACGCCCGTGCGATGGAGACGCGCTGTTGCTGTCCCCCCGAGAGGTGGCAGGGGTAGGCGTCCTCCTTCTCCTCAAGGCCCATCTTGGCCAAGAGCTGGCGGGCGGTGGCAACCGCCTCGCCCTTGCTCTTTGCCAGGACGTTGACCTGTGCTTCGGTGATGTTGCGCAGCACGCTCATGTGGGGAAAGAGGTTGAAGTTCTGGAAGACCAGGCCGAGCTTGAGGCGGATCTGCTTCAACGTCTTGGCATCGGCGTACTGGATGGTCCCTCCGGTGCTGTGGGCCATCGTCATCGAGCAGACCTCGATGCGTCCGCTGTCGATGCGTTCAAGCTGGGTGAGACAGCGCAGCAGCGTTGATTTTCCGCTGCCCGACGGGCCGATGATGGAGAGGACCTCCCCCTCATTGAGGGTGAAGCTGATACCCCTCAACACTCCCAGCGCATCGAAGCTCTTGACCACGTTCTCTACAGTAATGATGCTCATCGCTCCCTCCTTCAATGGTAGTAGTCGAGCTTCTTCTCGAAGCGGTCGAAGAGGCGGGAGACAACGCCGTTCATGATGAAGTAGAAGAGGCCGGCGATGACGATCGGGGTGGTGGAGAACTGGCGCGCCGAGGCGCTCTGGGCGACGCGGAAGAGTTCAGCCACACCGATCGTCTGGGCAAGGGCGGTGTCCTTGACCAGTGTGATGACCTCGTTTCCCATCGCCGGGATGATGCGCTTGACCACTTGTGGGACGATGACATGGGTGAAGGTGTGGGCGCGGGAGAAGCCGAGGACCAGGCTCGCCTCCCACTGGCCGATCGGGATGGATTGTACGCCCCCACGGTAGATTTCGGCAAAGTACGCGGCGTAGTTGATGACAAAGCCGATGATGACGGCGGTGAAGCGGTCGTAGGAGGCGCCGAAGAGGTAGTAGGGGCCGAAGTAGACAAAGAGCAGTTGGAGGATCAGGGGGGTGCCGCGCATGATCATGATGTAGATGTTGATCACCGTACTGACGATGGGGTTCTTGCTCATCCTCCCCCTGGCCACCAAGGCCCCGAGCGGAATTGAGAAGAGCAGCGTCAAGACAAAGATCTTGAGGGTGGTGATGGTTCCTGCCAAGAGCAGCGGCAACAGGTTGCGCACGATGGTCTCCTACTGAATGAAAACGGGGAGCGAATGCTCCCCGTCAGCATACACACTTCTTCAATTGCCGACAACGGTGTTGTCCACATCAAACCACGCGATGGCGATCTGTGCCAAGGTACCGTCGTTGTGCATCGCGACCAACTGCTCCCAGACTGCGTCGGCGAGCTTCTGGTCCCCTTTCCTAAAGCCGATGCCGTAGTCCTCCGGTGCCAGCTCTTCGGCGAGGATGCGGAACGCCTTGCCGCTGCGCCGGATGTTGTCGCTGGCCACCGTCACATCGACGACCAATGCATCGATGCCCCCGATCTCAAGGTCCATCAGGCCGGTGAGGTTCTCCTTGAACTCGATGAGCTGCTTGATCGAGCTCTTGAAGGCCGGCGAGTCGTCGATGGCCTGGCTGGCCGACGAGCCTGCCTGGTAGCCGACGGTCTTGCCGGCGAGGCTGGCGAGGGTGGTGTAGGGCGCGTCATCACGCACGACGACCACCTGGGCGTTGTGGATGTATGGTGGGGTGAAGGTCATGGCGGCCTTGCGCTCATCGGTGATGGTAAAGCCGTTCCAGATGCAGTCGATGTTGCCGGTGTTGAGCTCCTGCTCCTTGGCGTTCCAATCGATGGGCTGCAGCTTCAACTCGACACCGAGGCGCTTGGTGACCTCACGGGCCAGGTCGACGTCGAAGCCGACGATCTCGCCCTTCTCGTCGCGAAAGCCCATTGGCGGGAAGCTGTCATCAAGCCCCATGACAAAGCGACCCTTGCTCATGACCTTCTCAAGCGAGTTGTCTTCAAGCGACTTCTGCTCCTTTGCTCCGGCGGCGAAGGCCAACGACCCTATGACAAGCAGAACCAGCAGCACTGTGACCAATCGTTTCATACCAAACTCCTTTGCGGTGGACTTTTACAGGAGTGTAGCGAACAATGCAAAGAATTTCCAGTGTTTTTGCATAAATATTCACTTCAGTGCATAAGAATTGTTGCGGTGCTATCAATCCAGTGATCATACACAAGAGCTTGCAATCCTTTGGGAAACGACACGCCTGAATCGAGAACAACGACTATCGGCAAGGTTTCAAGAGGGGTACCGTCATCAAGTTCTAGGTGATTTAGGTCTTGAGAACTTTTTTACACTACCCCAGCACTAAAAAATCGGTTTCCTCGATTCGATAAATCGCTGAATCATTTTCAAAATGGGTGAGTGCTGTGGAGGGAATCACAGCACGGAGAACCGGAGTATTATCTGACAAATAGAACGATTTATCTTTGACTTTCCCATGATAGGCCAAAACCTTGGCTGCAATTTTCTCCACCACTGTTTGATATTGGTGTTGATCTAATCTAGGCAGGAGCATCAACTGGACATCCACAACAGGAGGGATTTCCCTTGATGCAACGAGTTTCTGCAACGAGTTTGAGTTTTTCTCACTACCAATATACGGCTGAAAATCATCGATCGCATTGTAGTATGTTTGCCCTATTCCTCGCCGACTATAGGTCTCAATCTTCCTTTGCAGAGCAGAAAATCGATCTTTGGTCGTTGACACGATTGCAGTCCGTTCGGTCTTGACAGCCTTGATCTCCAAACCCGTTGCATGGAATAGCTGACTCTTATCCTTTATCTTCTCACCTTCCGGTAATTCAATCTTGAACACCATCAGATCAATATCTGCCAATGAATCATCTTCTACAACCTTCTCGATTGCATGCTTGATCGAGGACAGGCTCTCTCCCAATTTAGCGCCGTGTACCCCAAAATCCTTGTCGTACGATTTTCCCCTTGCTGTAGGCTTTTTCCCTATTCTGGTGACCTCACTGTCAGGAATCCAAACGTGTTCCTTCTGCTGTTCATTGGTCGTCATTGGGTTCTCTCCTTTTTAAACCGATAGTCCAAGGTTGATCGAGGAATGCCTGAAATTTCCTCTAGAGTCCTGAGGGGGACGCCTTGGATGTTCAGTTCATACAGCGCTTTCATATAGTCATCTCCACTCCCACTCATCAACAACGTATTCTGTGTTAGCCACGCCTCAGCGATCTTTTTTTGTCCAACCTCTCCATGATTAGCCTCCATTACACAGCTTTTGGCCAAGGTTTGCATGAACTCGTATACGTCAGCTCCGCTCATACCTTCTGAGAGCACGGTAGCAGTCTTGGTATCCACTCTATACTCCGGGAGTTTCTCAGCACAGAAGTGCTCGACGATCTGCTGACGTTGTTCATAGGTAGGAGATTCCAGCAAGATTGTGGCATTGAATCTCCTCCAGATGGCGGGATCCAAAAGATGATGGTGGTTCGTCGCAGCAACCAGCAACACATTCGACGGCATGGCATCCATGTTCTGAAGCAGTGTCGTGACCACTCTCTTGAGCTCACCGAGTTCATTGGAGTCGTCACGTTTTTTAGCGATGGCATCAAACTCATCCAAAAACAGCATAATTCGCTGCGGCTTGGCAAAGTCGAACACCTTTCTGATGTTCGCACCGGTCTGCCCAAGGAAGGAGGAAATCAATCCATCGAGTCGAACATACGCCATCGGCAATCCCAGTTCGCCTGCCAAGGCTGTGGCTGTCAACGTTTTTCCGCATCCGGGAGGGCCACAGAACAAAAGTCTGTTCGACGGAGCAATCCCGCGCTCGATAAGTTTTTCCTGTGATTTTTGCTCTTCGATAATCTGTTTGAGGACATTCATCGTCTTTAACGGAAGCGCCACGTCCTGCAGGGTGGTTTTTGGATTCAGTACTTCCAACAATGCCAATACACTGTCCTTGTCCTTTGGTACCACCCCTACATCGGGTGACATATATGAGACGGTTGCCATCGGGCTATCGTCATGCGCCATCGAACGACGCACGTTGTATACGTAGGCTTGGCGCAGCAAAGAGGCAGTGGTGCTGTTCCTTTTTTTGTCTTCATCATCAGAAAGGGCATGCACAGCACTTCGAAACGCATCTTCGCTTCCTGAATTATGAGCCTCGATTAACGTAATAACTAATTTCGTCTTCATTCAACACCAATATATCGGACATGATTGATACGTGATATCTTATACTCGTCCTACAGAGATTCATCGTCAACTATTATTTGGACAAGATTGGACAATCAGTGAAGACTACAAGGTATACCACGCAAAGATCAACGCTCTGTATGATGAGCTTGACGCAGCTGGATCCATCAAGAAGACACGGGTATTGGATGCGATGCGAGCTGTGTATTTGAGGGTGAAGGGACGACACGTATTGGGATATTCGGACCAAGCGCTGGAAATTGTCCGGAAAAATTCAGATACTATCTTCAATGAGGTGTTCGAAGAACTGTACAATGGCATCGAGAGTACCTCAGAGTGGAAGGAGGACTTGGAATTTGGTCTTCGCATTGTTCTCGTGGATGCATTCATTCGATGCAAAATTATGGAGGAACCTAGATAATGTTGCTCAGCAGTGATGTGCACCCGACCAATGACATTTACTATGTAGGTTCCCAACTTTTAGCATTGTTGGATCGATTTGAAACACTCGAGTGGGAAATCATTGACCTCTACCAGGAGAGCAAGAGTGCCTATGCCCTCTCCTATGGCTTGTTCTCACTTGCCATTGAGTGGCTCTATCTGCTCGGGGCATTGGATCTTTGCAAAGAGGGGAGACTGCACAGATGTGGCTGAAACACCTTGCCATCCACCACGATGATCGTCTTGTACGTGAGGTCGCCTTCAGGCGTGGTATTAACCTGATTGTCGACGAGACTTCATCCTCTGATCGCAGAGCTTCTGGCAACAGCGTGGGAAAGACCACCGTCCTGCGCCTCATCGACTTTTGCCTTGGAGGCGATGGAAAGAACATCTACCAAGACACTGAATTCAAGACATCCAATGCCGCTGTCGAATCGTTTCTAACGGAGAACAACGTTGTCATTACCCTCACGCTGGTCGAGCATTTTGAAGACTCTTCTGGTGCAGTAGTAATCAAGCGTAACTTTCTTCGTCGCAACAAGAAGATACAGAACATCAACGGTCAGCCATACCCAAATCCCAAGGAGTTTCAATCGACGCTCAAACGGTTGATCTTCAAGAGTGAGTCAGAACAACCTACGTTCAGGCAAATCATCTCCAAGAATATCCGTGATGAGAAGCACAAGCTTACCAACACCATCCGGGTCCTCGCTCCCAATGTCGTCACGGAAGCCACCTATGAGACTCTTCATCTCTTTTGGCTCGGTATTGATGGCGATCAATCAAAGGAGGCACTGGTTCGCGACCGGAACCTCGAAGAGAAGTTGCAAGCCCGGCTCAGAAAGCAGAGCAACCCTCCTCAGATTTCCCAAGCACTCTTGTTGGTGAACAACAAAATCGAGGATTTAGAACGAAAGAAAGCCTCTTTCAACTTGAATGAAGAGTTTGAGGCCGATCTTAATGAACTTAATACCGTGCGTTCGTCCATCAGCAGCGTTTCGACGAGGATATCCCGCCTTGATCTTAGGCGGCAGTTAATACACGAAAGTGCAGAGAGTGTTGAGGAGGGACGAGCAACCATTGACCTCTCCCAGACTGCAGCACTCTATGAACGATCCCGTGTCCTGATCCCTCACCTCCAGCGTTCCTTCGACGATGTAGTCAAATTGCACAATGCGATGATGGAGAAACGCCTTGCCTTCATCACTGAGGAAGTCCCTGCCTTGGAGAAGGAGTTGGGACAGTTACGGAGAGAACTCCAACGGCTCCTCAAGCAGGAGAGAACCCTGATAGAGGATGTGAGGAAGAGGGGAGCCATTGATGAATTGGATGAAATCATCACGATGCTCAATGCTTCGTATGAACAGAAGGGACGGCTTGAAGAGCAGTCCAACCTCTGGAGAGCGAGTGAAGAGGCACTCAAGGGTATCGATGACCAGCTTGCCAAAATCAATGAAGGATTATCAGATAAGGATTCGTTGATCAATGCGCGGATCAGTCTATTCAATCAATACTATGCCGTCCTCTCGGAGCGACTGACTGGGAACGCAGCACTGCTCAGTGCAGAGCAACGCGGCGATTTCTTGATCTTTTCGGTAAGCAACATTGAAGGCAATCCCGGCACTGGGAGCAAGAAGAGCCAGATGGCTGCATTCGACCTTGCCTATATCCAGTTCGCCGATACGCTTGACCTGCCTTGCCTCCATTTTATATTGCAGGACCAGATTGAGAACGTGCACGCCAACCAGATCACCAATTTACTCACTGAAATAGTTGATGAGGTGAACTGCCAATATGTCCTGCCGGTTCTGCGAGATAAGCTGCCGGTGGATCTTGAGCTCTCGTCCATGGAGATTCTTTGCCTTTCGCAACAGGATCGACTCTTCAAGGTCACCTGAGGGTTCTCTCATGGAGCCGGTGCCCGAGAATCTTCATCTTTGAGAAGATGCAGGACATGAGTGTACCAGACCTTGGCTATCCTCGAGATACCGCCTCTCTTGAAGCCTCTCCAGAGCATGTCGGCTAAATCCACACGGTGATGGGGAGCTTTCGATACCACGATACGCGCTACTGACAAACCCCCTCTTGTGTGGTAGGATTTTATTGCCATGAAGAAATCAGGGGAAGACTATCTGGAAGCGGTGCTGCAGCTCGATGAGGAGAGGGGCAAGGTGCGCACCACCGATGTGGCCAACCGGCTCGGTGTCTCCAAACCGAGTGTGAACCGGGCCATGAAGGTGCTGGCCGCTGACGGGTATATCGAACAGGAGACCTACGGTGACATCCGCCTCACCGAGAAGGGGAGGCTGAAGGCTGCCCAAGTGTACTTTCGCCACAAGACACTGACCAGTTTCTTCGTCGATGTGCTCGGTGTCGACCCGGTCACCGCCGAGGAGGATGCCTGCCTCATCGAGCACGATATCTCATCGGCCACCATGGAGCGATTGGCTTCATTCCTCCAGTCCTATCTACAGAGAGAGCCATAGGATACGATGATTCTGTGTTCTTCTGACCAATCTTGACCACCCCTGCAAGAATGCTCGCACAACCACAAAACATTTTTCTTGTTATATCAATGGTTGGGCCCGACAATGAAGGCAGAAAGACTGATTAAGGAGGTCTGAGATCATGAAAAAAACATTGGTAATTCTGTTGCTCCTGACCATGGTGCTGCCCCTCTCGCTCTTTGCAGCGGGGACCAAGGAGGCGAAGGTCGACGAGAGCAAGCCGGTGACCGTCCACTACTGGACCCATGAGGATCCGGCCCGAACCACATTGGAGACGGAGCTGATCGAGCAGTTCATGAAGGAGAACCCGCTCATCACCGTCGTCAGGACCACCAACCCCTCCTCCAAGCAGATTGAGGTCGTCCAAACCGCATTTGCTGCCAAGCAGGGACCGGACATGTTCAACCTACCCATCGAAAACCAGTATGCCTATATCACCAACGGGCTCGTCGCCCCAGTCGATTACCAGGCAGCTGGATACAAGAATGAGCAGGATCTCTTGGACAAGTACGTCGAAGGCGTGCTCGACACCGTCACCGTCGGCGGCGAGGTCTATGGCCTTCCGCTGGAGCTGACCAACTGGGCGATCTACATCAACAAGCGGGTCTTCCGTTCAGCAGGTCTCGATGCCGAGAGGGATTATCCTAAAACCTGGGAGCAGATGGCTGACATCAGCGAGAAGTTGGTCCTGCGCGATGGCGACATCCTCGTACGCCGCGGCTTCGACTTCCGCTACCCGTACTACCTCGAGTTCTTCATCCCGATGGTCGAGCAGCTGGGTGGTGACCTGCTCTCCGCTGATGGCAAGAAGGCCATCATCGGCGACGATGCCTGGATCGGGGCCCTGCGCTTCATGCAGCAGTGGGGACCGCTGGGGCGAAACCTCGGCTCTCCCACCTACAAGAATGCCCGCAACCTCTTCAACCAGGACAACAACGACATCGCCATGA
>Ga0265293_10005895_pt1 | contig 20103 bp, 19 predicted proteins | sample Munlanlewell138R_FD_192505 | JGI IMG/M metagenome (GOLD analysis project Ga0265293, IMG submission 192505) | Leachate microbial communities from a municipal landfill in Southern Ontario, Canada - Leachate well 138R | ecosystem: Engineered > Solid waste > Landfill > Unclassified | place: Canada... | reverse complement strand
TTCTGATCACAGGTCTTACACCGGAGACCCGGATCGATGACACCGAGGTGCAGGTCCATAAGTCCCTGCGGGTAGGGAAACCCGTCGTCGTCGTAGGTATCCGCCCATATGATCTTTCTCACGCTCATTTTGCGGATCTCTTTCGGGGAGAAGAGCCCGAACTCGATCCTTCCAACACGTTTTGGACTGGTCATAGTTTGATTGCGCCCCCTCTCATACCATATCGTCGAGTCTCAGGCGGGGAGCGATGCCCATACTCTTCATCTCGTCGAGAAGGAGCTTGAATGCGTAGCTCATCTCGACAGGGTAGATATCGGTCTCGCTGCCGCAGGCAATACACCGCGTTATCTTTCTCTTCCGATCAAGCATCGCCACCATACCACACTTCGCGCAGACCCACTGGGTCACCTTATCCGACTCGTCGAGCAGCCGCTCTTTCAGGGCCATGGCCGCACCGTGACCGATCATCACGTCGCGCTCCATCTCCCCGAACCGGAGACCACCCTCACGGGCACGCCCTTCGGTTGGCTGGCGGGTGAGAACCTGCACGGGGCCACGGGACCGCGCGTGCATCTTGCTCGATACCATGTGGTAGAGCTTCTGGTAGTAGATGACACCGACATAAATATCGGCCATGAACCGGCGGCCGGTGATACCGTCGTACATCACCTCGCGGCCGTCGTGCGAGAACCCGAGTTCCTTGAGCGATTCCCGGAGATCCTCCTCACGCTCGCCACGGAATGCGGTCGCATCGATCCGGCGTCCCTCAAGGGAACCGACCTTGCCGCCCAGCATCTCAAGCATGTGCCCGATGGTCATACGGCTCGGGACGGCGTGGGGGTTGATGATCAGGTCGGGTGTCATGCCCGACTCGGTGAACGGCATATCCTCAGAGGGCTGTATAAGTCCGATAACGCCCTTCTGACCATGCCGGGATGCAAACTTGTCCCCCACCTCCGGTATCCGGAGATCGCGGGTCCGGACCTTCACGAGGCGCGAGGAGTTCTCACCCTCGGTGATGATGACGGTATCCACGATACCGCGCTCGTTGCTCCGCATCGTGACTGATGTATCCCGCCGTTTCTCGACGGCGATGAGCTCGCTTGTGGGCTCCTCAAGGAACCGCGGCGGAGAGGTCTTCCCTATCAGCACATCCTTCTCGTTGACGACCGTCTCGGGGTTGATGATACCATCGTCATCGAGGTTTGCGTAGTACTCAGCACCGTGCGCGCCGGAGACCTCCTCGTCGGGGATCTCGATCCGGTCGATCTGGCCGCCGGGGTAACGCCGCTCCTCGCCGTCATAGGTCCGGAAGAAGTGCGACCGCCCAAGGCCGCGCTCGATGGAGGCCTTGTTGATGACCAGTGCATCTTCAATATTGAACCCCTCGTAGGAGAGGATCGCGACGACGAAGTTCTGGCCCGCCGGACGCTCATCGGATCCGATCGCATCCGAGATCTGGGTGTAGGTGAGGGGTTTCTGGACGTAGTGAAGTATGTGCCCCCGGGTATCGGGGCGGAGCTTCATATTCGCCGCACCAAACCCGAGTGCCTGCTTGACCATCCCTGCGCCCATGGTGACACGGGGACTCGCGTTGTGCTCGGGGAAGGGGACGTGCGCCGCACCGATACCGAGGATCAGGGAGGGGTCGATCTCCAGGTGCGTGTGCTCCGCGGTGAGATCCGACTCATTGATCGCGATGAAGAGATCCTCCTCTTCCTCAGCATCGATGAACTCGATTGCACCCTTCTGCACCAGATCCTCAAAGGTCGCCTCGTTGCTACGGACCTGCTCGATATCCTCTGTGGTCACCCCGGGTTTACCGTTCTGGACCACGATCAGAGGGCGGCGCGCCCTCCCACGGTCGACGTGGATGATGACGTCGTTGTTGAAGTCTTTGTAGGAGACGTTGACCTCGGTTGAGAGTCCGCCGCGCCGGCGTATCTCACGCATCCGGGAGACCAGATCCTGAGGGTCATCCACGAGCCCGATGAGGGCCCCGTCAACGAAGACACGCGACTGTCGCTTCATGCCGTCTCCCTCCGGAGGGCGATGACGCCCATCTCATACAGTGTCTTCTTTACCGCTTCTTCATCGATGACCCCCTTGCTGATCTCGACCATCTGGGCGAAGTTCTTCACCAGCCCACAGTTTGGACCCTCAGGGGTCTCGCTCGGACAGATCCGGCCCCACTGGGTGGGGTGCAGGTCACGCGCCTCGAAGTGAGGCTGTGACCGGGAGAGCGGGGAGATCACGCGACGGAGGTGTGAGAGTACCGCCATGTGGTCCACCCGGTCGAGGAGCTGCGAGACCCCGGTGCGCCCGCCGACCCAGTTGCCGGTGGCGAGCGGGTGGAGCAGCCGTTCGGTCAGGACATCCGCACGCACGGCGGTGCCGATCGAGAGATCGCGGTGGCGCATGCTGGCGCGCTCAAGCTGGTACTTCACGTCCCGGGTCAGGCGGTTGAGCGAGATCCGGAAGAGATCCTCCATCAGGTCACCAGCGAGTTTCAGTCGCTTGTTCGCGTAGTGATCCTTGTCGTCGATCCGGCGCTGTTCAAGCACCAGATCGAAGCAGGCTTCAGCCATACGACCGAGGAAGTGTGCTTTTGCAAGGCGGACACTATCGATTGCTCCCCGGTATTCGATATCCTCCTCCTTGAGGTCGACCGGCATCAGGTAGTTCAGGTGCGGGAGGAGGTAGTTATCGAGGACAAACTCGGCCCGCTTGCGCTGGTAGTCGCGGGTCTGGTTGGGAGCGAGCTTCTTGCCGACATACATGATGCCCTCATCGACGGTGTCGCATTCGCTCTCCTCCAGATTCTGCATCATGAACGTGAGGATATCTTCGTCGGTGGATATCGCTGCCACGATGTCATGGTCACCCTGGAGTCCCAGCGCCCGCATCAGGTCGACGAAACGGAGGTGTCCGGCGACCGAGGGGAACGAGACCTCAAGCAGGTTCTTGCGGTTCCGCTCGACGATGACGAGCGCGCGGTAGCCGCGGTACTGTGAGAAGACCTTGGCAACGTAGATACGCTCGTTGTAACGCTCGGTGAACTCGGTCATGATCTTATTTGAGGCAAGATCCTCAAGCGTCATCAGCACCCGCTCCGTACCGTTGACGATGAAGTAGCCGCCCGGGTCGAGGGGGTCTTCACCGTGACTGGTCCGCCCGGCGTCGTCCATGCTATAGAGGTTGCAGGCGGCCGAACCCACCATGACCGGCAGCTGCCCGATGACGGTGACGACCGGATCCTGTGCCTCTTCGCCCTGGACGAGCGTCATGTCAAGTTGAATGGGTGCTGCGTACGTGAGGTTGCGGAGGCGCGCCTCGCTCGGGAAGAGTTCGGACTGTGACCCGTCCGCCTCACGAACGAGGGGTTTCTTCACCTCAATATTGCCCAGTTCTACCCACACCGCCTCTTTACCTTTTCCGCGGCTCTCGATATCGGTCTCAATAATGCGCTGTTCGTCGACGACCTTCTGGAGGTTATGCGCAAGGAAATAATTATAAGAATCTAACTGGTGGCGCGCTACATGCTGCCACGAAAAATATGCTCTCGACAAAACGCTTCTATCTAACAGATGGATCAGCTCCCGGCCCTGAAATTATTTCTTTGGTCTCTTTATGACGAGGCGGTACGCCTCGGCTCTGCCCGCTGTGCGACTTTCGCGAATGGTTCGGATGACATTCCCGAGATCGCCCCCGATAGCTCGTACTGCTGGATCGTCGTGATAGATTTTTGGCAACTGCTCAAGAGAGATATGGTACGTCTCAAGGAGTTCCATCACCTCTTCTTCGCTCATAATCTGATGGTCCGGAACCATCTCGTGTTTCAGTACGTCAAGTGAGGTGCCCACTCGCTTACACCTCACCGACGAAAGAGTTGTGTATCAGATGCATCACCTTTTCAAAAACCATAGACATCGCCCATGGCAACGGGCCCAAGGGGATTTGAACCCCCGACCACCTGGTTAAAAGCCAGGCGCTCTACCTAACTGAGCTATAGGCCCCGCGCGTACTGCCATCCAGCATTATTACAATGCGAGAATAGTATAAATACCTTACTTCCGGGCGCATCATATTATTCGCAGTCCGAGAATATAAACTTTTCAATCCTGTGCGCCCGATGGAGCGTATCGGAATGTTTAAGAGTTCAAAGGAGGCTATTCCGTACAGGTATCCTTCTCTTCCCGGGTGTAACATGATCCCCTTTAAGAAACATGCCGATACACTCATATCCGCGCTCTCCGGCGTAACTATGGGCATCTATCTGCTCATCGCCATATCGCTCTCCTTGCTTGCGATCATCTCCTTCTACGACGTCATCCTTCAGACAGTGGCGCTTATCCATGCCGGGGATGTGACGCAGGGCGTGCTCCAGGTGCTCCACGCACTCCTGCTCACCATCATCATCGTGGAGATCCTGGAGACAGTGACGGTATACTTCAGAACCTACCGGGTGCAGGTGACACCGATCCTGATCGCGGGCATCACCGCGATGGTGCGGCGGGTGCTGACCTTCGGGGTCGAGCACCTCGACCCTGTCGATATCGGCATGACACTCGCTGCGATCCTTGTTCTGACGATTTCAGCCATCTATATCGGCCGTCAGGAGCGCGAAGAGAATCTCTCGAGGGAGCGCGGTCCGGAGTAGCCCGGGGTGGCCAGCGCGCACTCCTGTGCTGGGGGTCTATCGGTACCTGCTATCGTCAACCCGGCGCGTTCGCTCACTCAGTACCCGCTCCTGTTGGCACCCTCGCGCGGATCCCCAACCGCTGTCTCGATACCGGAGCCGAACGAGGAGATGACGGATGAGGCGCCGGACCAGAACTCCCGGGTGGAGGCCTGGATCCCGTGCATCTCAAACCGGACCTGGCGGGGTTGCCCCACCACGGTACCCCGCGCTGGCATGGTCCCCGGATAAGGGGGTTACCTCTCTCTGCCACCCACCTCTCTCCTGCAATGCAGGCAGGTGATCCAACTCTCATCGGCAGGATATCTCCCTCGACGCATTCCTCGTGTTCCTCTTCACCCTTCTCGCGTTCCTCTTTCTCGGCAACCTCGCATACATGCTCCTCCGGCGGCTGCTCGACGGGCGGGTCGCCCACGGGACGGCCAAATGGGCGGCGGCCATCGTGCAGTACGGTGTCATCATCGCCGGGGTCTATGGGGGCGCCCGCTACCTCCTCGCCTTCGACCTGAGAACCTTTGCCGCATCGCTCGGTATCCTCGGTATCGTCATAGCCGTCTCATCGACCCAGATAACCCAGAACGTCCTTGCCGGCATCCTGATCACGATCAACCGCCCGGTCCATCTCGAGGAGTGGATCATCGTCGGGGAGAGGCCGACGACAGGTCTCTGCAAAGTGCGCGATATCTCCTTCACGACGACGATCCTCCAGGGGCTCGATGGTGGCCTCATCCTCATGCCGAACTCGAGTATCATATCGTCAAAGGTCGTCAACTACTCCCGGGGCGGGCTTCTGGAGATCCAGGTCTCGCTCTCGGTCCCGGTCGCCGCAGATCTTGTGCGGGTGCGCGCGATCGCTCTCGCGGTGGCGCTCGAAGATCCCTGGATCCTCCCGAACTTCAACGCAGCAGGGCGAGGTGGGACACAGGCGCTCTTTGATCTCCCCTACATCAGGCGCCTCCGCGCCGATCGCCCCGACCTTGCGCACTTCAAACCCACTATACTCATATCGTCGGTCAGCGATGGCTGGATCAAGCTGACGATGCGGGCCTGGATCAGTAAAATTCCCCGGAAAGACGAGGTCACCTCCCGGTACCAAAAAGAGGTCCTCCGGCGCCTCCAGGCCGAGGAGATCTCTGTCAGGGCCGAGGTCTCCTGACGGGAAAAGGATTAATCATCGCCCCTCTCACCCCTTTCTACATGCAGGAGAGCATTCCGGTCCCCGTCATCGGGGTGCCTTTCGATGCGGTTCTCGCGTTCATGTTCGCCTTTATCGCATTCCTCTTCCTCGGCAACCTCGCCTATCTCCTCCTCCGGCGGGCGCTCGACGGCCGGGTCTCGCGTGGGACTGCCAAGTGGACAGCGGCTATCCTGCAGTACAGCATCACCGTCGGGGGGATCTACGCGAGCGCCCGCTACCTCCTCGCTTTTGACCTGACAGCCTTTGTCGCATCGCTCGGTATCCTCGGTATCGTCGTGGCGTTCTCGTCGCGCCAGATCATCCAGAACGTCATCGCAGGCGTCCTGATAACGATCAACCGCCCGATCCAGCTTGAAGAATGGGTGATCGTCAGCGGGAGACCGGAGACCGGGCTTTCAAAGGTACAGGACATCTCCCTCACGACGACGATCCTCCAGGGGCTCGACGGCGGTCTCGTCCTCACGCCGAACTCGAGCATCATCACATCAAAGGTCATCAACTACTCCCGGGCCGGGTTGCTGGAGGTCTCGATACCGCTCGCGGTCCCGGCCGGGGCGGATCTCGCGCGGGTGGAGGAGATCGCACGCGAGATCGCGCATGACCATCCCCTGATCCTCCCTCACGTTGCACCGGCCGAGCGGTCAGCCATCCAGGGTCTCTTCGATCTCCCCTACATCGGGCGTCTCTCATCCGATCTTCCCCGTCCCGATATCGCTCTCTTCGAGCCGAAGATGCATGTCACATCGATCAAGGAGGAGTGGGTCAGGTTGATGATACGGGTCTGGATCCGGCAGATCCCGAGGAGAGATACGATCGTATCGGAGTACCTGGACGTTATCATCAGCTGGCTGAACGCAGAGGGGCTCCTCGCCCTGAAGAGACCGGAGGAGGAACCGGCATCCGAATCCCCGGCATGAAGCGCGGACTCGAGCAGGTATCCACCGCGCCGGGCAAAACTCACCCCGGGGGGTCAGGTTCCCCCGGAATCCCCGGGAGGATAGGCATGGGCCACCGATGGCCAGAAAGAGAGGTAGACCAGATCACCCGGGCCAACCCCCGCCTCCTCAAAGCCCTGCCGGGTCAGTGATACCTGGAAGGGGAGCCCCGCATCGACACCGATACGGACTATACCCCCGGTCTGCCGCACCGTCCTGACACAGCCTGAGAGGATGTTCTTTCCATTCCGTGGCGGCGCAGTCTTTGAGAGATGGATATCCTCTGGCCGGATTGCAAGGGAGACAGGACCGGGCATACCGTTCTCAACCTCTATCTGGAGGTGCTCCACCGTAACAATGCCGCCAGGGGATCCCTCCCCGGAGAAGAGGTTTTCCATCCCGACAAAATCGGCCACGAAGTCAGAGTTCGGTTTCCTGAAGATCTCGTCCGGCGTCCCCACCTGGATAACGCTACCCTGTTGCATGACCGCCACCCGATCGGCAAGGTCGAAGACCTCCTCAAAGTTGTGGGTGATGTGGATGATCGTCGTCCCGGTGGCTTCGTGGATCCGTGCGAGCTCCCCGCGCAGGCTCTCGCGTGTCTTTACGTCGAGCGCCGAGAGCGGTTCGTCCAGTAGCAACGCATCCGGCTCCATCACCAGCGCCCGTGCAATCGCCGTGCGCTGCTGTTCGCCGCCGGAGAGGGTCCCCGGGTGACGGTGGAGCAGGTGACTGATGTTCAAGAGTTCCGCGCTCTCCTGCACCTTCCCGTGGATGAAGTCAGGATCGGCCCGGCGGGACTTCAACCCGAAACCGATGTTCTCCTCGACGGTCAGGTGCGGAAAGAGCATATAGTCCTGGTAGACCATACCGATGTTCCGGTCCTTTGCCGGCACATCCGTGATATCCCGGTCATTTAAGATGATCCTGCCAGAGTCAGGGCCGTAGATCCCCGCAATGGTCTCAAGGAGGATTGTCTTTCCCGCTCCGGTGGGGCCGAGAATGATGAAGTACTCACTATCCCCTACCGAGAGCGAGACATTCTTCAGCCTGAATTCTCCGAGGTCTTTTGATACAGAGTCGATGATAAGCATGGATAATCCTCCTTCAGTAGGCGTGTGTGGATCCGCCGTAGCGCTCAAAGACGTAGAGCGAGACGATCGAGATCAGGATGAGTATCGTCGCCGCAGAGATACCGACCTCGAGTTTCCCGGTGGACATGTTCAGGAAGAGCGAGAGCGGAAGCGTCTCGGTCTTCATCCGGGTTGCGCCGGCGAGCATCAACGCTGCACCGAACTCCCCGATCCCTTTTGACCAGGTGATCACCGCTCCGGCGAGGAGTCCGTTCCAGGACATGGGGAGCGTGACACGCCAGAAGGCCTGCGCATCGGTGCACCCGAGTGTCTTTGCCACGTTCTCATAACGAGGGTTGACGTTCTGAAACGTCGAACGCGCCACCCGGAGCATGTAGGGCAGGTTCACAAAGAACTGGGCCATGATGATCCCGAGCGGCGTGAAGACAAACGTGAGGCCCATCGCAGCAAGCGACTTTCCCATCGGGGATACGCCGAAGAAGAGGAGGAGCCCTACACCCGCCACGAGCGGCGGGAGTGCCATAGGGATATCCATCACCATGTTCATCAGGAACTTTCCCGGGAACGTGTAGCGGGCGAGTGCATACGCTACCGGCACAGCGACCAGGATACAGAAGAGCGTGGAGATGACGGACGTAAGGATCGAGAGCCTGATAGCAAACTGGATCTCTTCGGAGAGGAGACACTCGATGAAGACATCGAGGGGTGAGTGGGTGACCACCCCGAGAAGAACCAGCACGATGAAGGCGGCGATGAGGAGGGAGACCACCACGGTCGCTGCCTTGAAGCGGGAAGCGTTACGCCGCTTCATGGAGATCCCTCATGATCCCGGAGATCCTCTGGTGAGAAATTCCGGATCTTCGCCTCTTCGATATATCAAGCGTCGGCCCAGCCGCTCCTGGCGTCATCGCGGTGGTCGAACCGGCGGACGTAGGGTTTGATGTCAGGGGGCGGTGTGCCGCCCAGCAGATCCACCTCGTGCATCCGGGCGGTGTTTCCCCCAGCGGAGACGACCTCGATAAGAGAGATCCCGATCGGGTCCGGGCGGTTGATGTGCCGTATGGAAAAGATCCCTCGCTCCCTGCTGCCATCGACAAACTATCGCTCAAGCAGGCGAAACCCGCTCGCCGGGTGGAAATAGGAGAGGAAGAAGATGTGGGAGAACCCTTTGGCCCCCTGCAACCCTTCCGCGTACTCAGAAAAGACCTCGATCGTCCCTCTACCTCAGAGAAGGTGCCCTGGATGGGAGTGAACGGTGAGCGAATGGCCCCGATCGTACGACAGGTCGTTTCCATGTGACTGCCCCCTCTCAAGGCCCTATCAGGGCTCGACATTCGCGTAGATCTCGCTTGGATAGGTGGTGAAGCCGTGCTGGACAAATATCGCCTTCCCCTCTTCAGAGACGACGAACGCGGTGAACTGTTCAGCCTCAAGTCTGTGCTCGGAGGCTACCAGCGTGCCGATGGGGACGATCTTCACAAGGTTCTCAGCGTTCGGGATGTAGATGAGATCCATCTTCTCAGGGACGTAGAGGTCTTCCCAGATGATGCCGGCGTCGGCCTGCTCCATGCTGATGTAGACCAGCAGTTCATTGACTGTGGCGGTGCGGGTCACGACGTTCTCCTCAACGGCCTCAAAGAGGTTGTTCTTCTCCAGGAGCTTGTCGGTCAGCGGCCCGATAGCAGTGGCGGGGTTATCGCCGAACGCCACCCGCACACCGGGTTTTGCCATATCCTGGAGGGACTCAACACCGGCCGGGTTGCCCTTCGGAACGGCGATGACCGGGACGTGGTATACGACAAGAGACTCCTCACTGACCATCCCCAGGTCGCGAGCCGCATCGAAGTAGGCGGTCGCGCCGGGCATGTAGACGTCGCCCATCTGCGTCAGTTTCATCTGGGTGAGGAGGGTGTTTGACCCGCCGAAGATGTAGTTGATCACGATACCGGTCTGTTCTGTGAAGACCATCGCGATCTCATCCATCGGTTCCCGCATGCCCGCGCCGCAGTAGACAAGCAGCTCAGGCTTTGCGTCATCGGAAACTTCCGGCGTATCAACCGTGGTTCCGGTGCATCCGCACGTAAAGGCGGCAGTTGCCGCAACGAGCAATGTAATAATGAGAAGCAGATGTGCTTTCATATGAGTTGTTACTCATAAGGGCAAAATAAACGTTTAGATATCTGTCCATTTTAATGCATATTAATTAACTTGATTTAATTAGGATAAAATCAATAGAATATCATTTCTCGATAGGGCAGATCCCGGGATGCCCCATCCAGAACATCCAAAAAGAAGTGAGTACATAGGGACTAAGAGCTATGGAAGAGACCACCGTCGCCGGAGAGGAATCGCGGGGTGTCAGATTCACCCTCGAGGAGATCGCAGGCTCCGTCGGCGACTTCGGTACCATATTCCCCATCATGCTCGGGGTCGCCATCGTCTGCCCCGACGTGAATATCAGTCACTTCTTCCTCTTCCTCGCCGCCTGGTTCATCATCGCCGGGCTGTACTACCGCCTCCCGATACCGATCGAGCCGATGAAGGCGATCGGTGCCGTCGCCATCGCCGGAGGGATCTCCGGCGGCGAGATCGTGGCATCCGGCATAGTCATCGGCGTGCTCTTCTTCGTCCTCGGCATTACCCGTAGCATGACCTGGATCGGGGACCGGATACCAAAGAGCGTCATCCGCGGTGTGCAGGCCGGGCTTGCGCTCATGCTCCTGAGGACGTCGCTTGGCTACATCATACCGGATCCCGTCTTTGCAGCCATCTCCATCGCGATCATCCTCGTCTTCTTCGTCGCATCGCAGCGCACCCGGGTGCCGGACGTCTCGGCATTGCTGGTTCTCTTCATAGGGCTTGGTGTCGGTATCGCCACACAGGGGATGCCGCCGTTCCGGCTCATACCCCTCCCGACCCTCATCCTCCCCGCATCGACGGACTTCGTAGCGGGCATCTGGGATCTCGCACTCCCACAGATACCGCTCACGCTCGCAAACGCCATCCTCGCGACATCACTCCTCACCTATGACCTCTTCCCGAAGAAGGGGGTCGACCCGGACCGGCTCTCCGGGACCATCGGCCTGATGAACCTCATATCGACGCCGCTTGGAGGGTTCCCCATGTGCCACGGCGCCGGGGGACTGGCCGCCATGTACCGGTTCGGCGCAAGGACCGGGGGGGCGGGCATCATCGCCGGCATCCTTATCCTCATATTCGCTATCGTGTTCGCACCGCCGGAGGTCTTGACCCTCATACCACTCGGGGTCTTTGGCGCGCTCCTGGTCTTCGTCGCGATCGAGCTAGGGAAACATAGCGCAAAGACCGAGTCGTACCTGGTCACGGCGGCGGTCGCCATACTCACGTTGGTGATCAACCTCACCATAGCGTTCATCGTTGGTATGATCCTCGCTTACGCCCGAAAGTACTGGAAAGAGAGGCAAGGGAGCGGACCGGAATCGCCGTCCTGAACTGCTGCCACAGGGTTCAATAGTCCGCCGGGAGAGATAGGGTAGGGATCCCTCATGAATGCTATCACCATACTCGGTCTCGTCGCCGGAACGCTTACGACACTCTCGTTTGCGCCGCAGGTCGCAAAGGCGTGGCGCACGCGGTCGACCACCGATCTCTCGCTTGCGATGCTCATCCTCCTCCTCACCGGCATCCTGCTCTGGCTCGCCTACGGCGTGGCAAAAGGAGATCTCGCCATCATCGCAGCAAACGGCGCCACCGCTGTTCTTATCGCTCTCATCCTCTCGGTGAAGGCGAGGCACGGGTAAGCGATTCGCTCACCCGCGTATGACGTGGATCGCTTCAGCCTCGATCGAGAGGGTTACCGGGGTTCCAGAAGCGAGGCACAGGTCACGGGCCGCCCGCCGGGTCATCGCCACGGCTAGCTCCACACCACAGTCCACCCTCACCTCGGCGATAGGCCCGTTCTCCACGATACGGACGACTGTTCCAGCTATTAAGTCAGGGCCGCCACCAGAGATCCCGGGGGTGATATCATCAGACTGTATACAGAGGGTGACGGGCTCACCCACATCCGCATCCGTCACCGCTCTGAGGATCAGTCCGCTGGTATCCACCACCGCATACCTGCCCTCCCTCCTCACCACGACCCCATCCAGTATGTTCTCTATCCCGACGAACGATGCGACCTCCTGGCTCCGGGGGGCGTTCAGCACAACCCCGGCATCCCCTTCCTCCATGAGGCACCCATCGATGATCACCGCCATCCGGGTGGCGAGCAGGCGCACCTCACGGCGGGAATGGCTTACCTGTACGATGGTGAGACCATCCTCCCGGTTGAGTCGTTGCAGGTCGAGTATGAACCGCTCCTGCGTGACGGGATCGAGAGCGGAGAGCGGTTCGTCGAGGAGGAGGATATCGGGTTTTACGGCGATGGCCCGGGCGAGCGCAACCCGCTGTTTTTCGCCGCCGGAGAGGGTTCCCGGGTAGCGGCTCGCGAGGTGAGCTATACCGAACTCATCCAGGAGGCCGGCGACCTCACGCCGGGCATCAGGCCTCCTCATCCCCCGCACCCGGAGGCCGTAGCCGACGTTATCGATGACGTCCATGTGGGGGAAGAGTGAGAAGTCCTGGTAGACGAGGCCAACCCCTCGCTTCTCCGGGGGGAGAGCGGTGATCTCATCGCCCCGGAGGAGGATCCGGCCCCGGTTCGGCCGGTGGAGGCCCGCGATCGCTTCAAGGATCACGGTCTTCCCCGCGCCCGACGGCCCGACGATGAAGTAGTAGTCGCCCCGGCCAATCGTCAGGCTGATGTCATTGAGCAGGAACGAACCGAGCGCGAGCGAGACCTGATCAAGCTCGATCATCGTACCTCCCCAGGTACCGGGTCAATCGCCGGAGGAGATAGAAGACCCCGAGACTGACCACGATGACCACAAGCGCTATGCTCCGACTGGTGCGAATTCCCTCTGTTGCAAATGAGTAGTAGATCAACGTCGATATGATGAACGGGTAGTAGGCGATCATGATGACGGCGGCAAACTCTCCTATCGCTCTCCCCCAGGCGAATATGGCGCCATTGAACATGTGCCGGAGACTCAGGGGGAGCGTGACGGTGCAAAACATGGTGAAGGTGCCGGCACCGAGTGTGCGGGCGACGTTTTCCAGGTGTATGGGCACCTTCTCAAACCCCTCCCGCATGGTGTTGATAAAGAACGGAGAGGCGACAAAGAGCATGGCGACCACCGTACCGGGGTAGGCGTCCTCAAACGAAAGCCCGATCTCAGAGAGCGGCGCTCCGAGCCACCCGCGGCGCATGAAAAGAAGGTAGACCAGCAGGCCCGCTACCGTATGGGGCAGGATGAGCGGGACATCGACGATGCTCTCCACGATCCCCTTGAGGCGGGATGGACGGGAGCGGGCGAGGACGTAGGCGAGAGGGGTACCGAAGAGAACCAGGATGAGGACGGCGTTTGCCCCCGCACCGAACGTGAGGAGGATGGAGCCGATAACCTCTGAGGATGCCGCCACCTCAAAGAGGTGGACGGGATCGGCAAGCTCGGTCAGCGCGATGTTTGCAAGCGCAAGCACCGTGATACCGACGATCATCGAGCCCATAATACAGAACCAGAGTATACACCGGTCCGTGTACCACCCCCGGCGCTCCGCCCGCCGCCGTCCCTTATCGCTGGAGGGCGCCCCGGCCTTCATCTCCATATGCTCAAGGATATACGTTGCGCCGAACTGAGAATAACTGTTTCGTAAGAATCAGAGGGTTTTTTTAAGGTTTCATCGCAATGAGTGGCTCAAGCACGGCAGGGACACTCCCATAGCCACCCGCCGGCACGATCGGTGGCTGGCCGGCGCGCTCAAATATCCCGTGGCCGGCATCACTGATCAGCATCTCCACGAACGCGAGCCCGAGAGCAGGGTGCTCTGCAGTCTTCGGGACGGTCACGCCGTAGACGATCGGTGCACCCGTATGAAGCGTGGTGCCGGCGCCCTTCTTCGCCTCGACCCGAACGGTCGCGTAGTTACCTGCGAACTCCACCGATGAGAGGTCGATCTCCCCGGGAAGTTCGACGTAATGAAGGCCGCTTTGCACGGCAACGCTCCGGTATTCCCATGCGTAATCGAGGTCGCCGGAGAGGAGCATCGTGATAAGCTCATCAGCCTTCGGCCTTATGAAGAGCGCGGTGTCATCGGAACCTGAACCGGCGGCATGGATCGTGGAGATATCGCCCTCCCCGGTCACCGCGATGGTGCTGTAGGCCCCGATGAGGTCTTCAAAGATCCGGTCGCGCCCGTAGTAGCCGCAGGCAAGCCTGATCACCATCAGGGCGCGGTAGCCGGCCGGATCGGAGTTCGGGTCGGAAAAGCCCCACCTGACGCCGTCGCGAGCGAGGATCTCATACCAGTTCCCGGCGGTGATCTCATCCGCATACCTGCTCCTACCGGTATACGTGAGCACCATCCGGTTCTTCGCGAACACAAGATACCAGTCGACATGATCAGGCATCATTCTATCCGGTATGAGGGCGTAGTCGGCCGGGGCGACGACATCGGCGGACCGCCCCTCCTCAATTACCTTCCTGATGATACTGACGCTACCGCCCGACTCAAGGACGACGTTGATGCCGGGGTGCTCCGCCTCAAACGCCGCTTTCGCCTCTTCGAAAGGACCGGTCAGGCTTCCGGCGCAGAAGACCACTACCCGGATATCCCCGACACCCTTCCTGTTGGACTCCTGTGGCTCCACACAAGAATTTCCTGGCGACAGCAAGATGTAAGTATCGGTCTCGCAAGCCCTTACCCGTCCCGGGGGACCAGGTGGACCACTTTTGCCGGGAGGGAGACCCAGACATCCATGCCGACCGCGAGCTCGAGAGCCTCAGCCCTCCTCGCGGTCACCAGCGCAACAAGGTCGCACCCGCAGTCCACGGTCACATTCACGAAGGGGGCCATAGGCTCAACTGCGGTAACCCGGGCGGGAAAGAGGTTTTCCGCCTCCTCATAGCCCGGTTTCCTCCGGTGCAGGGAGACATCCTCACCCCTGATGACCACCGCCACCTCCTCCGCCGGCGGCGGGGTCGCCGAGACGATCCGCCTCTCCTCCGCCTCCACCGTGGTACGCCCTCCCTCCCGGGAGACAACCCGGGCGGGGATGATGTTCTGGACCCCCACGAACCCGGCGATCTTTTTATCTCTCGGACTATGGAAGATCTCGCGCGGCGGGCCCGCCTGGGCGACTGTCCCCTCGATCATCACCGCGACACGATGCGCGAGTCGCTGCCCCTGCGCCAGGTCATGGGTGCTTATCAGGACGGTTATCCCATTCTCGCGGTTCATGCGCGTCACGATCGCTTCGATGGTAGCTGTCGAACCCGGATCGAGGTTCGCCGTCGGTTCATCCAGGAAGAGGATCTCGGGATCGGTCACGAGCACCCTCGATAGTGCCACACGCTGCTGCTCGCCGCCCGAGAGATCGGTCGCCCTGCTCTGGATGTAGCGGGAGAGACCGACAGCCTCAAGCGCTTCTTTTACCCGTCGATCGATCTCAGTACGGGGAGTTTTCCGGTAGCGAAGCCCCATAGCGACGTTGTCGTAGACCGGTGCGTTAAAGACGATCGGTCTCTGGAAGAGCATCCCCATCCGGCGGCGGAGGTCGAGCCAGCGGCCGCGCTCCTGCACAGTATCGATACCAAAGATCGAGAGGTCTCCCCCACTCGGTGGCTCGATCAGGTCGAGGATCCGGAGAAGTGTGCTCTTCCCTGAACCGCTCGGGCCGATGAGCCCGAGGATCTCTCCCTCCCGGACTGCGAGGTTGACGTCGTGGAGAACCTCCAGGTCGCCGTAGACCTTCCTGATATCCCCTGCCTCAATGACCGCCATGGTATCAATCACCTCCGTTGCACCAGGGAGAGGGCAATGTTCACCCCGAGCGCCACCGCGAGGAGGATGATCCCGAGCGCGATCGACATCGAGTAGTTCGCCATCGATGTGTTGAGCGCGATCGCGGTGGTGAGGACACGGGTTGCACCCCGGATGTTGCCACCGACGATCATCACCGTCCCCACCTCAGAGATCGCCCGCCCGAACCCCAGGAGGACACCGGACATGACCGCGAACCGGGCCTCCGCGATGATGGTCGTGACCGTCTGGAACCTGCTTGCGCCAAGCGCCGTGATCGTGTAGCGTTTATCCCGGTCGATCCCCGAGAGCGCCGAGACCGTCAGCCCCATCAGGAGCGGTATGATGAGGACCGTCTGGGTGGCGATCATGCCGCCGGGTGTGTAGAGGAGGCGGAGGAACCCGAACGGACCGATGTTTGAGAGGAGCAGGAACATGACCAGGCCCACGATGACGGTCGGGAGAGCATAGAGTGTCTGCAACGTCGAGACGACCGCGTGCTTCCCCCGAAACTCGTAGAAGTAGATCAGCGCCCCGGTGGGGAGGGCGATCAGCGCGGCGAAGAAGGTGGCGGTGAGGGAGACGTAGAGCGAGCGGATGGTGATCTCGACCACCTGCGGGTTGAGGGTGATGATGAGGTTGATGGCCTCGATGAACCCCTCGATGATCGGGCTCCCATTCACCATACTTCATCACGCTCCATCACGTTGCCGATCGCCTCATCCCCATCGTCACCTGGTGTTGCGGTCTCACGCGGGCACAGGCACCGGTTCTGCGCAGGTGCAGTTGAACGGCGGTTCGGTGCACTCCGGTGCGTAGAGCGGGATAAAGAGCGGCTTTCCGAACTCAGCCGTCCCGAAATCACCGACCAGTTCCTTTCCTTCATCGGAGACGAGCCAGTTGATGAAGTCCACAGCTCCTTTCGCGTTCGTGCCCGGGTGTTTCTCGGGGTTGACCGCGATCGCGCTGTAGCGGTTCATGAGCTCCGTCCCCTCCTCGATGACCGGCACCAGCGCGAGTCGATCTTTAAACGAGAGATAGGTGCCCTCATCGGTGAGCGTGTAGGCTTTCTTTTCGTCGGCGAGGATCAGTGTGTCGCCCATGCCTTTGCCCGCATCGACATACCAGGCCCCGGCGGTAAGGATGTCTTTGTCGTAGTCATAGCCCGCTTCCCCCCAGAGCGTCTTCTCCTGGACATGGGTGCCGGAGTTGTCGCCCCGGGAGACGAAGGCCACGCCCGGTGTGTTGTTCGTACCAGCGATGTAGAGGGTCTTGAAGGCCTCCACAGGATCCATACCCTCTATCCCCGCCGGGTCAGACTCCGGCCCGACGATGATGAAGAAGTTGTAGGCGATGCAACGCGGGTTGATCCCGTAGCCCTCATCCACGAACTCTTCCTCAAGCGCGGGTGCGTGGACGAGGACGAGATCGACATCGCCGCGCCGTGCGGTGTCAAGCGCCTGCCCCGTTCCCTGGGCGATGAACTGGAGGTCCACCACGTTCTCCCCTTCGTAGACTCGCTCAAGTTCCGCGAGAAGGCCTGTATTTTCAAGGCTGGTCGTGGTGGCAATCTTCACCACGCCCGCACCAGAGGCGGGTGTGGTCGTTGTAGCACCTGGCGTCTCGTTCTCCCCCGGCGCAGTCCCTGTGCATCCTGCAAATATAGCGAGGACGAGAAGGACCAGAAGAGCACCGGCCGATAGGATAGTGACGTTCGTCTTCATAGCAGCGCGCTAAATGACGACCACCCATAAATATTTATCCCACGGGGTGTGTCAACGACCTCCTGTTAACCCGGGGAGAGGGTAGTCCCGCCGCCTGCCAGGATAGTGGGGCAGGCGGCAGGGCGGGCCTGAACACCTTCCGGTTCACGCTGTTTCGTTCACCGGCCCTGCGCAGGTGCAGTTGAATGGTGGTTCGGTACACTCAGGTTCGTAGAGCGGCACAAAGAGTGGCTGACCAAATTCCTCAACGCCGAACTCCCCGATGAACGCCTTTGTGTCGTCTGATATGATCCAGTTGATGAATTTGTTGGCCTCATCGATGTTCACGCCCGACGCCATATCAGGGTTGACGGCGATCGCGCTGTAGCGGTTGAGGAGCTGGTCGCCCTCAGTCACGAGCTCGACAAGGTCGATCTGGTCCTGGAAGGCGAGGTATGTCCCGATGTCGGAGAGCGTGTAAGCATTCTTCTGGTTGGCAACGGTCAGGGTATCGCCCATACCGCTCCCGGTCTCAAGGTACCACGGCCCGGAGTCCTGGATCTCCTCTGTGTAGTTGTGGCCGGCGGTCTCCCAGATCTGTTGTTCGCGGTTGTGAGTGCCTGAGTTGTCACCCCGGGAGACGAATATCACATCCTCTGTGCCTTCTGTGCCGGCAACATAGATCGCCTCAAACGCCTCCTCAGGGGTCATGTTCGCGATCCCCGCCGGATCGGATGCGGGGCCGACCAGGAGGAAGTTGTTGTAGGCGAAGCAACGCTGATTGATGCCGTAGCCCTCACTGATGAACTCATCTTCAAGCCCTGGCGAGTGGACGGTTACCAGATCGACATCACCGCGCCGTGCGGTATCAAGCGCCTGGCCCGTCCCCTGGGCGATGATCTGCACATCTACATCGGATATGTTCTCGTACATATCCTCGAGTTCATTGAGGAGACCGGTGTCGTAGAGGCTCGTTGTCGTTGCTATCCGGAGCACGCCCGGATCCGCAGCTTCCTGTGCCGTGGCGGTGAAGGCGCACGCAGCAAGGAGAACTATCATGATGCCCAGGAGAGGCATCCATTTTTTCGGAGTCATACGGGCAGGCAGTCAGGGAGATATTTTATTTAAATGTTATTATAGTAATTAACAAATGATAATAGTTAGATGAACTCCACAAACCCACCCCTCCCGGATAGGGGTGTCGAAACCTTAACGCTCCAGCCCGCTGACCCTCTACCCCATGTGGAAAGCGCTGGATGTCGGGACCTGGGTCGCCGGGAGACGGTCAGATCTCGACCGGGTGAAGGGCCCGGTCTCTGAGATCATCGGGAGGGTGCGCAGGGAGGGTGATACCGCTCTCCTCGACCTGACGAAGAAGTTCGACGGTATCGATCTCGATGAGATCGCTGTCCCCGACGAGGAGCGGGAGGCAGCCTACGACCTGGTGGATGCGGAACTGGTCGAGAGCCTCGTGCAGGCGGAGGTGCGGATCAGCAGGTTCCATGAGCTGCAGCGTAGCCGTGACCTCTGGCTCCAGGAGGTTGAGCCCGGGATCACACTCGGTGTCAGGACGACACCGCTCTCCCGTGTGGGAGCGTATGTCCCCGGCGGGCGGGCGGCCTACCCCTCGACGGCGCTTATGTGCACGATCCCGGCGGTGGTGGCCGGGGTCGGGGAGATCTGCTGTTGCACCCCGCCGCCGGTAAGCCCGATCACGCTCGCTGCACTCGACATCGCCGGGGTCGGCGAGATATACCGCGTCGGCGGTGCGCAGGCGATCGCAGCGATGGCGATAGGGACGGAGACAATCCCGGCGGTGGAAAAGATCGTCGGACCGGGGAACGTCTATGTCACCGTGGCAAAGATGCTCCTCCGGGACGAGGCGGAGATCGACTTCCCCGCGGGTCCAAGCGAGATCGCGATCATAGCGGACGACACGGCAAACCCGACGTTCATCGCGGCCGATATACTCGCCCAGGCCGAGCACGACCCGAGCGCCGCATGCGTCCTCGTGACGACGGATGCAACCCTCGCGGATAGCGTCGGGGCTGAGGTGAAGCGGATGGCTGCGGGCGCGGTACGCCGGGAGATCGTCGAGGAGGCGCTCGGACACTCCGGTTACATCATCGCCGGCGATCTCGATGAGGCGGTGGAAGTGGTCGATGGCATCGCCCCCGAGCACCTCTCGATCCAGGTCAGAGACCCGCTCGACATCCTCACCCGGATCAAAAACGCCGGGTCGATATTTGTCGGGCCCTACGCAGCGGTGGCCTGCGGCGACTACGCATCGGGGACGAACCACGTCCTCCCGACGGCGGGGTATGCCAGGCTCTACTCGGGGCTTGACGTGAACCACTTCTGCCGGCGCTCGACAGTACAGGTGATCACGCGGGAAGGGCTCGAGGCGATCGGGGACGCGGTGGAGACGATAGCCGATGCGGAGGGGCTCCACGCCCACGCAGAGTCGGTGCGGGTGCGGCGGAGAGGGTAGGTATCAGCATCATTTTTCACCGTTTGTTTGCACGAATTTTGACCCGGAAAGCCATAGATTAAGGTAATCCGGCGGTAAAATGCGACATGGAGGAGGTGCGGC
>Ga0265293_10005894_pt1 | contig 20104 bp, 18 predicted proteins | sample Munlanlewell138R_FD_192505 | JGI IMG/M metagenome (GOLD analysis project Ga0265293, IMG submission 192505) | Leachate microbial communities from a municipal landfill in Southern Ontario, Canada - Leachate well 138R | ecosystem: Engineered > Solid waste > Landfill > Unclassified | place: Canada... | reverse complement strand
AGCAGCCATAATCAGGGAATTTGAAGGGAAGCGTCAATACATCGGCGGCGGAGAAGAAAGTTACGGCTTTCTGCCCCAGGATTTTGTACGAGATAAAGACGCTGTTTCGTCCTGTGCTTTGATGGCCGAAATACTTGCCTGGGCCAAAGATCGCGGGAAAAGCCTTTTCGAATTGCTATTGGATATCTACATGGAATATGGCTTTTCCAGAGAAAAAGGAATTTCTGTAGTAAAAAAGGGGAAATCCGGAGCAGAACAGATCAAGCTTATGATGGAAAATTTCAGAGCGGCACCGGCCACTGAGCTGGCAGGCTCTCCGGTCATTCTGGTCAAGGATTATATTAGCCTAAAAGCCTGTCGGCCGGCCAGTGAGGAATGTTTTGATCTTAAAATGCCCGAGTCTTCCAATGTCTTGCAATATTTCAGCCAGGACGGCACCAAGGTGTCTATACGCCCTTCGGGCACGGAGCCGAAAATTAAATTTTACTTTGAGGTGCGCGATGTGCTAAAATCGCCCACGGATTATACGGCCAAATGCAAGATGGCGGAAGACAAATTTAAACAGATAATGAAATCTTTGGGCTTGTAGGGCTTTTTGTTCAAGCTGCCTCCAGGCTAAAATGAACTCTCCTGTACCCCTTAGGTTTTAGGAAACTTCATTATGCTTCCAGAAAAGCAATAATATTTTTGCGGTTAACCAGGTAAGCGCAGAGGCCCAAACCTAAAAGATAGCTCAGGAAAGCCCGTATGATCATCACTTTGTATCGGGGGTTTGTAACACCCAGGTACAAAATGGGTAAATCTACTCGTATGCCACCTTCTTCGATCTCCTTTACCAGTCTTTTGTGACTGTTCCTTATAGTTGTAGAGTAGATTTTGTCTCCGGTGAACATTTGTACTTTTGTTTCACCCAACACCGTCATTATGTTGGGATCGGAGCGTTGTTCTTTGGATTTTTGTCTCAAAACCATAGAGCTGGGGTTGCTTACATCTTCGGCATACAATTTGGATTGAAGTTCATTGATTTTATCCAACTCATTGTCAAGCAGAGATACCCAGCCGGTGTGTAACTCTTCCATGAACAAAGTCTCTTTTTGAACAGAAGCATCTTTATTCAAAGCAAATACAATACCGTCCCGTATGGAAGAAAACAGCTTTTCGTCCTGGGAAAGCATTTCTACATATAAATAGTTTTTGCTCCAGGTATTGATGGTATCACCTTTAAAATGTTCGTTGTAATCTACCTGATCCAGGATTTCATCATCACCCACGTCGACAATGTAAAAAGATTCCAGGGCAACGATTTTTTCTGCTTCTTCTTCTGTTATATTCATTCTGACAGCTAAATCGCTCCGGTCTTTTTTGCCACAATCGGCGTTTAGGGTTTTAATGAAGTCTTTGCTGTACTGACTTCCTTTAATTATGGTATTGATGGTTATTGCTGCTTTGTGAACCTGTTTGTCGGGAGTGGAAGCAAGATATCCCCAGATAAGGCCTGCCAGAATAAAACCAAGCACGATCCATTTCTTTTTATAGCTTAATCGTAATGCCTGAATAAAAAGATTCCAAAGCCATTTTATTATATTGCCGATGCCTTTGAACAATAGCATCAAAAGTTCGGACAGATTGAGTTCTTTTTGTTGTTTTTCCATAGCATGCAATGTCGTGAGTTGATATCTAATTTGAGAACACAAAAATACTAAAATTCTTCAATTGCCAACAAAATACCCGACTTAATGCAAAAACAGTAAACAGACAGGCTAAAAGATGACGTAAAACATATAGTTACGCATGTTTATTTTTAAGACTCAAATGCACATTATTTCTAAAAAAAACATATCTTCGTCAATTGTTGTATTAATAAACTCCCGCTTAATAATTAATTCGGGATTTAAAGTTCTAATGCGCAAAACATGAATTGTTATGACGTATTTAAAATTCGATAAAGCCTTAATGGTCAATTTGCAGCAATCTTTGACCAAAGAATTACTGCAGACCAATAAATCGGGTGCTTACAGTTATTCTACCATAGTGAACTGTAATACCAGAAAATATCATGGTTTGTTGGTAATGCCCGTTCCTGAACTGGACGGTAAAAATCACGTAATAATTTCTTCCTTAGATACAACCGTAATTCAGCATGGAGCCGAATTTAATCTCGGCTTACACAAATACGAAGGGGACAATTACAGCCCACAGGGACATAAGTATATTCGCGAATTTGAATGTGATTCCAATCCTATTACAATATATCGTGTGGGTGGGGTTATTCTTTCACGCGAAAAAATATTTGTTTCACACGAGAACCGCATCCTGATAAAGTATACTTTGCTCGAAGCGCATTCTCCCACTAAACTCAGATTGAAGCCTTTTCTGGCTTTTCGCAGTATTAATGATCTTTGCAGGGAAAATAATTACATAAATAAGGATTTTCAACTTATAGACAAAGGAATAAAACTTTGTCTTTACGACGGATATCCGGAATTGCACATGCAATTATCCACTAATAATGAATTTCAGTATACACCGGATTGGTACAGGAATATTGAATATCTGAAAGAGCAGGAAAGAGGCTATGATTTCAAAGAAGACCTTTTTGTTCCCGGTTGTTTTGAATTATCTATCAAAAAAGGTGAAAGCATCTATTTTTCGGCAGGCATTTCAGCTATTCAACCTGAGGCTATGCGCAAAATGTTTGATGAAGAAAAGGCGATTCGTACGCCGAGAAGCAGTTTTACCAATAGCCTGAAAAATGCAGCCTATCAATTTTACAATAAACATTCCGACGGACAACGTTACCTGCTGGCTGGCTATCCCTGGTTTGAATGCAGGGCCAGGGATCTGTTTGTGGCTCTCCCAGGTTGTACAATTGCAGCGGGTAATCCGGATTTGTTTGAAGCAATAATGAAAACAGGCGAAAAAGGCCTGCGAAATTTTATGGAGCACAATTCGGCAGATTGTGCCATTACAGAAATAGATGCGCCTGATATTTTGTTGTGGATGATATGGGCTGTTCAACAATATGCCAAAGATCAGGGATTAGAAAAATGTAATAGGATTTACAATAAACTCATTTTTGATACCCTGGATTTTATAATTAATCAAGAACACGACAAGCTTATTTTGCACAACAATGGTTTAGTCTTTACCAATGGCATAGAGCAACCGGTGAGCTGGATGAATTCTACCATGTACGGCAAGCCTCTGGTGCCAAGAACCGGTTATTTAGTTGAATTTAATGCACTTTGGTATAATGCACTTTGCTTTGCTTCAGAAATGGCTGCTTTGGCCGGCAAGCCGGAATTGCAGGCTCAATATTCAGAACTTGCACAGAAGTCCGGAGTTTCTTTTATTGAGGTTTTTCGCAATGATTTTGGTTACTTGTACGATTATGTGGATGGAAAGGCTGTGGATTGGAGTGTACGCCCGAATCAGATATTTGCTGTTTCGCTGGATTATTCTCCTTTGGACAGTATGCAGAAAAAACAAGTACTGGACATTGTTACCAAGGAATTACTCACTCCTAAGGGTTTACGCACGCTAAGCCCCAAGAGTCTGGGATACAATCCCATATTTGAAGGTTCCGAAAGCCGCAGGACCTGGGCTTATCATCAGGGAACAGCCTGGGCCTGGCTGATTGGACCCTTTCTTGAAGCTTATCTGAAAATTCATAAGATCCGGGGACTGGATTTTGCTGAACGCATCATCTATGGTTTTGAAGACGATCTGACAGACAGAGGTATAGGGACAATCTCAGAACTGTATGACGGAAATCCTCCCTACAGGGGAAGAGGAGCCGTCTCTTTTGCGATGAGTGTAGCAGAGATACTTCGGATAAAACAAATAATCAAAGTTATGTCAGCTAATACCACAAAAGGATGAGAGCACTTATGTTTGGCTGGGAATTCCCTCCACATATTCTCGGCGGTTTGGGAACGGCCAGCTACGGACTGACCAGAGGTATGGCCATGCAGGCCGATATGGATGTTGTTTTTGTTATTCCCAAACCCCATGGAGACGAAGACCAGAGCTTCCTGAAAATAGTCGGAGCCTGCAATACGCCCGTAGTTTGGAGAGATGTTTCCTGGGAACATCTGGAAAGTCGTTTTGGTTCCTACATGAATCCGCAGGATTATTACAATATGAGGGGCCACATCTATGCCGATTTCAGATACCTTTACACCAACGATTTGGGTTGTATTGAATTTTCGGGACGTTATCCCGAAAACCTGATGGAAGAAATAAACAATTATTCCATTTGTGCCGGAGTAATTGCGCGTACCGAGCATTTCGATATAATCCATTCGCACGACTGGCTAACTTATTCTGCCGGTATTCATGCCAAGAATGTCAGCGGAAAACCTTTGGTTATTCATGTTCATGCTACCGATTTTGACCGGAGCCGGGGTAATGTCAATCCACAGGTTTATGGCATTGAGAAGAATGGCATGGATCACGCCGATCACATCATTTGCGTCAGTAATCTGACCAGGGAAACCGTGATTAACAAATATCATCAGGATCCACGCAAGGTATCTACCGTACACAATGCCGTTGAACCTATAAGCAAGCAAATAGAAGAAATTAAACCCGAGCGGAATACCAATCAGAAGATTGTTACTTTTTTGGGAAGAATCACCATGCAAAAAGGGCCGGAGTATTTTGTCGAGGCTGCCAGCAGGGTCCTGGAAAAAACCTCCAATGTACGTTTTGTGATGGCCGGCAGCGGCGATATGATGGAGGCCATGATTCGCCTGGTAGCCAAAAGGGGCATAGCGGATAAATTTCATTTCCCCGGATTTTTAAAAGGCAGCCAGGTTTACAGAATGCTCAAATCAAGCGATGTCTACATAATGCCCTCAGTTTCTGAGCCCTTTGGTATTTCACCGCTCGAAGCCATGCAGGTTGGTGTCCCTTCCATTATTTCAAAACAATCCGGTTGTGCCGAAATTTTGAATTATGCCATCAAAACCGACTATTGGGATATTGACGCCATGGCCGATGCCATATATTCAATAATCAGTTATCCGGCCATGTATGAATTTCTAAAAATTCAGGGCAAAAAAGAAGTGGACGAAATCAAATGGGAGTATGCCGGACATAAAGTCAGGGCCATCTACGACCGCCTGTTAGGAATAAAGTAATTACTAAATAAAGCCTTATGAAAACGATTTGTTTTTATTTTCAGATTCATCAACCTTTTCGTCTTAAACGATATCGCTTTTTTGATATAGGTGCAGATCATTATTATTACGACGACTTCACCAACGAACAAATACTTCAACGCATTGCAGCGAATTCCTTTTTGCCGGCCAATCAGGTAATTTATGACCTGATTCAGGCAAGTAAAGGCAAATTTCGGGTGGCTTTTTCCATTTCGGGTGTAGCCCTGGATCAGCTGGAACAATATGCTCCCGAAGTCATCGAAAGTTTTAGGAAATTAGCCAAAACCGGAGCGGTTGAATTTTTAAGTGAAACCTATGCTCATTCTTTATCTTCTTTAATTGATGAAAAGGAGTTTAAGAATCAGGTACTTCAACACCGCAGGCGTATTGAAGTCTTATTTGGCCAGAAGCCCAAAACATTCAGAAACACCGAATTGATCTATTCAGACGATTTAGGGGAATTGATTTATTCTATGGGTTACAAAACCATTATAGCCGAGGGAGCCAAAACAATACTGGGATGGAAAAGCCCCAATTTTGTTTACCACAGCGCCTTGAATCCCAACCTGAAACTATTGCTGAAAAACAATAAACTAAGTGACGATATAACTTTCCGTTTTTCCAATTATAATTGGAGTGAATATCCATTGGTGGCGGATAAATTTATTGACTGGATTTACAAAACGCCAAATAATGAGCAGGTAATCAATCTGTTTATGAATTATGAAACCTTTGGCAACCTCCAGTCCAAACAAAGTGGAATTTTTGAGTTTCTCAAGGCCCTGCCCAAATTTGCCTTTGAAAAAGGTATTGGGTTTTTAACGCCATCAGAAGTCAGCGGCCTGGTAAATGCGACAGGCCCCATCAGCGTCCCCAATCCCATTTCCTGGGCTGACGAAGAAAGAGACTTAAGTGCCTGGCTGGGAAATGATCTCCAGCAGGAAGCCTTCAAGAAGTTATATAGTATTGCCGAGAGAGTGCGCATGAGCAAAGACCGTCGCCTGCACCTTGACTGGAATTACCTGCAGACCAGTGATCATTTTTACTACATGAGCACAAAGAATTTTTCGGAGGGAGGCTTGTATCGCTATTTTAGTCCCTACGAAACCCCCTTTGAGGCCTTTATAAACTACATGAATGTTTTAAGTGATTTCATGGAGCGTGTGGAATCTCAGTTCCCTTCTTCGGTTGAAAACGAGGAGTTAAATTCTTTGTTAACTACCATACAGAATCAGGAGCTTAAGATAGTTTCCCTGGAAAAGGAACTTAAAAAGAAATGCAAAAAGGGCAAGCCGTCCAAAACTCCCGGGCGAACAGTTAAAAAGGAAAACCCGGCTGATTCACGCAAGTCGACAGTCAAAAAAGGAAAATCCAGTTAAATGACAGACTAACAGTTATAACATCGAGCATCAATTACTGCTTATCACTCTTTGAACCGGGATATCCCAGGCCTCTACAGGCAGACTTTCAAGGTAGCGGTAAGCAAAGCACAAGCCAAACACGGGGCATTGCAGTTGATTCAAAAAGCGATCGTAGTAAGCTTTACCCCGCCCCAGCCGGTAGCCTTGTTTATCGAAGGCCAAGCCAGGAATGACAGCCAGGTCGATCTTGTCGTAAGCTATATAATCTTCGCCAAGGGGTTCGGCAATTCCCCAACAATTGATTCGCAGGTTTTTTGCCCCTGTGTAGAGACGCAAAAGCATGTTACCGTCGTCAACAACGACAGGAAGCAGAATGTTTTTTTGTTTGTACCAGCTCTGAATCAATTCCAGGGTACTTACTTCGTCGGGCATGGAGTAATACAACAAAAGGTTTTGGGCTTTTTTGAATTCAGCACTCAATTCCAATTTAGAACAGATAAGCCTGGATTCCTCTTCGAGCTCTGCGGGCCTTTGTTGCTTTGTAAGCAGGCGCAGTTTTTTTCTTAATTGTTCTTTCTGCCTTGCCGGACTTTCCATGATTCTGCTTATTGCATCTGCTCAGCCTGCTCAGGAGCTACATTTGTACCAAGCTTATGGATGAGTGAGATGGCTTTGTTGAGCGTCGGATCCTTTTCCTGCAAAAGCATCCAGAAAGCATCTTCGCCCAGAATATTACGGGCAATGTATGCATAGATCTGAGTAGCGGCCAATTCTTTGGAAAGGGCAATTTGTTTTGGGTTCTTTTCAATACCCTGAGATATCGTGTATTCAACAAAGCTTTCAAATACTTTTTGTGCTTCTAAGTAAGCTTTTAAAGACTCTGGTGTTTTATATGCCGTAAAATCTTCGCGATGATGATCGGCATAATTGGCCGCAAAGTTATAGGGCAACATCTGATTGAACACCGTATTGTACCATTCACTGCTGCCGGTGGTATCGATGGGTACAAAGAAGTCGGGCATAATGCCACCGCCGCCGTAGACCAAACGTCCGGCTTTGGTTTTGTAGATAAGACTGTCGCTCAGTTGAATACTGTCCCGGGAGTCGAATTCTCCCCGCATGTAGCGATTCACTAAATCCATTTCGTAATCTTCGAAATCACCTTTTTCGAAAGGTTTTTGAATGTTGCGTCCGGAAGGTACGTAATAATGGGCCACAGTTAAACGAATGGCAGAGCCGTCTTTGAAAGGAATTTGCTGCTGAACCAGGCCTTTTCCGTAAGACCTGCGACCAACAATGTAACCTCTGTCGTTGTCTTGAATAGCCCCTGCCACGATTTCGCTCGAGGAGGCTGCCCATTCGTCCATCAGTACAATAAGAGGGGTGTTCTGGCAAGAACCTCTGCCGTCGGAATAACTTTCTTCTCTTTTGTAGGCTTTGCCTTCCACGTAAAGCATCAGGCTGTTACGAGGCAAAAATTCATTCAGAATGGCCAAAGCCGGACCCATCAATCCCCCCGGGTTGCCTCTCAAATCAAGAATGACCCGATCGCAATTGTCCTGAGCCTTCATTTTACTAATAACGGAAAGGAACTCGTTGTAGGTGGTTCTGGTGAATTTCCCCAGTTTAATGTAAGCAGTGTTTTCCCCGATTTTGTAGGAGGCATCGATACTGTTCACAGGAATGTCATCGCGTTTGAGATTGAAGCTAAGCTCCTGCCCGGCATTTCTTCTGCGTATACGCACTTTGACCTCTGTGTTCTTTTCACCTCTCAGGGTTTTCATCACTCGTTCGTTGTTGACCGAGGGACCCACAAAACTACTGTCGTTAATGCTGACAATCATGTCACCTGCCCTAAGCCCGGCTTGTTCGGCCGGACCTCCGTTAATAACTGCAACCACTCTTATGGTGTCTTCGCGAATATTAAACTGAATACCCACGCCGCTAAACGAACCTTCGATTTCTTCATTGGCCCTTTCCATTTCTTCGGCCGTAATATACACGGAATGAGGATCCAATTCCAGAAGTACTTTAGGGATAAGGCCCTCAATAAGCGCTTTTTCGTCTATATCTTCCACGTATTTCGAAGAAACAAGATTGAGTAGAGCGTCCAGTTTATTAAAACTCACCAGAGAGGGAATGACCTTATTGTTTTGTTGCCTCAGGGAAATAAAATTACCTATGGTTATGCCGATCAGTACACAAACAAGTATAATAAGAAAGAGTTGATAGCGGGTTTTCATCAAAAAATTGTCTTGAATATTAATTACAGTAGTTTTTTATCGCAAAAACTAACATCAATGCCTGCTCTGTGTAAGAGATTCAAGCCATCTTCGGCGTGATAGGGCTCTCCGTAAACAACCCTGACAATGCCTGCCTGAATAATCAATTTGGCGCAGTCTATACAAGGGCAGGCAGTAACGTAAATGGTGGCTCCCTGGCTGCTGTTGTGCGAACGCGCTACTTTGGTGATGGCATTGGCTTCTGCGTGCAATACGTAAGCTTTGGTGTTGCCCTCCTGATCTTCGCAGATGTTCTCGAAGCCCGAAGGCGTTCCGTTGTAACCGTCAGAGATAATGCGCTTGTCTTTCACCATCAGTGCACCTACCTGCCTGCGTTTGCAATAGGAATTCTCTGCCCAGATCATGGCCATGCGCATATAACGTTTATCCAACAAGCTTTGTTTTTCGTTCATTTATTCTATTCCGTTACGTTTAAGTAAGGCATCAATACGGGGTTCACGTCCCCGGAATCGCAAATACAGTTCCGAAGGATCTTCGGTGCCTCCTTTTGAAAGAATATTTTCGCGGAACGATGCAGCACGCTGAGTGTCAAAAACATCTTTTTCGGTAAAGAATTCAAACGCATCAGCATCCAGAACCTCTGCCCACTTGTATCCGTAATATCCGGCAGCGTAACCGCCAGAGAATATATGGCTAAAACTTGTACTCATGCAGGCTTCCATGGGTTGATGAAGAAGAATCACCGAACTCCAGGCCTGGTTTTCAAACTGACGCACATCTCCTTCGAAAGGTTTTTGAAGACTGTGCCAGGCCATGTCCAGGTAACCGAAACTCAGTTGGCGCAAGCAGCCATAACCTACGTTGAAATTGTCGGCGGCGACAATTTTTTCGATCAATTCAGCCGGAATTTTTTCGCCGCTCTGGTAATGTACGGCAAAAGTATTCAGAAATTCTTGTTTAGTAGCCCAGTTTTCCATTATTTGCGAAGGCAGTTCTACAAAATCACGGTAAACATTGGTCCCTGCCAGCGAAGCATAGGTAGTGCTGGAAAGCATTCCGTGCAAGGCGTGACCAAATTCGTGCAGGAAGGTAGTCACTTCATCAAAAGTGAGCAGAGAAGGTTTCTCGGCGGTGGGAGGCGTGAAGTTGGTGGTCAATGTAATGTGAGGCCGGACATCCTTGTTTTTGATTTTGTGCTGGGCTTTAATGTCACTCATCCAGGCTCCGGAGCGTTTGCTCGATCTGGGATGAAAGTCGGTGTAAAGTACAGCAAGAAAAGAACCATCTTTGTCAAAGACTTCGTAGGCTGTTACATCCTTGTGCCAAACCTGGATCTTGTCGTTTCTTTCGAAGCGGAGGCCGTATAATTTGTTCGCCAGACCGAAAACACCATCAATAACATTTTCCAGTTTGAAGTAAGGCTTCAGCATTTCATCGTTGAGGTCAAACTGCAGGTCTTTGAGTTTTTGGGAATAATACGACCAATCCCAGGCTTCCAATTTAATGTACTCTTTTTCGTATCCCAGGGCAAATCCCTGCAGAGCCGATAATTCTCTTTGTCCTGCAGGCAAATAGGCTTCTCTGAGCTGATCCAGCAGTCCGTAAACAGTTTCAGGATTTTTGGTCATTCTTCTGCGCAGTACATAGGATGCATAATCAGTGTAACCGAAAAGTTTAGCCATTTCCAGGCGGGAATTGACGATGTCTTTTATGATGGCCTGGTTGTTAAAATCTCCCTCCAGAGCTTTGCCCATATAGGCCCGGTACAATTCTTCGCGGAGCTTCCTGTTGTCGGCATACTTTAAGAATGCGCCGTAGCTGGGTGCAGTAAGGTCAAAGAGCCAGCCTTCCTGGCCTTTGGCTTTGGCTTTTTCGGCGGCAATGCTTAAAACGTCTTCGGGAATACCGGATAATATTTTTTTATCGGTAAATACTTTGGTGTAGGCATTGGTTGCTTTGAGCACATTTTGTCCGAAATTCAGGCTGAGCCGGCTTAGTTTGGTGCTAAGTTCCCGGTATTTTTCACGGTCGGCACCTTCTAAAGTGGCTCCGCTGTCCAGAAAGTCCATATAAGTTTCCCAAAGCAAGCGGCTTTGTTCTGTATTCAGATTATGGTTTTCTCTGTTGTCGTAAACTGTTTTAATTCTTTGGTAAAGAGCTTCATTCAAAACAATATTGTTGTGATGCTCAGACAAAAGGGGTGAAATTTGCTGAGACAGATCCATCAGTTCATCACTGGTCTGGTTGTTCAGTAAGGTATAATAGACCGCAGAAACTTTGTCGAGTAGCTCACCGGAACGTTCCAAAACTTCAATAGTATTTTTGAAAGTTGCTGCTTGTTTGTTGGCGGTAATATTTTGAATTTCTTTTTCGTGTTGGCGAATAGCTTCCTGGTAAGCAGGCAAAATATGTTCTATTTTAACTTTTTGGAAAGGGGCCGTCTCATGCAGGGTTTTGTATTTTTTCAAAAAAGGATTGGAGGCCTGAAGACCAAGAACGCTCAAGGCTGTCATAAGTATTAATAATTTAGTTTTCATTTTGTTGTAGATTAATTTCTATTCAAATCAAATCTTATCGTAAAAGCATCGCTGCAACTGCTTTTAATTTTTTATTAAAACAGCGGGAAAAGGGATAGAAGAATGAGTTTATCTGTGCAGGATTTATGCACTCAGATCCGAAATCAAGTCGAGATAATTGCATAATACGGTTTGACTGTTGCGCATCAAAAACAACAAAGATTTCCTGTCGATCTGCATGATGCTACAATTATCCAAGGCTTTGGCACTGAGTGGCATTTGGCGGTTCTGTCCAAATAAACGAGTAAAAACAATTAGTTCCGGCCCTTGTGCAATACGTTTTTTCTTTTGTTCGTTTTCGAGTTCCACTCTGCCGTCCAGCAAAAAGACCAGATTCTCGCAAATACTATCTTTGTTAAAGAGAAGATCTCCTGCAGTATAGTTGTCAAAGTCGAGGCTGACTTTGGTTAAGAGCGGGAACAACTCATCCATACTCATTCCCTTAAACAAAGGGTATTTTAAAAAAAGTTCAAATCTTGACATCTTATATTTTTTGAGTATAAATAATTCCTTTGCGAAAATACTCAAGATTTCTGAAAATGCGCTACTTTTGTGAAAAAATTATCGCCATGGGATTCAATTTAAGAGAGATGTTAAGCGCATTCATGGTTTTGTTCGCCATCATTGATATCGTTGGTTCAATTCCAATTATAATCGATTTGCAGAAAAAACCGGGTGGAGTTCCTCCTCTCAAGATTTCTCTGATTTCTTTTGCTCTGCTGGTCGCCTTTTTCTTTTTGGGTGATGGGGTTTTGGCCTTGTTTGGTGTAAATATATCTTCCTTCGCCGTGGCCGGAGCCATTGTGATTTTTGCCGTGGCCGCCGAAATGATTTTTGATATTGAGGTGTTTCGCTATAAAGGTCCTGCAGAAGTCTCTTCCATAGTACCTTTGGTTTTTCCTTTAATTGTAGGAGCAGGCTCTTTTACAACCATGCTGTCTCTAAAGGCTGAATTTCAAACAATTAATATTGTGATCGCGCTGTTCCTGAATATTGTGGTCGTGTTTATAGTCCTTAAGGGAATCAAGCGAATAGAAAAAATGATTGGCCATGCCGGCATTTATATCATTCGAAAATTTTTCGGAATTATTTTGTTGGCAATTTCGGTCAAATTATTCACAGCAAATCTGGAAAGTTTGCTCAATCAGCTAAAATAAAGCTTTTTATTTAGTGCAGTATCACGTTTTTAACTACCGGACTGCCAATTCTTTCGTTCAGGCGCTTAATGAGCAGAGGCCTGATCAGCATAAGTTCGTTGCGAATTATGGCCGACTTGACATGGACGTGCAAGACGGAATATTTGAAATACAAATTATCCGTGTGTTCAGCCATGGCTTTGCCCACAACCTCGGGCCATAGTCTTATTGCTGTTCTTTCGTTTAGTTTGCCTTCGAGTTGCTGATCTTTGAGTACTTCGCTGAGCACTTCTGCCAGGCTTTGGGTGTTTTTTCTCCGCATATTACTCTTCTTCAGCAGGACAGATGCAAGCGTTTTCTATGTGAAAAACACGAAAATCCTTACCATTGGTCTGTAAAATCATATTCAGGTGTTCCCGATGAGTATCGGTTATAAAAATTTGCCCGAAATCTTCCTTGGAAACCAGCTGTATTATCCTTTCTACCCGAGATGCGTCCAGTTTATCAAAGAGGTCGTCCAGTAAAAGGATGGGCTTTTTATTCCCGGCCTGTTTCAGGTATTCGTATTGTGCCAGTTTCAAGGCAATCAGGTAACTTTTGTTTTGTCCCTGGGAACCTATCCGTTTGATGGGATAGCCGTCGATTTGCATTTCGAGTTCGTCTTTGTGAATGCCCCTGGTGGTATAGCCAAGAATAAGATCTTTTTCTCTGGACTGAAGAAGCTGTTCCTGCAAATTTCCTTGTTCAAGATGTGAAATATAATGCAGCCCGATTCTTTCGCTATGGTCAGAAACAGTATGGTAAAAACGTTCAAAAACCGGCAGGAAGGCAGCTATGAATTCCCGGCGTTTTTGATAAATCAGCTTAGCGTAGTCGCTCATGGGAACATCGTACATTTCGTACAGGGAATCTTCTCTGCTCATCTGCTCATTTTTCAACAGGGCATTGCGTTGGTACAGAACCTTATTGTAAGCCATGAGTGCCTCCATATAAGAATGGTCAAACTGCGAAAGGGCGATATCCATAAACCGCCTGCGCTCGTCGCTGCCTTCACGAATCAGGTTTTCGTCGGCAGGAGATACAATAACCAAGGGCAGGCGACCTATATGATCGGATAAACGTTCGTATTCTTTTTTGTTGAATTTGAATATTTTTTTTTGGCGGCGCTTCATGGCGCAATAATATTCTTCCTCCTTGCCTTCAATTTGATAATTGCCCTGCAACATAAAATAGTCGGCCTCGTGAAATATATTTTGAGAATCAACCGGATTGGTATGGCTTTTACAAAAGGACAGATAATGAATGGCATCCAGAAAATTGGTTTTGCCTACTCCGTTCTTGCCGAAAAAACAATTTAGGCGGGGAGAAAATTCAATACTGGCCTCCTGAATATTTTTATAATTAAAAATGGATAACTTTTGCAGGTACATGGACGAATTTTGGGCTAAATGCACACAAAAGTACAAAAATAATCATGGAAATTTTATTAATAGAACGAAATGCTATACTTTTGCACACCAAATTTGTCTTATACAATTATTAAAGAAATGGCTAATAAAAATGCATCCCAAAAAGCCGGTCAAAAAGATGAGCTTCAAAATGTAGGCGAAGTATTGACCCGTTCGGAACAATTCATAGAAAACAATCAAAAAAACCTGTTGGTAGCCTTATTGGTTATCGTTTTAGTGGTAAGTGGTGTTCTTCTTTTCAGGAATAGCTACATGGGGCCCAGAGAAAAAGAAGCTCAGGAAATGATTTTTCGGGGAGAACAGTACTTTGCGGCAGATTCATTTGAACTGGCTCTTTACGGTGATGACTATGAATTTATAGGTTTTGAAGGAATCATAGACAATTACGGCATCACCAAAACAGCAAAATTGGCTTCTGCCTACGCAGGTTTGTGCTACAAACATATGGGCGATTACGAGAAAGCCATAGACAAACTCAGCAAATTAAATGCTGTTGATATTATGGTATCTCCTTCACTTACAGGAGCGATCGGAGATTGTTATGTAGAATTGGATCAATTGCAAAAAGCGCTGCCTTATTTCGAAAGAGCGGGACAAGCTGACAACAATTTGCTGGCTCCCGTTTATTTAATGAAAGCCGGCCGAGTCTATGAAGCATTGGGAAGATACGAAAAAGCCGGAGAAGCTTACCAAAGAATCAAAAAGAATTATCCGCTTTCACAAGAAGGCCTGAATGTTGACAGGTATATCGAAAGAACGAGATTGCAAAAATAATGAGTACCAAAAACCTTTCCGAATACAATCCGGATACTTTGCCAGATGCCACAGGCATGAGAATTGGTATTGTGGTATCAGAATGGAATTACGATGTCACAGTTAAGTTGCTGGAAGGCGCCCGTCAGTTTTTAGTTCAAAACAATGTTGACCCCGAAAACATTTTAGTTGCCTGGGTTCCGGGCAGTTTTGAGTTGATTTACGGGGCGGCCAGAATGGAGGCTGCTGCTTCTGTAGATGCCGTCATTGCTTTGGGTAGTGTGATTCGCGGGGAAACACCACATTTCGACTATGTATGCTCAGGGGTGACCCGGGGCATCGCCAATTTGAATGCCAAAGGGACTATTCCTTTTGTTTTCGGCCTGCTTACTACCAACGATATGCAACAAGCTTTAAACCGGGCCGGAGGCATACACGGAAATAAGGGGGTAGAAGCTGCCAAAACAGCGATCCAGATGATTTACTTTAATCGTCAGCTGAAATAAGCCAATAGCAACAAGCAGTCAGCAGCACAAAGCCAGGTTCCTATCTTCAATTGTTAATTACAGTAAGCCGGCTTATTCCAATTCAAGGTTTAGTTTTTGTTTCAGGTTTTGCAGGTTCGGATTCTTCTGAATCATTTCGTCCAGTTGATCCTGAGGGCTTAATGGCTTCTTAAACTCATTCTCTTCACTGACCCGCAATAACATGTGCACTTTGCCGTTTTGCAAATCTTCTTGTAAACGGCGTTCAATTTCTCCCCGTATAGCCTCGAGCCGCTGAGCGGTAAGTGGATGGAAAACAACTACTTCAAAATCACTTTTGTTCAGGAGCTGAGGTTTGCAGGATTGCATGGAATTTGACAAATAAGGATCTTCCTTTAGTGTGCCGGCAAAGCGTAGCCAGGCTTTGATAAGGTCCTCTTCGTTAAAGTGCTCTTCGGCCTTTATGGCTTCTTTTTTCGTCGCCTGGTCGACTTTAATTTCGTCTGCTTGTGCTTTACGTCTGCGTATCGAAGTGGTCAGGCCGGGCAGTGATCTTTCACTGGCCGGCTGGCCTGTGGAATTTTGATTATGGGCGGCAGGTTCAGGCCTGGCCGCTTGTTGATTTTTTACAAGCTTTTTGTCGGGCTCAGCAACTTGGATTTCTTTTGGATTTGCCTCAGGCGAAGGATTTGTTTGAAGATTGGAATTTGTCTGAGCTTCGGCTTCATGGATCGTTTTATTTTCGATTTTAGGCGCCGGGCTTTTATCAGTTTTCAGACTGTCCTGTTTTTTTTTTGCTTCGCCAGCCAGGCAAAGTTGAATCAGGCAAAGTTCCACCAAAAGGCGCTTGTTTTTGCTCGTATTATACTGTAGGCTGCAATCGTTACTCAATTTTAGAGCTCTGAACAGAAAGCCCATACTGCATATTTCGGCTTGTTTTTTGTATTTGGCACGCACACTCTCGGCCTGCTCCAGCAAAGTTATACTGCGGGAATCTTTTGCAACCATGAGATCTCTGAAATGAGAAGCCAGGCCATTAATGAAATGCAAACCTTCAAAACCCTGATTCAAAATTTGATCAAAGAGCAGGAGAGCTTCAGTGGTGTTTTCACTCAGAAAGGCTTCAACCAGCCTGAAATAATAATCATAATCCAGGATGTTCAGATTGTCGATAACATGCTGATAGCTAATAATACCCTCGCCATAGCTGCAGACCTGATCAAAAATAGAGAGGGCATCACGCATGCCTCCGTCCGATTTCAGGGCAATAGCGTTTAAGGCTTCCGGTTCTGCTTTGATGCCTTCGGAATCGGCTACATATTGCAGGTAGGCGCTGATGTCGTTAATGCTGATTCGGTGAAAATCATAAATCTGACAACGGGAGAGTATGGTTGGTATTATTTTATGTTTTTCGGTGGTTGCCAAAATAAAAATGGCATGAGCGGGAGGTTCTTCCAGGGTTTTGAGGAAGGCATTGAATGCACTGGAAGAAAGCATATGTACCTCATCGATAATGTAAACCTTGTATTTCCCTAATTGTGGTGGTATGCGCACTTGTTCAGTAAGGGAACGGATATCGTCCACCGAATTGTTAGAGGCGGCGTCCAGTTCGTGAATATTATAAGAACGTTGCTCGTTGAAAGAGACACATGATTCACATTTGTTGCAGGCTTCTCCCTGGCTGTTGGGATTAAAACAATTGATGGCCTTGGCAAAAATTCTGGCGCAGGTAGTTTTGCCCACTCCTCTGGGACCACAGAACAAATAGGCATGAGCCAGTTGCTTGTTCTTGATGGCATTTTGGAGAGTTGTTGTAAGGGCGCTTTGTCCAACCACCGACTTAAAGTTGTCCGGACGGTATTTTCGTGCTGAAACCAAATAATTTTCCATACTAATTTTGCTACTGGCTAAGATGGACAAAGATACGTAAGCCTTTTTTAAAAAGGAAGTTCCTGTAGCTATTTTTCGTTCAGAATATACTTGGGCATCCGGATTATTCTCGTAATTTTGCCCGGTAGATAAATCCACTTATGCGCAAGATTTTAGCGTTTTACGAAAAGATAAAGCCGTATTTGAATAAATACCTGATCGTGTTAGTCTTGTTCGGTGTGCTGATTGTGTTTATTGATGAACACAACCTGATCAGGCGCATGCAATACGACCGAAAAATACGTGCTTTGCGCAAAGAAATACGACAATACGAAAAAGAAAGGGATCATGCCCTGGAACAGCTCGAGGATTTGAGAACGGGAAGCGAAGAACTGGAAAAAATTGCCCGGGAGCGCTACCTGATGAAAAAAGAAAACGAAGAAATTTTTTTACTGGAATAAAATGCCTAAAAACCTGCTCAAAGACGGATTATTTATCCTGGCCGCTGTGCTTATTCTGATTTCATCTGTTCTGGTAATGGAACATTATACCTGGGCCAGATTTAGTTTTGCGGCCGGAGTAGTCCTGTACATTGCCCATCGTGCCATCACGGCCTACAGAGGAGATGATTTCAGGCTCAAGCGACTCAACAGAATGTTTGCATTCAATGCCATCGTTTTTATACTCGCTGTATATCTGATGTTTAAAGATAGTAAATCCTGGGTGGTAGCCTTGTTGATAGTAGCTGTGGTTGAATTGTACGTGGCTTTACGTTCAGCCTCCTATCAGAAAGAAAACGATAAGCTATAATATGTCTTCAGACTCATTCCGTTTTAAGCAATTTGAAGTTTTTCACGACCGTTGTGCTATGAAGGTGGGTATGGACGGAGTGCTACTTGGTGCCTGGGCAAAATGCTCCGCTGAGCTCCCGGAAATTGCCGGCTTAAGAATGCTGGATGTTGGCAGTGGTTCCGGTTTGATTGCATTAATGCTGGCCCAGCGCTATCCTTCAGCCTTGATTTTTGGTATAGAAAAAGACATACAGGCGGCCTTGCAGGCTCAGGAAAACGTGGCAAGCAGCCCCTGGTCAGAGAGAATTCAAATTATTCAGGGCTCTTTTCCCGAAAGTATAAACTACAATTTTATTTCCGAAGAGCAACATTTTGACCTGATAGTCTCCAATCCTCCATATTACAGAAATGCTCTCAAAGCCGGCAATTTTACCCGCAATCTGGCCCGGCACGGTGATAAGTTGAGTTTTGAGCAATTGACCATGAGTGCTGCAGGTTTGTTAAGCGAGAAAGGTGTATTTGCAGTCATTGTGCCTGCAGAAGCCGCAGAATTAATGGAAGAACTTTGTTGGGGACATCGGCTTTATCTTACAGAAATCTGTCAGGTGGCTCACCGTAAAGGCAAAAACACAAAACGTACAATGATGGCTTTTACTAAAAACAGACTTGATATTTCTCGTCAGGAATTGCAAATAGAAACCAGCAAAGGGGAATATACTCCTGAGTTCAAGGCTTTAACAACAGAATTTTATCTTTAAATCTCTTTTTATACTACATTTTTTTGATGTACCTTTGCGCCCTTAATTAGGATAACGATCGCGAAGATGTCAAAAAAATTTGCTGAGTATACTGAATTCGATTTGCCCGCAATCAACAAATCGGTGCTGGAAAAATGGGAATCCAATAATCTTTTTCAAAAAAGTACAAGCCTAAGGGAAGGTGGGCCCTCTTTTGTTTTTTACGAAGGTCCCCCCTCAGCCAACGGCATGCCCGGAATTCATCATGTAATGGCCAGAACCATCAAGGATATTTTTTGCCGTTACAAAACCATGAAAGGCTTTGAAGTTAAGCGCAAAGCCGGTTGGGATACGCACGGACTTCCCGTGGAACTGGGAGTGGAAAAAGCCTTGGGAATCACCAAAGACGATATCGGCAAAAAAGTTTCCGTCATCGATTACAACGCGGCTTGCCGTAAAGACGTGATGAAATACACCCGCGAGTGGGAAGAGCTTACACGCAAAATGGGCTATTGGGTAGATATGTCCGATCCTTACATCACCTACGACAATCGTTACATAGAAACACTGTGGTACCTACTTAAAGAGTTGTATAATAAAGGCTTACTCTACAAGGGTTATACCATTCAGCCCTATTCCCCTGCCGCCGGTTCCGGACTGAGTACTCACGAACTGAATCAGCCGGGCTGCTACAGGGACGTTAAAGACACTACCTGTGTTGCTCAATTCAGGATAAAAAATCCCCGTTCCGAATGGAGCCAACACGGAGAGGCTTTTTTTCTGGCCTGGACCACCACGCCCTGGACTTTGCCCTCCAATACGGCACTTTGTGTAGGTCCGGCTATCAGCTATGTGGCTGTACAAAGTTTTAATTTTTATACCGGACAGCCGGCCACTTATATTTTGGCCAAAGAATTACTGAATGCTCACTTCAATCCCAAAGCAGCAGGATTGTCTATGGAGAATTACCAGGCCGGAGAAAAGAGTATCCCTCACAAAGTGCTGGATCAGGAATACAAAGGAGAGGAATTGCTGGGCTTGCAATACGAGCAATTAATCCCCTGGGTCAATCCCGAAGGAAAGGCTTTTCAGGTCATCAGCGGTGACTTTGTCTCCACCGAAGACGGTACAGGAATTGTACATATTGCTCCTACTTTTGGAGCTGACGACCAGTTTGTTGCCAGAAAATTTGATATCAGTCCTCTTTTATTAATTGATAAAGAAGGCAATACACGTCCCATGGTGGACACCAGCGGCAGATTTTTCAGCCTGGAAGATCTGGATCCTGCCTTTGTCAACAGCAGAGTCAATATAGAAAAATATGCGCCTTATGCAGGCCGTTACGTTAAGAATGAATACATTCCCGAAGGTTCCGGTAAGGAGGAGAACTTGGATGTGGACCTTTGCGTGATGCTAAAACAGCAGAACCGTGCTTTCAAAATTGAAAAGCATGTACACAATTACCCACATTGCTGGCGTACCGATAAACCGATCCTGTATTATCCCATGGACAGCTGGT
>Ga0265293_10005893_pt1 | contig 20109 bp, 20 predicted proteins | sample Munlanlewell138R_FD_192505 | JGI IMG/M metagenome (GOLD analysis project Ga0265293, IMG submission 192505) | Leachate microbial communities from a municipal landfill in Southern Ontario, Canada - Leachate well 138R | ecosystem: Engineered > Solid waste > Landfill > Unclassified | place: Canada... | reverse complement strand
TTAGCTCTTCCCACTAAAACTCCTTGCACTCGCTCTAATATTCCTCCCTCACCCAGTGCGCGCATGACACGAAAAACATAATCAGCAGGTGGTATATCTTCGGAAGTTTCAAGCATTAACACAATCTTCTCAAACTGCTTAAGACTAGGGATCAGCACTCCGTGACGCAGCATCTCGTCGATAGATTCAATACACCCACCCCATAGCACCCCTTCGGAATTTTCTGAGGCATTCCATACCATACCTTGATTTGGCCAATACAGTCTCTTCGTTTGTAGCAAAGATTGATCATCCCAACTCAGACCTTGATCGTTGTACATTCCCGACGCTTTCAATTCAAATTCTCCTTCATCAAATAGTGCGTGATTCAGATACTCAATAGTAAAATCATCCATCGTTCCCTGCATCGCAAACTGTGTAAACAGCGCCCCGCCGTAGAATGACCGAATGCCGTTCAAGAAAAGGAAGTTTGAGAGGTGTGAGTTGTCACTAAACCCGAAGAAAGGCTTTGGATTCTGTATAAAGGGTTCAGAAGGAAGTCGGTGGACGTAGGTCACCTGATCGTCACCTCCAATAGTCGCGATCACGGCTTTGATTTCCGGGTCTTTGAAAGCAACAATCAGATCATCTGCTCTTTCCTCGGCTGTAGCTCCAAGCTTTGCAGTAGTTGGATACTCAACTGGTACGAGTCCGAAAACTTGTTGTAGTCGTTCCAATCCGAGTTTGTAGACTTCGGGGAACCGTCCAGGCGCGGCAAAACTTGGTGAAAGAATCGCCACTTTGTCTCCCTTTGATAATTTAGAAAATTTTTGCATAACTACATCGTATCACTTTACGACCCGTCTAAGACACCCTCTCAAGACGGTTCGAGCCCATGACTCGTTCAAAAAATACTTTGAGAAATATGACTGATTTAGGCGTCTCAGTCTGTCTCACATGACTGCTGGCGGACAGGGACTCGAACCCCGATAGACGGCACCAAAAGCCGCAGTCCTACCATTAGACGATCCGCCAATATTATTTCAACAGAGAAATCTCTGTTTTCGTGAACAATAGATTACCATAAACTTACAAAAAAATCAGCTCTCTTAAGATCAGCTAAGAAAGATAGAAGTGACTTAAGCTTTACTCTTCTTAAAACAGTCTAGGCACTTAAGATTCTCCGTGTTCTTAGGTTGGAATGGAAGTTGTGAAATCTCCCCTCCACAGCTAGCACATTTCCATTGTCCTTGAATCATTTGTCTTTCAGCAGCCGGTACTGCACCGTCCAGAGAGTCTGGTGGCGGTGGAGCTGGTTCGCTAGAGATTGAACCAACAGTTGGGTCGAAATCAGGAATATCTTCGCTGGCACTCATTTCTGGAGCAGACTCGACAGGGGCTGGAGCATTACCATCTTTTTCTTTGAAGTAGCATTCACGACAAGTTAGACCGCTGTTACTACGCGGTTCAAACGGCAGCTCTTTAATCGCTCCCCCACACTTACTACAAGTCCAATTCCCTTGAAACATACAATTAATTTAAAAATAATAAATAAAGTATAACCTATACTGAACTAACTGATAAAAAATCTAATTACTTAGATTCGTAGGAGGCTTTAATGAAAGCTGTAAACAGTGGGTGCGGGTCAAGTGGTCGAGCTTGTAATTCTGGGTGAAACTGCACTCCGACAAAGAATGGATGAATTTCTGATGGGAGCTCCATAATTTCCATCAACCGTCCATCTGGAGATTTGCCAGAAAACACAATCCCTCCTTCTTCCAACTGCATTATATATTCTGGATTCACCTCGTAACGATGACGATGGCGTTCCATAATCTCATTTTGTCCATAAGCTTTGCGAGCGATACTACCCTTCTTTAGAACAGCCGGATATTGACCAAGCCGCATGCTGCCACCCATCTCACCTTTGGCTATTTTATCTTTTTGATCTGGCATAATACCAATTATCAACTCTTTAGCTTTAGGATTTATCTCTTCCGCACTAGAGGATCCTTTCTTTAATACATTCTGAGCATATTCAAGTACTGCTAGCTGCATACCATAACAAATACCGAAATATGGAATCTTATTCTTGCGTGCGTATTCAATAACTTTTAATTTGCCAGCTATGCCGGTTTTGCCAAAACCACCCGGTACTAAAATGCCGTCAAATTTCTTCAAATCTTTTAATTGTTTTTCATCTTTTTCGAAATCACTTGAAGATATGTAAGTTATTTCTGGTTTTAAACCTAGCTTATACGATGAATATTTGATAGCTTCCAAGACTGAAATATAAACGTCTGACAAAACAAAATCACCAGAGTTAAAATATTTTCCTATTACCGCTATTTTAACTGTGTCTTTAGTGTTTTTTGATTTGGTAACAAAACGCTTCCAGTCTGTTAAATCGGTTTTTTTAGAACATGGTAGGTTTAACATCTGACACAATCTGTCTGACAGATTGTCTTTTTCAAAATTGAGAGGAATATCATAGATACTGTCCACATCTGGTGCTGATATAACATTCTCGGCCGGTATATTACAGAATTTAGAAATTTTTTCTTTGCGCTTTTGATCTACCGCCACTGGTCCACGAGCAATAATAATATCTGCAAAGACACCCGCACTATTGAGTGTGCGCACCGCTGTCTGAGTTAACTTTGTTTTCATTTCTCCAATACTGCCCGGCACTGGTAGATAAGAAACCATCACCACACTAATATCAGATGGCATTTCTGACTTCATCATTCTAATAGCTTCGAGAAAGAGTACAATCTGGTATTCACCAACTGTTCCACCAATCTCAGTTAGTACCACATCAGCGTCTGCAGCCTCTCCTGCTTGTTTAATGCGGCTTATAACTTCTAGTGGTATATCGGGCACAACTTCAACATTACGACCCTTGTAGCCAAGATTACGCTCTCTGGCAATCACTGTTTGGTAGACACTACCTGTTGTCATGTAGTTTATTGAAGGAAGATCAATACCCAGGAAGCGTTCATAATTACCCATGTCTTGATCCGTCTCTAAACCATCTTTAAGCACAAAAACTTCCCCGTGTTCAGTGGGGTTCATAGTGCCTGCGTCGACGTTGATATAAGGGTCAATTTTTAGGGCGGTCACTTTAAGACCTCGCCCTTGGAGAATTTTAGCGATTGATGAGGAGGTAACACCTTTACCAACTCCGCTCATCACACCGCCAACTACAAATAAATACTTCCTCTGTCTGCTCTTAACAGACTTAGTTTTTCCTTTAATTGTCATTTCGGTAACTAATTATACTCTTAAGTGTCTTGCGACTGCAAGCAAGCTGGAGACCATACCCAACATCATTCCGGATACAATCATTATCACAAATATTCGACCAAAATCAGAAACAAAGTAATTGAAAAGATTAAATTGGAAGAATTCTTCAGTACCTGGACCAATCCAGATTAAAATCGGATACAACATTATTAAAGCCAGGACACCCGCCACTACACCATAGATAACTCCTTGGAGCATAAATGGTCCACGGATAAACATGTTACTAGCTCCAACCAAACGCATCACTCCAATCTCCTCACGAGTCGTGTAGATAGCCAGGCGTATAGTATTGAAGGTAATCATAATAGATGCACCCACTAAAATAAACATAATGATGAGCGATGCTCGCTCTACTGCATTTATAATAGCTGTTAGTTTATTGATAGCTTCCTGGTTGTCATAGTAGTTTATTTTATCAATCAGCGGATCATTCACTGATAAACCTTGTTGCTCAGCTAAGAAATTAGCAATACCTTCATACTGTGAAGTTTCTTTAGCTCTGATGGAGAGCGAAGCTCCTAGGGGGTTATCCCCTAACTCATCTAAGCCCTGCATTATAGTATTGTCGTTTTGGTGCTGTTTCCTAAAGCGCTCCAGAGCCTCGTCTCGTGAAGTGAATTTTACCTCTTCCACATCAGTCAAAGCTTCTAACTGAGTCTTAAGGGCGGCCATTTCAGCATCGTCAGCAGTAGTTACGAAATAAACATTAATATCGACTTTTTCTTGGATATTCTGTAGAGAAACACCTAATAATTTATCCAACATCATTGTAGAGCCAAAGACGAATAGAGCGACTGTCATTACGAAGATTGCTGCCAATGAAACAAAGGCGTTACGCCAGAAACCCACAAAACCAGATCGTACTATTCTCTTAAATGCTGTCCACATAATAAATAAAGATTGAGTAAAAATTAATTATAAAACGTATCTTCCTTCTGAGTCATCGCGTACCACTCGTCCTTCGTCCATGGTAATAACTCTTCTGCCTAATTCATCGATAACTCCCTTATTATGAGTAGTCATAATAACAGTAGTTCCTAGATCATTAATTTTCTTAAGAATTTGTACTACTTCATAAGTAGCTATTGGGTCTAAGTTACCCGTTGGTTCGTCAGCAATGATGATGTCTGGCTGATTAACTATCGCCCGGGCAATTGCTACTCGCTGCTTCTCACCACCAGAAAGTTCGTGCGGGAAATTCCAAATCTTATCTTCTAGATCCACTAGCGCTAAAGCTTGCGGTACGTTCTCAGCAATCTCTTCGTCACTACGGCCATTGGCCTCCATGGCAAAAGCAATGTTTTCAAAAGCCGTCTTATGTGGGAGGAGTTTGAAGTCTTGGAAGACTGTACCAATCTTGCGACGATATTTAGGTAGCTTGGTTTTAGGAATTTTATGAATATCTAAAGATTCAAAAAATACCTGACCGTCAGAAGGTCTATCCTCAGCAATTAGCATTTTTAATAAAGTGGTCTTACCTGCCCCTGAGTGTCCGACTATAGAAACGAATTCTCTTGATTCAACCTGAAAAGAAATACCTTCTAAAGCTATGGACTTTCCGTCATTATATATCTTCGATACGTTGTCAAAATAAATCATATGTGATTTGCAAAATTCAATTACTCTATTTTATCCTATGTCACGAGTACTGTCCAAAAACAACTGAATATCTCCGGCTAATACTTTATCAACTTGGCTAGTTTCAACGTTGGTACGGTGATCTTTAACCATTTGATAAGGGTGTAGGACATAAGAACGTATTTGGCTTCCCCACTCTATTTTAAGTGATTTCTCGACTGCAAGGCCTTGTAATTCACGTTTGTGCTGTGCTTCTTTGAAGGCAAAAACTTTTCCTGCTAGGAGTCGCATACCTTTTTCTCGATTTTGCTGTTGCGATCTTTCGCTTGAGACATGAACCGAGATATTAGTCGGGAGATGAACTATCCGAACAGCCGTCTCGCGTTTATTTACATTTTGTCCGCCGGCTCCACCCGAACGAGCAAAGCTGATTTCCAGCTCTTCTTCTGGCAGGGCTGTTTCTTTAAGGTCGTCAATTTGTGGTGAAACTTCAACGAGGGTAAAGGATGTCTGACGTTTGTTATTAGCATTAAAAGGCGAAAGACGGACTAGACGGTGCACCCCTGATTCTGTCTTTAATATGCCGTATGAACCTTTACCAACCACTTCTAGCACTATATTGCGATAACCATTTTGGTCATTTGAATTACTATCTAAAACCAACACACTCCAACCCTGGTTTTCCGCATACTTCTGATACATCTCTACTAGCATACGGGCAAAATCTTCCGCATCGTCTCCACCAGCGCCAGCTACGATTGTAATGATAGCGTGGTTACGATCAAATTTTCCCTTACCATCGGACTGATCTTTAAGCTCTTGCAGCTCTTTTATTAGAGCCTGTGCTTTAGTCGAATCATTCCAAAAGTCTGGTTTAAGCATCGCTTCTTCGATTTCTTTGACACGCGGTGAAACTTCCCTGTTTTCCATAACAGTGAGTATAACAGAAAGTGAAAAGTATCAATATATTAAAGCTTTGTAATAAACAAACTATTTGATAGGATACTCTCACTAATATAATAATTGTAATTTATGTTAGTAAACGCCAACGTAGCTCAGTCGGTAGAGCGCACCCATGGTAAATCGTAAGATTTTTGCCCCATAGTATGGAAACTACTATGTGAACTCCGAATAACGGTTAAAGGCCAGCAGTGGTTCAGACCGTGGCATACAGTTATTTATTGTAGGCCCGAACGACTGACAAGGAGAAGCTAAGTACAATTTGTATAAGCTTAAGATACAGTCTAGTCCCTCGATAACTATTTTAATAAACGAGGGTGTAAACGAAGGGTGAGGTCCACGGTTCAATCCCGTGCGTTGGCTCCAATTTTATCCGTTAGAAGCGTTGCAAAATTCATCTAAAACTTATATACTCTCGGTCAATTGCGCTGGTAGCTCAACTGGTTAGAGCACCCGCCTGTCACGCGGGAGGTTGCGGGTTCGAGTCCCGTCTGGCGCGCATAAAATAGCGACCTCAGTCTGGATAGACTGAGGTCTTCTATTTTAGTGCGCCAGGGGACGAGAACCGAGTCGCGACGAAGTCCACAGGCGCTAGCCGAGGACCGCGACGAGTGGAGGTAAATGGAGTGCGGTATTTTGTGAACGGAGTGAAACAAAATACCCACGAGAGTGACCGAGTCCCGTCTGGCGCGCAGTTAGGTAAAACAAAAGCATTCCATTTTATGGAATGCTTTTGTTTTAGAAAGCAAATTTATTTGCTTCCGTGCCTAACTGCGAAGCGGAACTATATGAGGAGGAACGACGAATAAGTGAGCTGGGTGAGAAGCGCAGGTAGCGCTTCGCAAGACCTTGTCTACTACCTTTGAGAGAAGCGAAAAGTGGTGACAAGGTGTACAGAACTCGTAGAGTTCGAGAGTACTTAATAAAATTGGAGCAGAGCGAACAATTATATTTAGTAACTCGTGACCAAAAAAATAAAATACCCTAAAGGTGTACTGCTCCTGTAAGGAGAGAGTCCCACCCAGCAAAACTCATTCGAGACCAGGTCTTGTATTTCTTGTTTAATACCTGACAACCTCTTCAATTCCTCCCGAACAGTCCCCCGGACTTTTCTCCGTCGACAGTTGAAGCCGCCCTGGTGGGCGGCTTTCTTTGTGTCGACGGGAGGAATTGAACCTCCGACCTCAACTTTATGAGTGTTGCGCTCTAACCAACTGAGCTACGTCGACATAAGTGGGCAAAGGATACTATACCTTGTCAGCTTGTTCAAGCTTCTTAAATAACGGAATGTTGTTCAAAATCTTTCTGGCGAGCTTCTAAGATTATTTCCGCTCTTGTAATATCTTCAGGATACGCAATTGGTATCCATAGTTCTTCCTCCACGACTGCTATCGGGTACTTTTGTGCATACTCGGCTATAACATCAGTTAAATAATATTCGCCATTTGTCTCTTTGGTAACAGAAAATTCAAAGATATGTGTATCAAGAACCATAACACCAGTGGAAGCTAAGTTAGAAGGTGGGTGTTCTGGCTTCTCCACAAACTCAGCCAGAGTTCCGTCAGGATGACGAACAACAATCCCGAACCGCTCTGGACTACGGGTTGGCATAGTCAGCATAGCCCGACTGTATGAGGTAATACGCGCAATATCATTAGCCCCATGAATATCATCAGCAAACATAAATAAGAACCGACCTTTTAGAAGATCCTGGCATAGCCACAAAGCATGAGCAGTTCCCTTTTGTTCTGTCTGGTGAACATAGGTAACTGGTCGACCCATATATCTAGATCCACAATGTTCTTTTATTTTGTCTTCGAGATAACCAGTAACGATGATAATTTCGTCAACAGCGCTCGGCAAAGCTTCAACAATATGATCCAAAAGTGGCTTGCCAGCCACTTCCACCAAAGGCTTAGGAACTGAGTCTGTTAATGGTTTTAGGCGAGTGCCTTTTCCAGCTGCTAAAATGACACATTGCATATAAGTTACATAAATATAACATATTCTAATTAGAAATAGTTTCAATTATTTAAGGCTTCACACAATAACAAAAAGCTTGTAGCTGATCCTTTTCAGATTCTTTAATAATCTCAGATACTCTGTATAGAACCCATTATCTGTCGTCTCATATTAGTACCTTTTCTAACTTTCACCCTTAGTGTACCCATATGTAAGGAAGGATCTTTATAAATCTTTCTGCTTTTAGCTATAATGAAACTGGGTTTTGTAAATTGCGAAGCTGGGACCTTCAGGAAATTAACCCAAAATGATTCTACCTCATCTATTCGAGATTTATGCCTTTCATTTATACTAATACGAAATATGAGGTCAGAGTTCTGCACTTCAAAAACAACTCTCAACCATTTAATATAAAAAGCAATCATAGCTGGGTCACTATTTGTAAAACCAAACTCTTGATTACCATTTTTGTATCCCTCCCCCCAATATAATCCTAAACCAATACAATATATATCACGATCAGATAAACGACCAAGTTTATTTTTACCTTCAATATAACTATTTCGAGTTTCTGTCTTACGTTTCTGTCTTAATTTTTCAGAGTAATTCAACAAACCTAAAACACTTTTTTCTCTACCTTTCTTAGCTATTCTAGACATCGCTTCATCTGTTAGAGAAATATCGCGGCACCATACACTTGCTGTACTCTTCGATACACCAAGTACATCAGCAATCTCACCAATACTACTGCCTTCTTTTCGCATACATAATGCTCTTTCTTTTAATTCTATTTTTGCCATAGTTCGCAGGTATTATTACTATATTCTATACCTAGACAACCTAAATTTAAAGTGCTAGAATCCACCGCACAGTTGATTGAAAAAGCGGGGTAGAGGAGAGGTACCTCGGGAGGCTCATAGGAAACTGTGACCTATTGCAGTAATGCAGTAAGGAAAATCTTCGAAATTGCTGGAACACCGTTAAGTCTTGCTTGCTACAACGTGACTCGAGAGGGTGAGCGTGAACGCTTTAAAAAAGTAAGAATTCGGCAATCGGCAGCCAAGCCCTTCATAATTATTATGAACGGAAGGTTCAGAGACTATAATGAAGAATTCCCACGGATGTATACTTACATCCAGGAATATGGGATAGTCCATGCGCGTGTGAAAGCACGAGAATAACAGAACCTCCAGACCCCGGTTCGATTCCGGGCCCCGCAACAATGAACAAAAAACTACTCGGTAATCAGAGTAGTTTTTTGTTTTAATACATCTATAATCCCCTGTCTAATTTAGAGGAAATTAGATTACCTTAAATTCAAGAAAAACCCGCTCGTATTTTATGATAGCTTCTTGAGCCATCCGTTGGGTTAAGACAAAATCCCCTCCTTCGTGAGCAATTCGGTTGCGTATCAAATGGGCGTCCCAAGCATCCTGTAAGCTTCTAAACTGAGTAACTGAGGCACTTTTAAGTTTATCTCCAATAGTATTCCCCGCGTAACCCAAACTCTCTAAGGTTTTGCCGAGAATAATATCCGCTTCGATAATAGCCAACTTCCAATCGTTAGGGTTGTTAGACTTAATGTGAGTTTGTACATCATGCCAGGGTGCATTACCTGAACTTTTTCCATTATGAGTTAAGCGCCAAAGCTTTTCTGCTTCATTTATTCTTTCTGTTTGTAAATCTAAAAATTGATTAGTCCTAATAGAAGCGTAGATAATCCCGAAGATCAAAAGTGCCGAAATAAGAAAAGCCAAAAAAGAATAAATTGTCCACAGTTGCCCTAAAAAAGCTTGGATCTGAACCCATACAGAACCATCTCCTAACCAAGAAAACAGATTAGAAAACAAACCAAGCAAATCTGGTCCATAACTATTAAAGACTATGTCATTATCGTCAGGCATAGAGATAAAATGATCAACACTGACACCTAGAGTTTACTGTCGTAGATTTTTTTACCAAAATCAAACAATCGTGCATCTCCGGCGTGTGGTGCTATATATTGTACCCCAACTGGTAGGTCTTTTCCGTCTCGTTGTACCATTCCAGCTGGCAAAGAAATAGCCGGTACACCAGTGAGATTAACTGGTACGGTAAATATATCTTGTACGTACATAGCTAATAAATCCTCTTGTGAACCAAATTTAAAAGCCGGAGTTGGTGTCGTCGGGGTCATAACCAAATCTACATCTTTGAAAGTATCCTTGAGTTCCTCTCTCATCATATCTCGCAAAGCTTCCGACTTGCCGTAATAAGCATCATAGTAACCAGCAGATAAAACGTAGGTACCGAGTAAAATACGGCGCTTAACTTCGGCGCCCAGTCCTTCAGCCCTAGAATTTAAATAATCGCCCAGCAAATCATCACCTTCCACCTTCGTACCAAACCGAATTCCGTCATAGCGAGCTAAGTTTGAAGACACCTCTGCCGGCATAGAAATATAGTAAGCGGCCAAACCTTTAGCAAATAATGGTAATTCTATATTAACTACTTCGTGACCAGCTTCTATGAGGTCTTGAATGTTCTTTTCAAACAACTCCATCACGTCAGCATCAATTCCCTCTTTTAGAAAGTCTCTTGGTATTCCGATACGATATTTATCTTTTATAATAACCTCAGGATAAGTATCTGGAGTAATAGTGGTCGAGTCCATAGCATCGGTCCCCGCCATTGTGTTGTGTAAAAGTTCTGCGTCCGCAACAGAGTTTGTAAGTGGCCCAGCTTGATCAAAAGATGATCCCATGGCAATCAAGCCAAAACGAGAAACAGCACCGTAAGTAGGCTTAAAGCCAACTAGCCCACAAAAACTAGCGGGCTGACGAATGGAACCACCAGTATCTGTCCCAATAGCTGCTGGCACTGCCCCCATAGCGACCGCTGCAGCCGAACCACCAGAAGAGCCACCTGGTACACGACTTGAATCAAGTGGATTTTTGGTTGGACCAAAAGCAGAATTCTCGGTAGAAGAACCCATCGCAAACTCGTCTAGGTTAGTACCACCAACCAATACCGCTCCGGCTTCGCGTAATTTTTTGATGATAGTAGCATCATAAGTGGCGTGGTAATTCTCAAGTATTTTAGAAGCGGCAGTAGTCCTTTCTCCTTGTATTAAAATATTATTTTTTATCGCTAACGGAATACCACAAAGTAACGGGGCTTTTTCACCCTCAGTCTTAAAGCGCTCCGTCGCAGCCTTTGCTTGGTCTAAGGCCGCCGAAAATAATTCCAAGAAAGCGTGTATATCTTCGTTCTCTTTTATATTAGATAAAGTGTCATTTAAAGCATCAACTGGGGTGTACTCACCGGTTATGAATTTTGCTCGGAGTTCTTTTATAGTCATACTATTCATCGGTATTTAATATCTTTTTTACCTTTACAAAACGTCCTTCTTTATCGGGAGCTTCTTTTAGCAAAGCTTCTGTGTACTCTCCCGGCGTGTTAGTGATTTCATCTGTGCGAAAAATGTTATAGACTGGACCTACCTCTTTTTTTAACTCTCCGCTTTTAACGACTTCGTCGATAGCACCAACGTAATCCAAAACCGAGCTAATCTCAGTAGCTAGTTTTTCTACTTCATTATCAGTTAGTTTGATACGCGCTAATGTGCCGAGATGTTGTATTTGTGCTTTATCCATAATTACGTCGCATAATAGCAAGCAGAACCGCAGCTGTCGAGACAACGTAACTATTTAAGTAACTGCAGAAATTCATTCTCGTCTATAGTCTTGACCCCTAACTGTTTAGCTTGCTCAGACTTGCTACCAGCATTTTCTCCCAACACTACATAGTCTGTTTTCTTCGACACTGTATTACTCACTTGGGCCCCGGCTGTCCGGGCCATTTCTTTAGCTTCATCTCTATCTAAAGTTGGTAAGGTACCGGTAAAAACTAAAACCTTACCAACCAGAGCACCTTGTTTGGTGCGAGATTTTTTTGGTTCTAAAATCACAACGTAACGTAACAACTCATCCAACAGTTCTTTGTTTTTTTTCTGTTTAAACCAATCATAAAGTGACCGAGCCACCTTTTCCCCCACACCATTTATAGCTTCCAAATCATCTACGCTAGCGGCTTTTATTTTCTCTAAAGTTCCAAAGTGGTTAGCAATCAAAACCGCCGTCTCCTCGCCAATATGTCTAATCGATAACGATATCAAAAATCGATAGAGTGGTACCAGACGAGCTGCCTCAATAGCAGCCAGAGCTTTAATAGCTGATTTTTCTTTAAAACCAGGCAAATCCTGTATATCTCCTAATTTCAAAGTGAATAAATCATAGGCTTCGTTGATTAGATTATATTCCAACCAGAGATCGATTACTCGTGGGCCTACTCCATCGATATTCAAAGCTGCCTTAGAAACAAAGTGATAAAGTTTCTCCCGGTGTAAATGACCAGAATCTAAGTCCACACAACGATAAGCGGCTTCACCCGGGATTCTTTCGATGGCACCGTCGCCGCCGCAAGCGGCGACGGTCTTAGGAAATTTAAAAACCTTAGTCCCCTTTGGTCTTAAGCCAGTTACAACTGATACAACCTCGGGAATAATATCGCCCGCCTTTTGTAACACAATCGTATCCCCCACTCGCACATCGAGTTTTTCAATCTGATCTTCATTATGTAGGGTTGCTCTTGAGACAGTTGAACCGGCAATCAGAACTGGGCGCAAATGCGCCACCGGAGTAACCACGCCAGTACGCCCGACTTGTAACTGAATATCCTCCACCACAGTAGTGGCTTGTTCGGCTGGGAATTTCAGAGCCACTGCAAAACGCGGTCCTTTACCAGTATAACCAAGTATTTCTTGATACTCAGCTTCGTTTACTTTCATCACTACCCCGTCTATTAGGTAATCATATTTTTCTCTCTTATCATGCCAGGCGTGAAAAAAAGCTATTGCTTCATCTACACTTCGGCAAAGTTTGTATTCTTGATTTACTTTAAAACCAAGTTCTTCTAATCGTTTTAGCTCTGCTACCTGTGAAGGCTGTGCTTCTCCAGCCGAAATATCATAGATGAAAGTATCCAACTTACGAGCGGCCGCTATCTTTGGATCTAGTTGACGTACCGTACCGGCCGCCAGATTACGCGGATTAGCATAAAGTTCTTCTCCCTGTTTTTCTCGTATGACATTTATTGCTTTAAGTTGTTTTTTTCCTAACCAGACCTCACCTTCAACAATACAATCAACTGAATCTTTAATTTTTAAGGGAACTGAACCAATGGTTCTAATGTTGTGAGTAACATCCTCACCCACCTTACCATTACCACGAGTAGCTGCAGTTTGTAGTAAACCAGCTTTATATTCTAGAACAATATGAAGTCCGTCAATTTTTAATTCACAAGTATAAGTTGGCTCTACTTTATATCCCAGTTCTTTCTCTAACATTCTCTTAACCCTAATATCAAATTCTTTTATCTCTTTATCGGTAAAAGCGTCGTTAAGTGACCATTGTGGTACCTTGTGTACTACTTTTTTAAACTCTGCCAGCGGTTGTCCGGCTATTCTTTGCGTTGGTGAGTCGGGAGTAATGAGCGAAGGATACTCTGCCTCGATCTCAGTAAGTTCGTGCTTGAGCGAGTCCAGGGCCTCTGGTGAAACCAACTCTTTATTTTCTACATGAAAAGCATAACGATATTCATCGACCGTGTGTTTCAACTTCTCATATCTGGAGATTATTTCGGGAGGTATATTTTTAGCCATTTGGATACTAAGTGTACCTATAAAAAGGCTTGTCTTCAACGTTAAAATTGTGAGGTAATTTCGCGCTCTACCGTTAGTAAGCTATCAGCCGACACATCAGAACAAGAGCGGTTATATCCTCTAGTGATAGCGACAGTACAAATATCACCTGATTTACAAGTTTTATTACCGTTTACATCACCCACAGCATTACTAATGCCGTGAGTTTTGAAGTTATAACTATAATCATTACTTTCAGAAGCTACCATCAAATAAAGATCCATTTCTACACAAAGGTCTTCTGCTCCAGCAGTCCAGTCCATTTGGTACCTAAACTCATTTAAATAGCCATTGCTGTCTGAATGGATTTTTTGGGCTTCACTTATGTTTGCTGCAGACGAACCAAAACAGGTAACTGCTGGAGCTGGTGAAGAGGTTGGAGTATAAGAGCTTTTTGTGTATTCATTCGGTTGTTCCAAGCGCCAGTAACGAGCACACTCCAAACCAGCGGCGGCGGTAGCGAAGGAAATACTAGACTCGCGAGAAACAGAGGAGAGAGTTAGTTGTTTAACGGTGATACTAAGCATAGTTAACCCTACCGCCAAAACAATACTGGAAACAACAATCGCCAAAAGTAAAGCAAAACCAGATTTTTTGTTTTTTGTTTTATCTATCATGGTGTTTCGTATAGTTTAAATATAGCACTGGTAAGTGTTACATCTTTTGTTTGCCCACCTAAAACTTTCGAGCTCCAGCTAACCGTTGAGGTTATCTTCAGCTCGTTGCTGTTTACTTCAGAAATTTTTATCACTCGGGTAAAAATACTGTCGTCACTTGCTGTGCCATCATTTACCCGGTATGGAGAAGGATTTTCTGAGGCCCTATAATCCAACAAACAATTATTCAAATTGGAACAACTAACTAAACTTCCGCCAGCAATTACGTTCTCACTACGGAAATCAATGTTACAACCAGCGTTATCAAAACAATAACTAATCCCCGAACCACCGCTTGTATGATTGGTCCAATTCCAGACGTTATCCATATTCCCAGCCCGGATACCTTCGATAATGGCTTGGTTACGCACCGAGACGAAGGCCTCGATACCCTCTTGTGCTAAAAGAAAAGCCGCTATCTGATCTTTAGCATATTGTGCGCTCTGTAAACCTTTTGCGGCGATAGTTAGCGGCCCAGCAATAGCCAACATTAAAATCGAAATGGCCACCATTACTTCAACTAAAGAATATCCTTTTTTGTGGTGAGAAAAATTCATATATTAAATATCTAACAAATATTGAGAAACCGTAGTTTGCAATCCTAGTTCTGAAGTCTCGCCATGCCGGCCTGGTACTTTACCTCGCAACTGAATAGTTACTACTGGTGTTTTACTATCAGCGTCAGAGCTACCAGTAACAGTAAAACTCATATCTTCAATCACAACGTCAGGAGAAGTCATGGTGTACCAACTACCATTACATAAACGTCTTTCTATAGATTTGTCTGTGGCGTTATAACGATAACCAATCCTTTTACTACTACAAGAACTGGTGATACTGTTCCCTCCTTCGATAAAAGAAAAAGCGTGACGATTACTTTCAGTAGCCAAACAATTTCTGAAAGGATCACCGGTGACTGGCTTATCAACCGTTGGCAGATTATTTGAGCTACCGCCACTTTGACAATAGTAACCAGAACCAGTTCTAATTTCTCGGGTCATACTATCTAATGCAAAAGAGAGATTGGTCATTATTGATTGAATATCACGGGCTTTCGCACTTGCACTAACCATCGTTAACAATACTGATACCGCCGTCACAACCACCATAGTAAAGATAGAAAGAGATACCAAAACCTCAACCAGAGTAAAGCCCTTCTTCGCTGTCATTTTTATGCTGTTGTTTGAAAGAAATAAAGACATAAATATTACTCTACCGATATTTGACCACTAGCCGAAACGTTAACCAAGCGTTCAATCTCGCTGTTATTGTTTGGCTGTAAAACAATCGTTACTGACTGAATATCAGAAACATTATTACCACTAGTATTAAACCCCTTAAACCTAGCGTCGAAGTTTGGCCTAGCAAAACTAATGGAAACATTACTTAAAATTGTACCAGCCGCACAATCGGCCGTAGAATCGTTGGCACAAATATTCACAATCGAGAAACGGGCGTCTAAAATGGAAACTTCAACCTCTTCACCAGCATCGTACTGAGCTGGCATAGTGTCACCATTATCACGGAAGTAAATATATTGACCAGGTGTAGTCATATCTAAATATACTCCAAACTCTTCATCAAACGGACTATCTCCAGCGCCTCCTCTAACACTAACCCCAGCCACTTGTGCTTGTCTAATATCTAACGCTAGTTCATATGATTGGTTATTCAAAAGAGCCGTACTATTGAAAGAGTCATAACGAAAAAGTAAGATGGTGGTAATCAGTGAAATGATGGAAATCGACACCAATAATTCTGGCAATGAGAAGCCAGCTTTTTTATTAAAATATTTTTTGTCCTTAGAAAAGATCATAGATGACTGTATTCACCAACTCCAGAGCATCAGCTGAGAAAAAATAAACTAGGAGGAAAGCTCCTATGATAAAAGGAGCAAATGGTACCTCGCTTTTAATTGTAAAATATCTAGGATATTTTTCTACTACTAAACGCGAATGAAAGGTCTTAAAAAATCCTCGCCGTGTATCATTCACTTTAGTAATTGTAGCAAAGAATGCTTTGAATAAAGAGATTATAAATCTAATTACTATCGGCCAAGCCATAATAGACAAACTAATTACTGCTCCAAGCCAAAAAGAAAAAATAACAAACGAAACGGCCGAGAGTGGAGCGAGTATAAAAGCTAAAGGTGCAGCTAGCTTGGCGTCCCCTAATCCTATCCACCGACCACCGGAAAATAACCACAAGGAACCATAGAAAGCAAAGACAGCTAAAGCAGTGGCAGCAGAATACAAGAGGCTGGTCCCTAAAGATATTTGTGTTCCACCGACCAGCCAAATAGCAAAAGCTACCATTGTCAGCAGCAAAACAAACTCATTAGGAATTATCAGGTGCATCACATCATACAAAGTGATTATCAAAAGTATTGAAACCAAAATCCAGTTTAAGAATAATAAAGTCCAAGAGCCAGACATAAAAAAGACAAGTGTGAAAAGTCCACCAGTGATAATCTCTGTTACCAGTAATCGTTTTGGAATGAGAGCATGACACCCCTGACAACGACCACGCAGTAGCAAGAAAGATAAGCACGGTACTAATTCATACCAACATAACGTCCGACCACAAGACAGACACCGCGAACGTCCACTAAGTGACGCTCCGGCATGGAAGCGAGTCACTACCACATCTAAAAAACTCCCGATAATAGCACCCAAAGTAAAAACGAAAAAGATGACGAGCCAGAGTGGTAATAAAGCAAAAATCGAAGTGGAAATCATTATCAAGATTAATTACAATTAATAGCGCCTGGAGTTAAATCGTTATCGAAAAGACCAGGGCTAGTCCGAGCCTCTACACAAAGATAATCTGTCCCGGAAGAAGTAGCTACCTGGTTTTGTACCTTCAGTGGTACAGAAGCAGCAAAGCCAGTTACACCATCGTAGCATTTATAATTACTAGCTGAGTTAGTGCTACGAGCAGCCGCCTCCTCTAAGGATCTGATGATATCTGACTTACTACACCAACCCTCATAATCTCCATTATCATCCAAATATAACTCCCCTGCTTCGGTCAGCACACTCATACTGGATCTAATATTGGCATCGACGGCTTTAGCTCGCACCACATTAAAGCGAGGTATCATTACCGAAGCCAAAATACCGATGATAGCGATGACTATCAAAAGCTCAATTAAGGTAAAACCTTTTGTGGTTTTTGGACTGAATTTCATTCCTCAAATTATAACAAACAAAAAAGCGCCAAAGGCGCTTTTTTGTTTGTATGTAGATTGGGTTAGTTACAAACCATATCTGTGTGAGGCGTAATAGTAGTACCTGATACTACTCCAGCAAAACCAGTTGAATCTACACAGAAATAATCAGTAGTGCTTTTCATTTGAATTTGAGCGCCAAAAGCATCTGCTGTGTTAGCACATGTATTACTGTTACCGGTCTCAGCATCAGCGGCTGCTAGTAAATCTGCTACATCTGTATCAGCACAAACACCAGCATAACTTCCACCAGCTGAATCGTATTCAATTTCGGCGGCGGCACGGATGCTACTCATACTGGCTTTAGCACTAGAGTCATTAGCCTTGTCTCGGGCGTTGTTAAGAGATACCAACACAACTGAAGCCAAAATACCGATGATAGCGATTACCACCAAGAGCTCAATCAATGTGAAACCTCGTTTTAGAGTCGTTTTGAACATATATTATTTTATGTGAGTAATTAATAACGAAGGTAACGGTTTAAATCACCAGCTGAATGATTCAATATCCTTTACCAAGCTCCACGTTGGAATAATTGTGGATACCTTAATTATACGTAGTATCACCAAAAAAGATTTTTCACGTGTGGACAAACCCTTTTACTTTCTTGCAATTTAAGTCATTAGCTCTAACCAAAACAAACTTAAGACAACGAATGTCTTAAGTTTGTTTTTTACTCTAAGGGCAATCTTTTAAGTCTCTTCAATCACTGGCAGAGCTAGGACGCGGACAGAAGCCTTTCCTCCCTCACAAGTAATGGTGTAGGTAGACTCACCAGTTACCCTGACCTTCTCTGAACCAGGGAGAGTAACTGATGGAGTGCTAGATCGGCCTTTAGCAGGACTGCCAGCACTAGTTTGAGTGTTGTTAAACCATCTACCAGTGTCTCCAGGAGTTTCTCCGGAGGAAACACTGGTACTAGATCGGCCTTTAGCAGGGCTGTCGGAGCCAGGTAGTGCACCAGAGGTATTACTGGTTGCCGGGTTAGAGATATCGGTTGAGAGGTTGTTAGACAACGAACAACTCAAGTTACCATTAGGGTTCCAGGCAATCTCGACTTCTTTGCCGTACGGAACGATGGCTAACTTAGTTTTACCATCAGCGGTAATGGTTGGGGGTTGGCCGGTGAAGTCGGTGATGCCGGTTAGGGTAACAGAGTCAGTGTCACTACCGTAGTCATTGAAACACTGGACAGTGTAGGTTTTTGATTCGCCGTTTTCTAGGCCTGGGTACGGAGTACCACGACCGTCGCCTTCTTCGAAGCTGCCTTTGGCAGCGTTACCCGGGGCGGTGTAGTCTTCGGGGGTGGTACCGATGCAGTAGTTGGCGAGTTTGCCGTTGCTTTGGACGCCTTGCCAGCGGAGGTAGATTGGGTAGTCGATGCCTCTCGCAGCGTTGCTGGCGGCGATGTAGCGGTCGTTGCCACTATAACCAACCAGACCATCAATCAGTGGTGCTGCTTCGATAATAGCAGTCACTACTGGATTACCGCTACCTCCTGCAGGATAAATACAACTGCCTGTTTCTAAATAATTAGTAGCGTCTGCATCGGTACAAATATTTTCCCCCTCACCAATCGTGACATTAACCGCACAACTATCACTGCCATAAGCGTTCGAGGTCTTTAGTTCAAAGACGGTGTCCTTAGTGACATTAACGGATGCACTACCAACTCGTTTGTTGAAAGCTCCTGGTTCAGGAGTGATGGTACCACTCTGGGCGTAGTTGACTTGCCAAGAGAGAGTGACGGGGCCGGGTTCGGAGATGGTGACGTTGCCGGCTTTGTTGTTGACCAAGAGATACGTACAGACAGCCGCTGGGTCATCATTATTTTCCGGTGGCCAGTTGCTGTCTTCGTTTGCTGCAGGCGGATTAATGATTTTTGGATCGACAACTTCCCAACCACCACCCAGACCATTAGAGCAAGACTCAACGTCTATACTATTACCTCTCACTACAGTGGTACGACCAGTGTAGGCACCACGAGCAATTTCAAAGGCTAATTTCTCTGACCCGGTTAAGCTTCGCGAATAAGCCAAAGCCTGAGCAGATGTCATACTGGCAGCCCGGTCGTAGTAGTTTTGCCAAGTAGCCAGAGCGGCTTCTTTTTGGGCGGTCGTTATGGTATTGAAAGCTCCTCCACCTTCGCCAGTTCCACTCACATTACAAGGTCCACCGCAGCCATCCTCACTTTTACTAGAAGAGTCTGATGGCCAATCACTAGTATCAGCGTCTGGTGGTCGGTTTTTTGTCTCTCCGGTACCACCTGAGCTTTGGGATTTTGAAAGAGCTTCGGCACTGGACAAATTGAAGCCACTGTTAGAGGTAATGAAAAATGGAGTTAGACATAAACCAACCGCCAGCAAACTCAATATCGTAATTTTTCTAAAAGTCATAGGCATAATAAAATTAATAATCCCACTCGTCTAAGAAGGCTCTCCTAAAATCATAACCAGCAATCGATATGGTACGTACAACTTCGTCAGTTAACAGATCGATGATACTCATTCGTTGGTTTTGTTGTTCATCACTATTCTTAATATCAGCCGTCTGTATTGCTAAGAACTCACCATCAGGAGAGAAGACAGGCCAGTAGTAGGCTTTCGGGAATTCACCGGATTTATGAGGATTAACTTGGCGGAGGTTAGTGATAGTGAAAGGAGTCCAACTAGTGACGTCTCCAACGTATAAAGCGGCTT
>Ga0265293_10005892_pt1 | contig 20110 bp, 26 predicted proteins | sample Munlanlewell138R_FD_192505 | JGI IMG/M metagenome (GOLD analysis project Ga0265293, IMG submission 192505) | Leachate microbial communities from a municipal landfill in Southern Ontario, Canada - Leachate well 138R | ecosystem: Engineered > Solid waste > Landfill > Unclassified | place: Canada... | reverse complement strand
CGTTAAGTGCTACAATACTACCATTTTCTCTTGCTTTAGTATCATCCACTGCACTTCTCAATAAACTTCCCACAGTTGTAGAAGCCATATTTTCTGCTATAAAAATACCTTTTTCTGCCATTATAAATTCCCCCTTAATTTTTTTTCAATATTTTGACCGAGGTTTCCATTAAAATAAACTACCATATGGTGATACCTCTAAAGTCTTTTCTTCTTGATTAATCTTTGTCTTTGTAACTTCATTGTCCTTTTTGGCTTTTGAAAATGTGACTTTGTTTTTAACTATATAAACACACATATCTGCATCTATATCTTCAATAGTCTCATATTCATCAACCTTACTAATAAATACGTCTCTCACATCATCAGATACATTAGGATATTCTTCGTTGATATGATTGATTTTTTCATCTCTTATTCTTTCTTGCTCTTTCTCAAAAGCTTCTTTTTCTTTGGTTGCTTTAAATTCTTTCAGCTCTTCATTTTCTTTTTCAAGCAATTTGTAATTGGCTTTCATTGCATTGAGAATATCAAGTTCTTCTTGTGTTAAGAATTTGGAAAATACTTCAACCCTGTCACCATTCAAAGCAATGTCTATATCTGTCTTAATATATTCTTGTTTGTAATACTTTTGTTTGTATTCTGCAATGTAAACAAAATAATTATCATAAACATCAATGATATAATACCAATCGTCATCTGCCTGTTCTTGTGGTGCTATGGCTACATATAATTTCGACCGAATATCATCGTGACTCAATTCAAATGTCTTTGTAAAATTTTCCACTTCTTCCTCACTTACCTCTTCGGTATCTTCGTCAAAGGTTTCTTCTGTATCAAGCTCATCACTCATATCTCCTTCTGTTTCATCTTCAAACTCTTCTGTTGCATCTTCAAATGTCTCATCTTCAAGTGTTTCATCTTCAAGTGTTTCATCTTCAAACTCTTCTGTTGCATCCAATTTCTCATCTACATTTTTAACTTTCTCATCCTTCATACCTTCACCTCCCCTAAGCAAAGATGCTTTTAACTCTGAGACCATTTGAGCAAATTCAGCTTTAAAAACCTCTTTGTCAAGATTGAATTGAGATAATTTAGCTGATGGAAAACAACCTTCAACATCCTCCCCTAATATACAAAAAGCTGAAAATTCGCCATCAAGTATTTCAAAATATTCAGGGTCATCTTCTAGGAAATTTCCTTCAAAAACATTAATTTCCATAGATTGATTGTTCTCGCCGTTTAATACCTTTAATACTTCAGGATATCTGCCTGTCCACAAAAAAGCAGTTGTAGTCAAATATTCTTTAACTGTGCCATCTTCTTCTTGAATATTTTCCCATTGTACTGTTGCACTAGAATCTACATAACCATAAGGTTTAGTAGTTTCAATGAATTCAATTCCATCTTCGGATATTTCTATTTTTCCACCATGTGAGCCAAAGTCTTCTCCTTTCCATTCTCCAACTACTGGAACTCCATACAAAGAAGGTATCATTTTTTCAAATGTTTCCTTTGATATAATACTTCCATTTCTGTTTTTCCCATGGTGAGCTATATATATCTTTATCATATGAAATTGAGAATTAAACTTTTCAGGCTTGCCGAATTTTGATTCAAACGATATAACTTTTCTGTCCACATTATCACATCCTTTCTAGCAAATTAAAATGTTAATTTATTAGTAAACATAAATTTATTCTTGCTAATTTCCGCAAAATTAAATTTTATGTTTTCATCAAAAACAAATACTGCACCGTTGTCATCTTCCTTAAGTAATTGATATCCTTTTTTGATTAATTCTTCTTTCAACTCCTTATCAACACAATATATAAACATAACTCACCATCCAATCACCTTTAATTCATTACAACATAAGTTGAACCAGCCTTCACTATAGTTCCATCCGAACCGCCTTCAAAAGATACTGGATCTTCTATGAAATCAATATTTCCATCATTAGAAACTTTTACACTAAATATCTCACTTGTGCCATCATCTTCTTCAATCAAAGTTTTTATTGTACTTGTATTAATAGGTATAGGATTTTCATTTGTTTCTGTTGCTGAAATTATGGTTATTAAGCCATTATCAAAAGAAATTGAAGCTTCTGTAGCATCACCTTCACCTGCTATGATTTTAATTGAATAATTATTACCTTCTGCCTTTTTGTCTATTACACTAATCTCCACGACACCCTTGTATGTTTCATCTTGGTCATCACCCAATACTACAAACGCCTCAGCCGAAGGTGCTATTGGTTCAATCCCAATTATATTATCATCAGTCGATACAATAAGTCGAAAATAATCTTTATCATCCATCCTTATTTTTACAATTTTACCATCAAAGATAGTTGTATTACTAAAATCCTTGGTATCATCTATAATAGTACCAACATCATCTTCAATCTCTCCGTCATCTGTAGCAACACCACCAACTAAATTAATTGGCAATCCTGATTCTGGTATTATAATTCTGTTATAAAGAATCCAATCTTCTCCATCATATAAAAATTCCTCTAAAACATCTGTTGCTGTAAATTTATCCCCAGCATAAACTTTATCTGGCTTTTTGCCAGATTTTCCATAGAAATTTTGCCTGTGTGGATTGCTACCACTATTGTAAGCTGCCATCATATCCCCCCTTACTCATCTATTCTAACTTCTTCCTCTTCTTTAGAAGGTCTTTTGTTTTCACCACCAGTTACGCTTGTAGCACTTGTATCAGTTTGAGTATGAGAACTCATTAGTGGTGTAAAAATACTCGTCAAATCCAATATAGTATTTTCTAAAAAAGCCATGCTTGTTACACTTGATTGACTAATACCTGATGTTGCACAAAGACGAATTTTATTAGGTATAGAAAATTGTGCCGACCTTAACTCTTCCGCCACTTTTTTCTCTTGGTTTAGATAGGTAGTATTCAACATATTAATTTTAAAATTGTATTTACCATTTCTAAACTTCAGCTTACGATTTATCCATCTTTCAATTTGTCTTAGCATACCAAATGCAGTTTGCTCATCTGTTACAGTAGAAAACTTGATAGCTGCATCTGTGTTGCTATCATCTGCAAATAAATTCTTAGATATCCCCGCTGCACTCCAAAAGTTCTTAGTAGCCTCATCTACTTTATCCGTACCTACTTTATCATCACTTAATTTAAATAGTTTTAAATCATCAAATACAGAAAGGATGAAACCTATTTGGTCAGGTAACTCACTTGATATTTTATTTCCAAACTCAATAGCGGTATCTAGCCCTATCTTAAAATCATTAGCAATATCGCTATTCTCTTTTGTTGGAATTTTACCACCAATCAAAGCATAGTTTTGCATTTCACTATTAGCCTTTTTAAGACTTTTATAATCTTGTATTTCATATATGTCGGGCAACACACCTACAAACGGTGGAAATGGATAAAATATTGTTTCATCTGATTTGATACATATGACATTTTCTGAATCCAATTCTTGCCAACGCAAATCTTCCTGTTGGCTTCTTTTACCCCTGCTCTGTCTTGAATTCTTGTATTTTGTATATTTTGTCTTAAATTCAGGAGCATAGTTTTCTAATTTTTCTTCATCGTTACTAAAATAGTCAAAATCAAACTTGAAATTGTAAACCCCATCTTCAAACCCAGAAATTACACAATAATCAGCATCTAATTTTTGTATAAAATAAGAATCATCGGTCTTATATTCATAGCCATAAATTATACCTTCTCGAAATACTACTTGTAATACCTTTAACATTTCGTGCTTAATGTTCATAGTATCCAATTCAAATAAAGTTTCATTATATGCTTTTATAAATTGTTTTTCATTAACCTTAGATGTATCTAACTTTAAAGGTTCAATATACCAATCTAAAGTGAGCATTTCCGCATAGTAATTACACAGCCTTCTATAATGAGGGCTAACTATATATAAAAAATTAGATAAATTACGCAATACTTCTTCATTTCTTTGAGGATTTTGTATTGCCTCCAACATTCTATCTTTGTCAAAATTTCTAAACAAAATTGTACTTGCAGATGTTTTTTCTAAATCAGAAAATACACTTCTTGCTAATTGTGAAAAGTCGAGCTTATAAAATTTTTGCTGTAACTCTATAGGCTCTACTTCTGTAGTTTCAACATCCTTTTGTTTTGCAGTTTCAACATCTTTGTGTTTTACAGTTTCAACATCCTTTTGTTCTTTATCTTCCAAATTTCCACCTCCTTAACGTCTGATGACAGGTTGTTTAAATACTTTAAATATTTCTGAAATGTTTACATTAACCGTCTCTCTTCTAATCTTATTTTTCTTTTCTTTCAAATATATCCAATATAATCCATATTCCAAAGCAGAAAATTTATCTTTTCCTATACCTTTGCTTATAGACTTCACTTGTGTTTCATTTCCACTTTGTTTATATTCCAAGTTCATTATTTCATCACATAGCAAATCAGTCATTATGAATGGTTGTGATAGTTCTACATACTTGTCAGTATCTATCCGTTTATTTTTAAATAATTTAGATTTTACATAGGCTTCACTTTTAAGTAATTTTATTTTCTGATTTGATATATTGCTAGTAAAATTATTATGAATATCACTACTTTTAGTTTCTTTTCTAACTGAACTAATAGCATAAATCATAGGAATGCTGTTTGGAGTTTTGTATTTGTCATATCTATCATCATTTGTCACACTATAAACAGGATTACTATCTATATCTGTTACTAAGAAATCAACAAGACCAACTCCCATTCCATTAGTATCTACCAAAAGTACAGCAGCTTTGTATTCATTAACCTTTTCTTTTAAAAATAAAGCTTGTTCAAGAAAATGTGTTCCTTCAAAGCTATAGATATTAACCAGATGCTTGGTATAAGTCCCATCCCCTCTGTCTTTTATCTTTAAAACTACTAAAGCACATTGAGCATTTGCAGCTCCTTCAGCCCTAGCAGCATCATATGCTAATATATATTCAGCATCTTTATCCATCGCTTTAGTTTCTGCTACTTCTAACACTCTACATTTATTCAAATTGTCTAAAGATACCAATGAATCGGAAGAACTGCCAGTCCATACACTTTCATATTCTCTTTGAAAAGACATTGGGTTGAAGTTAGGTGATTCTTTTTGTTCTATGATAAAGTTTAAATCAAGTTGGTCATGCATACATGGTAGTTCAAAACTTGAACCTAAAACAAAGGCAGATTCTCCTTTTACCATGCTTACAAGAATTTCCCACATTTTTTTAAAAGCAAAAGATTGTCGTGTGCCCGCCGTGGTAAGGTACGTTTCTGTCTTATGTATTTCATAAGGGTCTACACCGCCACACATAGCTATTCTTCTATCAGCCATCAAGGGTAATACTACTGAATGAAGCATATCTCCGTCAAACCTATCATCAGAAACTTCCTCTATTGTACCGCCATGTCTCATTTATATTCAGCATAGTTCGCAACACTATGCTCGTCATTTTATGACTGCTTATAGTTTCCTATAAGATTAGACTATATCTTATACTTAATTAATAAGTATCCATCCGTTTCCACTATCTTAGCTTATAGTGTACCTGCTTACGCATTAGTCTTTGGAGTTTACCCATATTAATAATCAACTTAGGGTCTTACCTGCTGATTGCCCAATTCTTATAATTTTCAAACATTCACACTCACCGTTTCCAGTCATGTTGTAGTTTATAAGACTCTAAGGGGGTTCCAGCAATTAAAATGGTATTTAACTTACTGTCACCAGTAAGTGTCGCATACATTTACGACCTCCCCTTTCACTATCCTTTGCTTGTACAATATCCAATCTACTACCATGCCTAAATACCAATTTTGTATAATCTTTAGTAAATGACTTGTACTCTATCTCATCTTCTAAAATAGGGAAGAAGTCCCATATCTTCTCTATATTTTCCTGTGCTATTTTAGCTGCTTGAAATTTATTAGGAGCAACTATAAATTTTGAAATGCCAGGATAAAACATACATTGTAAATACATAGCCAATATATTAGTCCAACTTTTTGCAGTACCTCTTGTAGCAGTAATAAATACTTTTCTATATCTAAATAATATTCTCAAATATATTCTTTGATAAAAATACAACCTAATTTTGGTTGTCTCATCACTTATATAATCAATAAATCTATCTGGATAACTTTTCCAATCTTCACAAGCCTCCCGCCAATCTTGCTTAATTTCTTCAAAAGTTTTATTCCTATAATCACTCTTATTAAATCTTGCTGTATCATCAGCATGACGAGTGAATTTTTTTTCAGGTCTTTTAAAGTTTACATAACTACTCATTTATCCTCACCAGAAACTATCTTTGGCGTATCAGCTGGAGGTTTTGGTAATACTTGCTTATCCAATAGCCTTAATGTGTAGTTCATCAAGTATTGTATTGTTCTATCTACTATATCTTGCTTCACATCTACAGGTGCAGGTTTGATATAACCCTCTTTTTCAATCTTTTCAAATATTTGGCTAAAACTTCTTATCCCCGAAGCTTCTGCACCACCTACTTTATCTATAGGTCTTAATCCGGAAGATTGTAATAATTTTTGATATTCGGTGTGAATTTTAGCAAAATTAGTCATATTATTGTCTTTTAATGCTTTATCCATACCTAATTGTAATTTACATATCATAACCAATGCTTTTTCATGTTGAGGAGTAACTATTGTATGTGTAATATGCATATCTCGATAAAATTTCTCTAAATCTCTAATTTCCCGCTTGTTGTACTTTTCATCATTCCACCTATAAAGCATTTCTTCTGTCACTACAAATTTGTTGATATCTTCTGCAATGTCTGCATCAGTGTAATGTTCAATTTCATCATCAACATTCTCAAATTCGCTGTCTTTCCATGTAAGCCCCCTAAATCTTTTAAAAGAATTATACATTCTAAAATAAGCTCCAACTGCATCAGGAGACTCGCTTGCAGACTCATAAAGAGAATATATATATGGCACATCTAATTGTCTTAATATCGACTGAAAACTTTCCATATGCACATTCCCATATATATCATAAGAACTACTCTTTATATAATCTTTGCAATAAAATAAAACACCATTTGCATGATGTTTTGAATAACTTACATAAAAATTGCCTTTGCCATGTGTTTGACCACATCCAACGCAATAATATATATTTTTTCTTTTATCTTTCTTGCTCATTAGCACCACCTCTACAACTATAATTAATTAATAATCAAAAAACTCGTTTAGCAAATCCAAAGAAAATTCCTGTAAAATACTTCTTACACACTCGAAGCAAAACTTCCTATTTGCTAATAATTCAGAATATTCATCAAGCAATATCTCCACAGGACTGTATTCTTCTTCGTATTCTCCACCATCTTCGTATGAAGTTCCTTCTTGTATTTCTTCTAAAGCTTCCTGGATTTTCAAATCTAATTTCTCTAATATATTATCATCGTCACTTTCAAATATGTATCTTTTCTTTATCATCCTACACCTCCAAGTTTATATCGTACATACACCTAATACCTTTATCGGTACAAACCAAAATAGATTGTTCGGGTTTGCCCAAAATTCGCTTTTCTATGCAATAGTCATCCATACCCATCATGCTTCCAGATGAAACTACCTTATATCCTTGCAAAGAAGTCATAGAATTGTGATGTATATGTCCCATCACTACAGCATATACTTCTTCAGGCAACATCTCTATCAATTTCAATATACCATTCACACTATCCATATCTCCATGAATCATTGCATAGTTCAACCCTCGAACATTAACCAAATCCATAGTGTTATCAATATTATTGTCTTTTATAATTACATTTGATAAATTTTGTAGCCTTGTTTTAATATAGAAGGGTATCAAATCATCCAATCTTTCATCTTTTGGACTATCCTTCTTTGTAGACAGGCGAGAATGATTGCCAGCAATCACAGAAAAATGTATTTTTTTAAAATATGCACTCAGTTCATTTAAGAACCAAGATAGTGAACTACCCACCACTTAAAGCCTAACGACTTTTGAAGTGGGGGCTTCCTAGTCAATAGTAGTAACCTACCAAGTTTACCTAGGCTCTAAAGGTAGTACCTACCTCGATAATACCAAAATTATATAGCTAATTTCAGTAAATTTCTAGCTGCATTAACATCTCTATCATGTGCCACTCCACATTTAGGGCAAATCCATTTTCTTAATGCTAAATTTTTTACTTCTTTATTCTTATAACCACATTCAGAACACAATTGGCTGCTGGCATAATTAGATGGTGCTATAATTATATCTCTACCATACCATTTTGCTTTATATTCTAATTGCCTCCTAAATTCACCCCATGATACTTCTGATATTGCTTTCGCTAGATTATGATTTTTTAGCATATTACCAACCTTCAAATCTTCCAAAACTATTACTTGGTTTTCGTTTATAATTTTAGAAGATATTTTATGAAGAAAATCTTTTCTTTGATTAGTAATCTTTTCATGTAATTTAGCAACTTTAAGTCTAGCTTTACCTCTGTTCTTACTGCCTTTGTCTTTTCTTGACAAATCCTTTTGTAATTTTGCTAACCTCTTCTCTGATTTTCTTAGCCATTTAGGATTTTCAAATATTTCGCCATCACTTGTTACCGCAAAATCTTTAATACCTAAGTCAATGCCTACCTTGTTATCATTTTTGGGCAATGGTTTTATTTTTTCTTCCACTAATATAGAAATGAAATATTTATCACTAGGTGTCTTAGATATAGTGCAAGATTTAATTAGCCCAGTGAATTTTCTATGTTGCTTTATTTTTATCATAGATTTTATTTTGGGTAATTTTATATATCCATCTTCAATCCTTACAGCACCCTTTTGATTATTAGTTGTGTAAGAGTGTCTATTCTTCTTTTTACTTTTGAATTTAGGAAATCCAATTGATTTGTCTCTAAAAAAATTACTATAAGCTTTATTCAAGTGCATTTGTGCATTTGCAAGTGCTAAACTATCTACTTCTTTTAACCATTCAAATTCTTTTTTATATTTAGCAGGTGTAGGTAGCTTTTGTTGTTTTAGTAATTCTTTGTCATCTTTATATGTTTTATATATTTCAATTCGTTCTGCCAACATTTTATTATATACAAACCTTGCACAACCAAAAGTTTTAGCAAATATTATTCTTTGTTCTTTATTTGGATATAGTCTATATTTGTATGCTTTTAGTATCATATTTCACCTCCCTTGCCTATCACTATATTATACCATATATGTTCAACTATGCCAAGTTATTTGTATCGTAATTTATCCCATAAGCTAAAATCTTATGGGTCTTCTTACAATATTCTCTATAAACTATAATTCCTTACTCCACCAAAATATCAGTTACACTTTTTCTAATTTTCCCGTTCCCTTTATCTAAAAACTCTATAAATAAACTACCTGCACTTGCACCAGTCCACAAACTATCTGAAAAATCATCATTGCCACAAATACAAGGGCAATATATTATTTCTTTATTTCCTAATTCATTTTTACCCACGGCTTTTATATTTGTATGATGTAAATGTCCTATAAACATATATTGATATTGTTTATTCATATGAAAACTGACATCTGCCAATATGTTAGTCCTGCTTTTGATTTTATTTAATTGATGTCCATGCATTGCTATTACTGGTCTGTTTAAAATATCAAACTCCAGAATATCATTACCTTCTATATTTATTCGTAAATTGTTCTTGCATAAATCACACAGCCATTCATATATAATTAATTCATAATCATCATTAGAAAATTCTCCCGCCTTACTATTAAGTGGGCGACTTTCTGAATGATTTGAAGAAGTTGTCATTTTAAAATCTATATGACAAAATTCGGATAAAGAATTTAACCATTCAAATAAAAATCTAACTATAAATACAACTTGCTCTGCTCTTAGGATTTGTAAATGCTGAATTTGTGAAGCCCTCAAAATTCCATCTATCAAATCTCCCAAAGCTAGTATTTTCAATGTCTTTATTTGTTTTTCTTTAATTATTTCAATTGTTTCATCTCTAATTTGCCACATTCTACTTTGTAAAACATCTAAATCATAATAATTATTTAATGCTTCGCCTTTTTTACCTGTATGTATATCTGCTACAGTTAATATGTAATCTTTATCACAATTATCAATTTCAACACCTTTATACTTTGGTATCTCAATTTTAATTGATTGACTTGCTTGTTTAATTTCTTCTATCCATTGTTTAAATCTTGCTGAATTACTAATTTTCTTATTTAAATCTAAACGTAAAGTTGATAATCTAACTCTTTCTTCCTTTAATTCCATTCTTTTTAATTCTATTTCTTCTATCATTTCTTCAGTTTCAATATTCTGTTCTCTAGCTTTATCAAAGCCTTTTTTCATCATTTGATAATTTTTACGCCATTTAGATGATGAAAACTCTTCATCTAATTCTTTATTAAGTATTTCTCCTACTTCATCCCAAGTTAAATCATATACGCCTAAATCTTTATTTAAGCAAATCCTCCACCAATAGTTATCATAACTTTCATCATCTAATCTTTTATATTTTATATCAGCCATTCAAACCTCCTATTGATTTTAGTTTTTCTAAATCTTCTTCACTCAAAAAATCTTTAAAATTAAAACTTGGTTCTATTTTTTTATCTACCCTTTTAAATTTAGTCAAAGGTTTATTAGCTTCTGTATCATTCAATTCTGATTCTACAATGTCATCAATGTTTTCATCAAAGAAATATTTATCTTCCAAATAATTTCCCTCCAAAAATTAAGAAGTAGGGAGTTTTTGCAGATTCTCCCCGAAACTGTTAATAAGTATAAATAAATATCAAAACATATTTAACTTTCACGCTATATTTATTTGTTATTATAGTGAAATTGTAAATGTATCATACTATATAGGCATAGGACTCTCGCCTATGCACAGCGAGCCGAGCTTTCCCGCTTAGCAAGTTTCAAACCGGATTAATCGAGTTAATCGAGTTTTTTCGAGTTTACTCTCGGAACTCCTAGCATTACACCACGATAGTGTCTATCTTCCACCACTATATAGTATACAATTATTCCGCCTCACCTTTAACTACTTCATCATAAGATAAGGCTAAAGTTACGTCACCTAAATCATCAAACTCAATGAATATATCATCAAATTTATGTGTAAATTCATTTCCATCTTTGTCATACTCTACAATGCATTGATTTTTGTAGTCTATGACCCCTTTGATTACAAATCTTTTGCTCAACTTTGCCAAACAAAATTCCTCCTTATATTCTTTTATTTTTTAGCAAAATTAGGGCAACATACTACATTTACCCAATAGTGTTGACCACACTTCTTTTGCTTTTTGCAACTACAACATTTAGAATTTAATTTTCCTAACTTTTTATAATAATCTTTATTGAAAAATATTTCTAATTGCCTACGTTCATCGGCATCAACTTTTTTGAGTCTGCCACGCATTAGGCTTTTGAGTCTTGAAGCTTCAATTCCTGTAATTTTAGATATTAATTCATATGTTAATATGCATTTATCAAATAAATAATTAGTTAGATTGTCTTGATTTTTGAAGTATCTTTTTATATATTTATTGGCTCGATAAGGCAAGTCTTCCATTTTGCCATCTTCATTTTTTATAGACACCAATATATCATCATCAGATATGTATGGCAATCTTCCATAGTATTTAACAAAAGGTATAATATTATCTATAAATTGCTCTTTTGTAATTATATTTATCCTCTCCTTTGATTCGTAATTATATTCTGTGAGACAGGCGATTTAAGCGACTTTGTAAAAATACCACTTGGCAATTTAAAGCACACTCAACGTCACTGTTTTCAATACTTGTAGCGATTAAGTATAAATTTACCCCATAGCGGACTATGCAAAATCACATTTTTCTTACTTTTCAAGGAATTTCATGCCCATCAAATGTTGAAAATTAGCCATTCTTAAAATGCTAAAAATAGGGTCTGGGATTTGTAAAATTAGTGATTTGATTTTTGCGGGGAATATGGTTAAATTTTATCATTTAATTGACATTTATATTGATTTTGATGTTAATTTTAAAATATTGTCTTTATTAATTATATTAATATTTTGGTCATAAAAATATAATTTATTATCTTGTTTGAACACTAATATCTTATCCATTTTATAATCATTTCTGTAATCATCAAATCTTGGCATTTTCAATCTAATATTGTATTGTTTGACATCTTCGCTAATTCTATATTCTTCACTTTGAAATGTGAAAATATTTTCAGTATCAACAATGCACCATTCTGAAATATAAGGCCTAGCCTTATCTATTACTCCATCTCTTTTTGGTATAATTTTTGTAACTTTATTCCATGTATGAAAATTGTTACTGATTATATTCTTTTCATAATCTTCTATTTCTCTTTCTTCTTGTGAATATATTTCATTTATTTTATTTAATTTTGATTTATGTTTTTTATTAGATATAAATGGCTTGTTAGTAAATTTATTTTCTAATATTTTGCTATCAGATGAAAAATTCTTTTTTATGCTCCTATTTAAAAAATCTATAGTTTCTTCTACTTCTTTTTCAATATTTTCATTTTGCCAGTCTCCATCTAAAGATAGTTCTGTATTAATTATTCTTTTATTCATATAAGGCGTAATTATATTTGTGTTACCGTATCTATTATGAAGTAAAAAATCAGCACATCTATTAAGAAATTTCTTCACTTTATCTTCATTATTTAATTTATTTTTGTTGGGCTTACCATGCCACAACCAATTTTTATTACAATAATCTTTCCAAGATGAAAGTATTACTTTTTTCAACAATTCAATCCTGTCGTCTCTTGTATCATCATAATATATTTCTAAATCATTAATGCCTATAGGACACTTTATTTTGAATTTTTTGGTCAATAATTTTACCCCCTCATATAGTATTCTTAACTAAAAGAAATCCATTCTGGACAGCCTAATCTTTCGAATTTACATATTTTTACTACATTTTATGCATTTTTGCTTATAACCATCTTTTCCCATAAGTTCTTTATAGAAATATTCCTCCGTTGCAGGTAAATATTCCTCGCATTTGCTACATCTTTTGTAATTGGTTCTAACCTTACATTTGTTCCAAAATATATAATTTAATTTCCAATCTTGATAATTTAATTCACACAACGTATTACAAATAGTATCTACTACACTATTAATTGATTGTTTTTCTACTTCTAAAACATCAGATATATCTTCCTCTGAATATCCATATTCATACAAATTAAGTATTTTTTTTTGATAATCATTAAATTTTGCTTTATCAATCAGCTTGTCCAAATCAGCATATATACATATAGCATCTTCTGATGTTGGTTTAAATTGATGCCTAAACTTCAATAACCCTTTTATAGTATTTGCATCTGATAATGTTGTTTTGCCCCATTTAAAATTAGGTTCGTTCATGCCACTTTATAGCCTCCTCGCTACTATAATCTCTGCCTTTAAGATAATCTTCTATTACATCATCAATGTGCCTCCTATTAAAAAACATGATTAAATCAGCTTCACTTTTATTTTTAGCTACCATACAAAATTTACAATCTCCTACATCAATTGGTGGCAAATATGTATTATAATAGTAACAAAAATCATACCCATTATTATGATAGTTTTTATCATGGTACACACATATAGAGCAATTACTCCTATCAAATGAATATTCTCTACTTTTATAGCCAACAGGCATATTATGTTTCAAATTTATCATGCAATATTTAAAAATATCCCAAGATTTATTACTTTTGAATACTTTCTTGTATGCTTTAAATATAAGTGGAAGACCCTCCCAAACAATTGCTTCTATCTCTTTGTCATTAAATAATTGACTTCTCTTCAAGTCATACTTTAAAGTTTCATTAGCCATATCATTCAGTCTTAAATAATCCTTAAACAAATTATTGCGTTTTGATATCCTAAATTCAGTGTTATTATCTTCTCTTTTTATAATTGCATTACAAGCCTTGCGATTAAATATAAATTCTCCTGCTATTGCTGATATATTATAACCATCTGGGAATACAGTTTTTAAATCATCTATATAAAATTGTTCTCTTTCAAAAAAATAACTTTGCGGCTTATCTTTATCTATACACTCTAATATTTCATAAACTAAAAGTTTTTTATTTTTGTCCCAATCTTTTTGTAAAAAATAATTGTGGTGTGAATTATTTCTCATATGATATGAATGAGAAGACCATCTCGTATAAAATTCAGACATAGTTGAACCTATATACAGTTTATTATTTTTTATATTTTTAATTGCATAAATTCCAGACTGCTTACATTCCTTTCTTGTGTTTTCAGTTCTAATGCCTAACCATTTTTCTTTTACTTCTTTATTTTTCACGTATAATATTCCCCTTATTATTATATTTGTATTAACTATCTTCTGTTATATTTAGTAGTTCAATTTCCAGTTGACTATCCGCTAAATTCCACAATATTTCATCCACATCCACGCTCCCTATACGATACATATAGAAACATCTACTTACTTTATCTTTAATTAATTCCCCCTCCGTATTAATTAGAATCTCACCACTATATATATCTTTAACTATCATTTTTATGTTTTCTGTCAACATTAAATTCAACAATTCTGTCAAATTAGTATTTCTACCCTTGCCAAATATAATATAGTCATCTTTGTTGTGACTTAAACTCAATTTTCCGGCTAATATCACTTTATCACTCCTTTATCTTGTAATTGTATTTTATACATATAAAATTCGCCAATCTATACATAGGTAAATGTTGCCCATATCATTAAAAATATGGTACATTTCTGCGATTCTGGGGTATAATATTGATCTATACAATATACTTGATTTAGCTTGATATTTTCACCTCTTTTCTATATTTACTTCCTTTATATCAGTATAGCACACTTTCCACAATTTGTCAAGTGCGGAGCACTTCAAATAATTTCATTAAGTCAAGCGAGTTTTGACTCGCTTCAAATGCTATGTCAAGTGCTACTTGACAAGTGCTAAATTATATGATACAATGCAATTACAAGGAATTATAGAGCACAAAGAAAGGAGTAAAAATGAACAAAAGAGAATTAGTCCAAAAATTACAATCATTCAAAGACAAGGCATTTTGCCACTATACACATCAAAGAGCCAACCAAATATGGAAAGAAGTTAGAAAACATATACCCAGCCCATATGATAATAGAATTTGTATAGAATGGGGACATGTTAAATTAGGACACGGTTTCAAGCAAGCATGTGTAGCTTTAGATGATGAAATTAAAGAGTGTATTGAATATTTAGAAAATGACGGCAATGAAAGGAGGCAATCATAATAAAAGGTATAGATATTTACAATTTTATTAAACCGCACCTAAATGATTTAATTAATATCAAGTCCAACAAAACAAAAACAAAAGGTTTGAAAGATTTGCAAGTATATGAAGAATTAATAAATTGTTTAATAGAAGATTTGGAACATATTTATTATTGTAATCATAATAGTATCTATAATGACATAAAAATTATTGCACTCAAAGCACGGGAGATATTACTAAATGTTGAAAGATTTATTAAAGAATCTTGTTATGATTATGATGAAAGGAGGTAATTGTTATACTCAAGCCAGCACAATTATATATACCAGAACTAAAAATAAAATTCTGGGAAATTGCATATGACGAAAAATATATGTTTGCATATTCTGGGCATAATGTAGAATATGAGCCAACTACTGATAATTGGAATCAACATGAATTTGCCAGTGTTGATAAAAATAATAATGTATTAGGGTATATAGCTTATGAAATCAATCAAAAAAGTAAAAATGTTGATGGGCTTTTTATAATAAACTTTTCTAGCAACAAATTGACTTTTGGTAAAGATGTATTTCAAGCTATTGATGATATATTTGTTAAATACAAATACAACAAGTTAAATTATGGTGTTAATGTCGGTAATCCCATAGAAACAACTTATGACAAATTAACTAAGAAATATGGCGGAAGAATTGTTGGTATTAAAAAAAATGATGTTGTGTTATTAGATGGCAATTATTGTGATTATAAAATGTACGAAATTTTTAAGGAAGATTATTTGAAAAATAGAAAAAAGGGATGATTATGAAGGCTTGGGAATTAGAAATTAATAAAGTATATGTACATGGTAATAAGAAGTACCATGTAGATGATAATGGTTATCTACACATTATGAAAGTGCTAAAAAGAAATGGTGGAGAATCGTGGTTTGGTTGTGATTTGACTTACAATGAAGTAAAAGATATGAATTTTGTGGAAACTGATTGGGGTTTGTATGATTGAAAGATAATTATAATAAATAAAGAAAGGAGTAATCATGAAACTAATCAAATCAATATCATATAACCAATTTGAAATTATAGAAAATATAATCAAATTACATGTTCCGCAAGGCTATATTGATTGTGACCCAACTTATTCAAAGGGGAATTTCTATAAAAATAATAATATAATCAAACCTAAATATAAATATGATATTTTGCCACAATTAGATGAAGTCGAAAAAGCAGATGCCCGAAATTTACCATTAAATGATAATAGTTTGAATTGTATAATGTTCGACCCGCCATTTTTAGCTACCACAGGCAAAAGTTTGAACAAAGATGATGATAGCAACATAATCAATAAAAGATTTGGGGTATATCCTAATGAAAAAAGTTTACATAATTTTTATGTAGAAGCTATGAAAGAATTTTATAGGATATTGAAACCCAAAGGCATATTAATATTTAAGTGCCAAGATAAAATTAGTTCTTCTAAACAATACATGAGTCACTGCTTTATATATGAAAATGCTATTGAAATAGGGTTCTATCCTAAAGATTTATTTGTATTGTTGGCTAAAAATAGGTTGGTGGCTGATTGGCAATTACGAAATCAAAAACATGCCCGGAAATTTCACAGTTATTTTTGGGTATTTGAAAAGGATAGTAAAAAAGTGGAATATGTATAAAAATAAGATATAACTAAAGGGAGTGATAATTATGAACAAAACCATATGTAGTTTAGTAGATGAATTAATATTAACTTTACCAAAAGAAGATTACAAAACAATGATAGTATTGTATATGAAAGTTTGTATGTGAAATATTAATCAAAAGGCAGGTGATAAATATTAAAATAAAAGTAATTGATAGTTTAATGGGTACAGGAAAAACTACTTGGGCAATAAATAAAATTAAAGAAGAGACTGATAATAAATTTATATATATAACTCCTTATTTAGATGAAATTAAGAGGCTCAAACAGGAAACAAATGATTATAATAAAATGTATGAACCTTTTTATGAAAAATCTAACAAACAAAATAGTTTTCATAGGCTTTTGCAAGATGGAAAAAATATATGTTCTACCCATGCTTTGTTCAGAAAGTCTAATGATATTACCAGAACAGCATTGCAAGCAAACAATTATATATTAATACTTGATGAAGTTATGGATGTAGTAGAAGAATTAATTGATTTTACGCAAGATGATTTAGATACAATATTTAATGATAAATTAGCATATGTAGAGGATGATTACTTATTATGGTATAGTGATAAATATAATTATGATGGCAGATACAATGATATTAAATATATGGCTATGAATAAAAACCTAATATGTATCAATGATAAGTTATTATATTGGAATTTTCCAGTAGACATATTTAAGCACTTTAAAGAGGTGTGGATACTGACATATATGTTTAATTACCAAATACAAAGATATTATTATGATTTTCACAATATAAAATATGAATACTATCAAGTTGAAAATAGCGAATTAATAGATTACGATATCAATAGAGATTATGAAAGAAGGAAGAAGTTGGCTAAAATAGTAAGCATATATCAAGGTAACCTTAATTTAATAGGCGAAGAAGATTATTCTTTATGTGTTAATTGGTTTAAAAAAGATGATGGAACTTTACAGGGTATATTAAAAAATAACTTATATAATTGGTTTAATAACATAAATAGAAATATAAAAGCTAAATATAGATTGTGGACTTCATTTAAAGCAAGCAGAAATAAATTAAAAGGCAAAGGATATACTAATCAATTCATACCTGTAAATGCTCGAGCAACAAATGATTATAGAAATACATATGTATTAGCTTATTGCTGCAATAGATATGTTAAACCTACATTAGAATTATTCTTCAACAAAAGAAATATATATATAAATCAAGATGAATATGCTTTATCTGAAATGCTGCAATGGATTTGGCGGAGCAGAATAAGAAAAGATGAAAACATAATCATATACTTACCTAGCAAAAGGATGAGAAATTTGTTAATTGAGTATTTGTATCCCAAAAAGATAGAAACATAATCACCCCCTTCGACAAATAAATATATTATTATACATTTAACCAAAATATAAGAATTTTGTGTTTTTACAACCAAATTCTAAAATGAGGTTGTAGAATGAAAAATAAGTGGCTAATTTCCAATGGTTACAGACGTCGCCTCGTAAAGAGATATATAGTAAAAGTTGTAAGAATATTTAGGCTAAAATAAGGCATAAATAATACATTTATTGGTATAAATATGTATATTAAATGATACAATTATAGGTAGCTAACCACTACCTATTTTTTTATGCAAAAATATAAATACAAAAGTAATAAACTGCTTTAAGATATTTTTTGAAGAGTGTGGTGCCGGCAAAATCACATATTAAACTTTATTTTATAAAATCTATTCATTCTTTTCTACTTAGAATTAAAATTGTCTTGATTTGCCGTCACCAAGAAAGATGTAAATACTTTTAAATACCACAATAATATAATTTTAGAGTTAATTCTAAGTAAATCTTTCAAATTAAATATAGCTTACCACCATTTCTCTTTTGCAAACGGAAAAATATATATCGGCGATTATTTATAGTCTGCTCGGAATATATTTTAAGCTATTTACTATCAATATTACCAAATTTTCTATCATACGAGTAAAAAATAGCATATAAATCAAAAATAATAGTTATTCTTGAGATTTATCGTAATATCATATAATATTGTTGTTCTTGTTTGAATTGGTGATAAATAGAATTGGCGGGGATGTTGGTATTGTAATAGATGCAGTGTAACTAGATTATTGTTTGATACTAGCGTATGATTGGTAGAATATATAAAAAACCAAGCTTCGGGATATTGTAGTACATTTTCGATAGAATTGAGTGAATGGCAATATAAATATTATTTAAATATTCTTATAGTAGCTACAACTATTCTATTTTCAACATTGCCAAGGGTAAGAGTTAAATAATATGTCAAATAGAAAAATATGTAAATATCTCATAAACAAGGTAAAACCTGTCGATGTAATTATAACTGAAAATAAGAATAATAAAATAGGCTACAATGCTTACAATGGTTACATCTTGCCGAAGATAAAACCGATAGGGTAGAATATGAACAAATAATAGCTACAAGTGTTGCAAATGCTATGGTGTTGAAGTGGTATGAAATATTGCTAAAATAGGGTGGAGGAGAAATGGGTGGGAAAGATGTAAAATGGACATCAGAAGAATAAAATTTGAGGTGGGGATGGGGGAGTGCTCCCCGGCTACTGGTGGGCAATGCTAACCAAATAATGTAAAACATCCCCCTAACCATTGAAAAATGCACATTCCATATAATAAAACATTATACGGAATATTATTGTTTTTGGTATATATAAGGAAGGAACATAATTTAACTTGGAAGAACATTGGAATTGCAATGGTTGTAATGGTACAAGTAAAAGTTGATAATAAGTGAAACAAGCTAGGACGTTGTAATTGCAATAGTAACAGGCAGATTATCATAATACGCTTTAATATTTTTTTTAATCCTTCAATCAATCCTTCAATCAATCCTTCAATCAATCCTTTTTTTTTAAATATTTCCTTCGATCCTTTTTTTTATCCTTCCTTCCTTATTTGTTTCATGTGGAACATAGAGTTGTTTCATGTGGAACATAGCTATAAAAAACATTCCATCCATTATATATAGCCATATTTCTTCATTATCCAATTCCTGCCAATAGATATACAACTACCATTAATTGTCAATGGTGCATAAATATCA
>Ga0265293_10005890_pt1 | contig 20110 bp, 21 predicted proteins | sample Munlanlewell138R_FD_192505 | JGI IMG/M metagenome (GOLD analysis project Ga0265293, IMG submission 192505) | Leachate microbial communities from a municipal landfill in Southern Ontario, Canada - Leachate well 138R | ecosystem: Engineered > Solid waste > Landfill > Unclassified | place: Canada... | reverse complement strand
ACCAATAATATGCAATATACGATCTTTATTTTCAAAAAATATCTCATATACAGATTTAGAAATAATTGTCTTATTTATTTATAAAAATGAGACTGCAAAGAAGAAGTTCTTTCACAGTCTCAGAGCGCAGGAGCGAGTTAATTTTTTTATATTCAAAGCTTTTAGCAAGCCTAAAATCTACTAATCTTTGCTATAATCATCCAAATAATAATATAAAGAGAAGAAGTAATGCAAAAAATTGAACCTATGACACTCTTTGGCTATGAAAAACTTCAAGCAGAGGTTAGAGACTTAAAAGAAGTAAAGCGACCTGCCGTAGTTAAAGCTATTGAAGAAGCGCTAGAACACGGAGATTTGAAAGAAAACTCTGAGTATCATGCTGCAAAAGAGGCTCAAAAAAACATAGACAACCGCTTAGGGGAACTCTCAAACCTACTAGCAAACTCCCGCATCGTTGACCCTAGTGAGCTTGAGCACTCAAAGGTTAGCTTTGGCTCAACCGTGGTACTTACAGATATGCAGAGTGATGAAGAGGTGACTTACACTATAGTAGGAGGTTGCGAAAGCAATCCCGATATGGGACTTATCTCTTTTGGTTCGCCTCTTGCAAAACAACTCCTTGGACGTGAAGAGGGCGATGAGGTAAAAGTACAATTGCCAAATGGCACAAAAGAGTATGAGATAGAAGAGGTTAGATATCAGGAGATCGTTTTTGAGTGTCATTAGAGTTGGCGTAATTGGCGCTAGTGGATATACGGGGCTTGAGCTTATAAAGATTTTAGTTCAGCATCCACGTTTTGAACTTTCGTACCTTGCAAATACTGAGGGTAATATCTCTCTTGATGAGCTGCATCCATCGCTTAAAAATGTTTGTGAGATGCAGGTTAAAAAAGTAGATATAGATGATGTTGCATCTTCGTGTGAACTTGTCTTTTTAGCACTTCCACATAAGACTGCTATGGAGTTTGTAAAGCCTCTTTTAGCGATGGGATTAAAAGTAGTTGACCTCTCGGCTGACTATAGACTCTCTTTAGAAGCTTATGAAGAGTTTTATACTTCTCATACCGATAAAGAAAATCTAGAGAGAGCTGTTTATGGGCTTCCTGAGATGTTTAGAGAAAAAATCAAAGATGCAACTCTAGTTGCAAATCCTGGATGTTTTCCAACTTCTGCACTTCTAGGACTTTTGCCTTTTATGTCAAAAAGAGTAGAAAATACGCCTATAATTATAGATGCAAAAACGGGAGTTAGCGGAGCTGGTAAAAAGCTAAGTGATGTTACTCACTTTGTAAATGTAAATGATAATTTATTTGCTTATAATCCTCTTTCGCATAGACACGCTCCAGAGATAGCTCAAAAACTAGGAGTTAGTTTTGATGAAGTGAACTTTGTGCCGCATCTTGTGCCTGTTACTCGTGGAATGATATCTTCTATCTATATCCAAGTTCAAAAAGACATTGATGCTTTTAGCATCTTAGAAGAGTTTTATAAAGATGAGCCTTTTGTTCGTATTAGCAAAAATCCTGTTGACATGAAAAATGTTGCTGGAACTAACTTTTGTGATATTTATGTAAAACAGAGCAAATCTTCTTCAGAAAAAAGCGATATTCTTTTCATATCAAGTGCGATTGACAACCTCTTAAGAGGTGCTTCCTCTCAGGCTATTGTAAATGCAAATATTATGATGGGATTGTGTCAAAAAACTGGGATACCAACTATCGCTTATGTACCATAGTCTAGAGTTAAAAGAGGGTGCATTTGTGGTCTCAGATGCACACTACTCGCACAATAGAGTAGAGTTTTTAGACTTTTTAAAAGCCATAAAGACAAAAAAACTACATCCGACACAACTCATATTTTTAGGTGATATATTTGACACTCTATTTGGGCAAGTAAGCTTTACCCTAGAGATAAATAGAGAGGCTATCGGCATCTTAAATGAGATCTCAAAAGAGATAGAAATTATCTATCTTGAGGGGAACCACGACTATAATCTTAAGAAAATATTTCCACATATTAAAGTTTTTAGCATCAAATCTCAACCTGTAGAGATGAGTTTTTTTAAACAAAAAGTTCTGCTTAGTCATGGAGATATTGAGAGTCCACTTGGTTATAACATATATACTGCCATCATCAGAAATCCTTTTGTCCTTAACATCTTAAATCTTTTTAACAATGCTTTTGATCACATTATTATTAAAAAACTTGATGAGTATTTGAGTAAAAAAGATGACTGCAAAGAGATTGCGGGCTTTGAAGAGCTCATACAAAAGAGACTTTTGGGTAAATATAGTTGCGACATCTTTATAGAGGGGCATTTTCATCAAAACATGGGTTTTAAATTAAAAGATTTTAGGTATATAAACCTAGCAGCTTTTGCTTGCAATCAAAGATACTTTATAGTAGAATCATCTAAAGATGTTGGGTTTTTGCTGCAAGAGAGTAGTTTTATAAAGGTCTAACAATATCAGGAGATATAAAATATGCATATGGATAATTCGCTAAAAGTCGGTTCCAATGAGATGGAGCTTGTTGACTTTCGTATTTTAAAAGAGGAAAATGGCGAAGTATATGAGGGGATTTATGGCATCAATGTTTCAAAGGTTCGTGAAATAATTAAGATGCCGGCGTTAACAGAACTTCCAGGGACACCCAGCTATATAGAGGGTATCTTTGACTTAAGAAGTATAGTTATTCCTGTTGTAAACTTAGCTAAATGGATGGGGATAACTGAACCTGAGAGTGCACATAAAAACTTAAGAGTTATCATAACAGAGTTTAACAATGTTCTCATTGGTTTTGTAGTCCACGAAGCAAAAAGAATCAGAAGAATAAACTGGGCAGACATAGAACCAGCTTCATTTGCAAGTGGTGGAGGCTCGCTAGATGGTAGTAAAATTACAGGGGTAACTAAAATAGAGGGCGATAATGTACTTCTTATCTTAGACTTAGAGAGCGTAGTGCAAGATTTAGGACTCTATCAACCAAATATCGAACATGTCTCAGATGAGATGGAGAGCTTTACAGGTCTAGCTCTTATACTAGATGATAGTGCAACTGCAAGGAAAATAGTAAAAGATGCTCTTCAAAAAATGGGATTTCATGTTGTAGAAGCTGGTGATGGAGAAGAAGGCTTAGAGAAGTTAGACGATCTCTATAGGATGTATGAAGAAGATCTTTCAAAACAGCTAAAAATTATCATATCTGATGTGGAGATGCCAAGAATGGATGGTTTTCACTTTGCGGCAAATGTTAGAGAAGATGGTAGGTTTGACAAGATTCCTATAGTTTTTAACTCTTCTATAAGTGATCACTTTAGTGAGAGTAGAGGTAAAGAAGCTGGAGCAGAGGCTTATCTTGTTAAGTTTGAAGCAACAGCATTTTATGATGAAATAGCACGAATAGTCCGTGCTCATATGAAATAGGAGTGTAAATATGGATGAATTTCAAGAGATATTACAAGATTTTTTAGTTGAAGCTTTTGAGCTTGTTGAAAAGCTAGATGAAGATTTAGTCGAGTTAGAAGCGTCGCCAGAAGATTTAGAGCTTTTAAATGGAATCTTCCGCGTGGCACACACTATAAAAGGGGCATCATCATTTCTAAACTTTGATGTTTTGACGCATCTAACTCACCATATGGAAGATGTACTAAACAAGGCTAGGCATGGCGAACTAATCATTACTCCAGATGTAATGGATGTTGTCCTAGAATCTATCGACCTTATGAAAACACTCTTAAATATTATTCGTGATACAAGCTCTGATGCAGGGGTTGATGTCTCTGAATGTGTTGCAAGACTAGATAAAATTAGTGGTGGGGATGGAGATGTGTCTAGCCCAGTAGTAACAGCTCCTGTAGTTGAAGTAGCTGAGCCAGTAGTAGAAGATGAACCAGACTACGACAATATGTCTGATGATGATGTTGAAGCTGAGATACAAAGGCTGCTAGAACAAAGACAAGCGGAAGATAAGGCTAAAAGAGAAGCTAAAGTAGCAGCAGGCGAAGAGGTTTTAGCTCCTCCTCCAGAACCAGATGAAGAGACTTCAGCACAAAATGCAAAAGAGTCTAAGCCAGAAAAAAAACTTGAACCAAAATCAGAACCGATTAAAGCTCCGGTCCCAAGAGCCTCAACAAATGCAAGACCAGTGAGTGATAATGAAGATTTAGACAATGATGCAAAAGCAGCAGCTCCAGCTAAGCGTTCTAACAATTCAGTTGATCAAACTATCAGGGTTGACGTTAAGAGACTTGACCATCTTATGAACCTAATAGGTGAGTTAGTTCTTGCTAAAAATAGACTTATTAAGATTAATGATGATGTTGAAGAGAGATATGAGGGCGAAGAGTTTTTAGAAGAGTTGAACCAAGTTGTCTCTATTGTATCACTTGTTACTACAGACTTGCAAATTGCAGTTATGAAGACTAGAATGCTTCCAATAGGCAAAGTTTTTAATAAGTTCCCTAGAATGATTAGAGACTTAACTAGAGAGTTAAACAAAAAGATAGAGTTGGTAATAAAGGGTGAAGAAACAGAACTTGATAAATCTATAGTTGAAGAGATAGGTGATCCATTAGTTCACATTATTAGAAACTCTTGCGACCACGGTATAGAAACTCCTGAAGTAAGGCTTGCAAATGGTAAGAGCGAAACAGGTACTATCTCCCTAACAGCTTACAATGAGGGTAACCAGATTGTTATCCAAATAGATGATGATGGTAAAGGACTTGACGCAGACATACTAAAAAACAAAGCACTTGAAAAAGGTATTATCAGTGAAAAAGAAGCTGATAATATGGGTGAAAAAGAGGCATTTTTGCTTATTATGAAGCCAGGTTTCTCCACAGCCGCTTCAGTCACAAATGTCTCTGGCCGTGGCGTTGGTATGGATGTTGTAAAGACGAATATAGAAAAAGTAAACGGCATCATCGATATAGATAGTGAAACAGGAGTTGGAAGTAGTGTTAAGTTAAAGATACCTCTAACTCTTGCTATTATCCAAGCTCTTTTAGTTGGTGTTCAAGAAGAAGCTTATGCAATTCCTCTATCATCAGTTTTAGAGACAGTTAGAATCTCAAAAGATGAGATTTATACAGTTGAGAGCCGCTCAGTTATGAGACTTCGTGATGATGTATTATCTCTAGTGCACATCGGGGATATTTTTGAAGTTGAGAGAATCCTAGACTCAAGTGAGCATGCCTATGTGGTTGTTTTAGGTCTAGGCGCTCAAAAATTAGGTCTCATAGTTGACTCCCTTGTTGGACAAGAAGAGATAGTTATCAAATCTCTTGGAGAGTATCTAAAGGGTATAAAAGGAATCGCAGGGGCTACAATTCGTGGAGATGGCGGAGTGACTCTAATCGTTGATGTTGTAGCACTTATGGAGATAGCAAAAAATGTAAAAGCTACTTCTATGATATCTGATCAAAATTCAGAGTCAGCGCAATCTCGTGAGAAAACTAAGGCTAGTGACTACACTATCATGATAGTTGATGATTCCAAAACAGATAGAATGATTATGAGAAAGTCTCTAGAAGCTACAGGAATGAGTCTTGTTGAGGCATCAGATGGATTAGAAGCACTCAATATCTTAAAACAAGGCGATTATCATTTTGATGCAATGCTAATAGATATAGAGATGCCAAGAATGGATGGTTACACACTAGCTACAGAGATTAAAAAATACAATAGATATAAACAGATGCCTCTAATAGCAGTTACTTCAAGAACTGGCAAATCTGACAGAATGAGAGGTGTTGAGTCTGGAATGGTTGAATATATAACTAAGCCATACTCAGCAGACTACTTATCTAGTGTAGTTCAAAGAAATGTTAACTTTAAATCGGAGTTCTTATCATGAGTGACAAACTAAAACAAGTAATAAGCAGACAAAATAAACAACAGCAAAATGAATCAATAGATCAGTCAGATGATATAGTTCAGTTGGTTGGCTTCATCATAGGTGAAGAAGAGTATGCGGTGCCTATTCTCTCGATTCAAGAGATTATAAAGCCTTTTACATGGACTAGAGTACCTCAAGTTCCTAAGTATGTTATGGGAGTTTTTAACTTGCGTGGTGCTGTTATTCCTCTTATAGATCTTCGTCTAAAATTTGGTTTGAGTGAGAAAAAACATAGTGATGAGACCCGTTTTATTGTTATGAAAGATAGAGATGATGTAGCTGGATTTGTGATAGATAGGCTAACTATGGCTATTAGGATAAAAAAAGAAAATATCGGGCCAGCTCCTGATACAATTAATGGTGACAACACTACTATTGATGGTGTTGGCAAGCAAGAAGACAGAATCATAACCATACTAAAGGTAAATAAACTACTAGAGAGAGATTTTTAATCAATCATAAACTCTTAGATGATAAGCTCTTCTTATATTTTTCTGGAGAGCTTACGCTTTATACTGTGACTAATTATCAAAAAAAGATAGATAAAATCAACCTATCTGGAGTCAAAGAGGTTAATTTTAATCTTGAAGCTGTAGTCTACTTTGACACTGCAGCTGCTATCTTTATAAATTCCCTTAGAGAAGACTTTTTTCAAAAAAACATCAAAACCAATATCCTCACAACTAATCAAGATATAGTAGAAACACTAGATTTAGTGCTAAAAACAAAGCAAAGAACTGAGCCCTTTGCCAAAGAAGTAGAGGAGACTTATTTAGAGTATATTGGCAAAACTTTTTATAACTACTATAACGGTTTCTTAGCTTTTATACTATTTTTGGGTAAAGTTTTTTCAGCAATTCTAAGCTACTTTGTATCTATAAAAAATATAAGATATAAAGAGATATTTTTTGAGATGAATGAGAGCGCCATAAAGGCTCTTGGAATCATAGCACTTACAAGTTTTCTTATAGGTTTAGTGATAGCCTATCAATCAGCATATCAACTAAAGATATATGGGGCAAATATATTTATAGTGGATATGCTTGGCATCTCGATATTTAGAGAGTTAGCGCCTCTGATGACAGCTATTGTAATAGCAGGTAGAAGTGGCTCGGCATTTACGGCTCAAATAGGTGCAATGAAGATAACTGAAGAGCTAGATGCGATGAAGACTATGGGTTTTGAACCCTATCTTTTTTTAGTGCTGCCACGAATAATTGCACTTATGATTACAATGCCTCTACTTATTTTTGTAGCGGATATTATGGGCTTGCTTGGTGGGATAATTATCTCATATATAGATCTTGGCATCTCAGCTTCACTCTTTATAGAGAGACTAAATGAAGTAGTAGATGCTAAGCATTTTTTTATAGGTTTGATTAAAGGTCCTTTTTTTGCATTTTTGATAGCATCTATTGGAGTTTATAGAGGTTTGATGGTTAAAAATGACACTCAAAGTATTGGTTTTAATACAACAAAAAGTGTAGTTGAGTCTATCTTTGCAGTTATTGTTTGTGATGCACTCTTCTCTATTATCTTTACAAATTTGGGTTTATGATGAAAGCCCTTATAAAAGTAAGAGATGTTAGAACTGTATTTGGTACAAAAGTTGTTCATGACGGCTTAAACCTTACGGTAAATAAAGGCGAAATTTATGGGCTTGTTGGACCATCTGGATGCGGAAAGACTACTGTTTTGCGTGAGATGGTTATGCTTCAAGAGATAAGTGGCGGTAAGATAGAAGTTTTGGATCACGACCTTAGTACAATATCAAGTAGCGCTGCACAAAAACTAAGAAGTGAGTGGGGAGTTTTATTTCAAGCAGGAGCCCTCTTTTCATCTTTAAATATAAAAGAAAATATCTCCTTGCCCCTTAAAGAATACACAGACCTTTCACAAAAAATGATAGATGAAATAGTGAAATTTAAGATATCTATTGTTGGACTAAAATCGAGTGATGCACTTCTCTATCCTTCAGAGATTAGTGGCGGTATGAAGAAAAAATCTGCTCTAGCCCGCGCACTTGCAATGGACCCTAAACTACTCTTTTTAGATGAGCCAACAAGTGGGCTTGACCCTATTTCAGCTAGAGAATTTGATGCTTTGATTCTTAAACTTAGAGATTTGCTAGACCTTAGCATCGTGATGGTTTCACATGATTTGCAATCGATTTATGCTACACTTGACAGGGTTGCTATTATAGATGAAAAAAAAATAATCTATGAAGGCGATTTGAAAAATATTAAAAACTCTACAAACAAGTTTATACAAACATTTTTTAGGAGCAATTTTGAACAATAAAGTAAATTATACATTAGTTGGTTTTTTGGTTCTCTTTGGAGCTGTTTTACTGATTGCCTTTACTTACTGGTTACTAAAGCCAACAGTAAATGAACAGATTCAAAAGTACAACATACTCTTTGATGAGTCTGTTTTGGGACTAAACATAGATGCAGCTGTAAAATTTAGAGGCATAGATGTGGGAAAAGTTACAAGACTTAGAATAAACCCAGAAAATTCAGAGCAGGTAGAAGTTCAAGTTAGTATCTTAAAATCAACTCCTATAAAAGAGACTACAGTTGCAAAACTCACATCTCAAGGCATCACTGGACTTAGTTATATAAATCTTAGTTTAGGGGAGAATAACTCACCGCTTCTTGTAGCAAAAGATGGTGAAGAGTATCCAGTTATAAAGACTGAAGCCTCATTTTTAGAGAAGCTTGAAGAATCATTTGGAAATGTCTCTACAAGGCTTTCTAAGACTCTAAGTAGAACAGAAAAGTTACTAGATGAAAAGAATCAAAAAGAGATAGCAGCACTGCTAGAATCAAGCGCAGCCTTTATGAAAAAGATGGATAGACTTATGAGCGATGAGGCGATAGAAAATTTTCATGCATCTTTACAAAACCTAAATAGTGCATCTAAAAAACTAGATGTTCTGATGCCAAAGATTGATATATTTGTAGATAATAGTATAGCTTGGGAAAATAAGGTGTCTAGTTCCTTAGAGTCTATAATGGGAAGTTATGTCGGCATTAAAGAAGCTATGGATGAGTTCAAAGGTGCTATCAATAATGGTGAGTTTAACCTAAAAGATATATCTAGCGATATAGTGCCAACTATAAACAACACATTTATTGAACTTGAGTATCTTATTATTAGACTAAAAGAGACGCTAAAACAGCATGAGAGAAGCCCGAGTGATATACTTTTTATGCAAGAAGAGATTAAAAAAGGTCCAGGAGAAAAATGATGAAAATATTTTACTTTATTGCTATATCTGTGTTTTTACTCTCAGGTTGTTCGACTATAAAGCCAGCCATTACAGAGTATAGACTATCTTTAAAAGATTTCAGCTCAAAAAATTATGCCAACTCTTGCAAAGATAAATCTTTAAAAGTTGCTTCAGCTTTTAGTTCTAACTCTCTTATGACCTTAGAGATGAGCTATATGCAAGATAAACATAAGATCTACTCATATACTCAGTCGCAGTGGAATAACTCCCCAAATCAAGAGATATCTTCGCAAATTCTCTGTGCCTTAAGAGATGCAAAACTCTTCGCTAGTGTGCAAAGTGCAAAGTCAAGAAGCAGAAGTGACTTGATTTTAGAGATAAATATACAAGATTTCATGCAGTACTATAGTGATGACTTGAGCACCTCTTATGTTAAGGCTGCTATCTGTTTTACTCTTATAGATGAGAGTACAAATAAAACCATAGCAACAGAGAGTTTTAGCACAAAAAAAGAGGTAAAGAGCTTAGATGCGATTGGTGGAGTTGAGGCGTTAGATGCTGCACTTGAAGAGATTATAGGCGAGGGCTTAGATTTTCTTAGCGGAGTATGCAGATGATAAAAGAGATAGAGTACAGAAAAAGAAGAAAGAAGATAGCAAAAAAACTTTTGAATAACTCAGTAGTAATTCTTAAAAGTGCAAAGCCAAAAGTTCGCTCAAACGACACAAACTACCCATATAGACAAAATAGCAACTTCTACTATCTTACAGGCTTTAGAGAAGATAATGCCTCTTTAGTTTTTATAAAGTCAGACAATAAAACAAAAACCATACTATTTGTGCAAAAAAAAGATAGACAAGAAGAGCTTTGGAACGGTAAAAGATTGGGCGAAATAGAAGCAAAAAAAAGATTTTTAGTTGATGAGATAAGAGTTAGTTCTAGTCTTAAAGAGAGTCTAGAGGAGCTTTGTAAGGATAAAGAAAATCTATATTTTGATTTTAGTATAGAAGCGCCAAAGATAAAAAAGAGTCTAAAAAGAAGTTTTATAGCACATTATGACATCTCACTTTTGATAAAGAAGATGAGACTTATAAAGTCAAAAGCAGAGATAAAACTTATAAAAAAGGCGATAAAAATCACAAAAAAAGCTCATCACAGTGCAATGAAATTTAACAAATGTGCTAAAGGTGAGAATGAGCTTCTTGCAAAAATAGAGCATATATTTAAGAAAAATGGAGCATATAGTGATGCTTATACCTCCATAGTGGCGTGTGGAGATAGCGCAAATACTCTTCACTATATCGCGAACAATAAAGATTTAAAAGCAAAAGAGCTTATCCTTATAGATGCTGGGTGTGAGTATGAATACTATGCAAGTGATATTACAAGAACTATACCCACAGATGGGAAGTTTACAAAAGCCCAGAGAGAACTTTATGAGTTGGTCTTGGGTACTCAAGAGCAAGTTATAAAGATGATAAAACCAAATGTTTTAAGAAGTGAGTTACAAAAAAAAGCAGAAATTTTACTTGTTGATGGGATGATAAAACTTGGCATCATGAGAGGTAAGAGAGAAAAGCTTATAAAAAAACTAAAGCATAAAAAGTATTATCCACACGGAATAGGGCACTGGATGGGTCTTGATGTTCATGATGCGGCGCCATATCTAGATGCGGATAAAAAAGAGATAGCTTTGAGAAAAAACATGGTACTAACTATAGAACCTGGCATCTATATAAGTAAAGATGATAAGAGCGTGCCAAAGAGGTTTCGTGGGATTGGCATCCGCATAGAAGATGATATCTTAGTTACTAAAAATTCTTATAAAAACCTCTCTGCTGGTATTGCAAAGAGTGTAAAAGAGATAGAGGCTAAGAGTCGTTAGTTTCTTTGGCTCCCACGCTCTGCGTGGGAGTCTATATATATACTACAACTCAGGTATATATGAGTTCCCACGCGGAGAGACTGTGAAAGAACTTCTTCTTTGCAGTCTCGGAACATGGGAACTAGTGGAAAACCTCTCTGCTGGTATTGCAAAGAGTGTAAAAGAGATAGAGGCTAAGAGTTATACTTGTAACTCCAGCCTGTAAGCTTGTGCTCTTTTGTTTCAAAAAACTCATCACTATCGGCTAAAAAGTCCATTACGTGCATAAGAGCATAAGGGATAGTTTTTTGGTCTTCTGGTTTTACAAGAAGTAGCGGCATAGCCGTATCTTGAGCGCTCATAGAAAAGCCAACTGGCATAAGCTGGCTTAGGAGCTCTTTTGGATTTTTGATGTTATAGTCTTTTAAAAACTTCTCAAACACAGCATCTTTTATCTCTTTTGGTAACTCATCACTTGTGTTTAAAAAGATAGTAAAATGAATAGGCGTATCAACAAAATGACTAGGTGCAGATGCTGCCATGATGATAAATTCTACATTTTTAAGATGTGCTTCTATCTCTTGATGCTCGTAATAGGTATCTGTCTTTATCGCTTTTGCAATCAAGCTTCTTTCTCCTTCGCATCTTCTATCTCTTGCTGATGTTTTGCCATAAGAAGTCTTATCTCATCCATAGCTTGCGGAGAGACATTGTCATCTTTGCTCCACTTTACTTCATCAATATGACCACCATAATCAGCACCATAATCTTCTATCTTTTGTAAAAACTCATCCATATCTAAGCAGTTGTGGCTTCTATCCACCACTCTATCTTTGAGTACAATATACCAGTCCAGCTTTTCATCAACCTTTATTATCGCTTCAAAGACTACACTCATTTTACTTTATTCCTCTTGAGGTATTAGTAAAATCTTTTGCAAAGCTCTCTAGGTCTTTTTTCTTTAAATCGCCATTGTAAACTATATTTCTTGGATCTAGATTGTCATCATTTAGCATTTTTGGAACTACATCTGCATTGTTTATAACTTCCATGTGAGCATCTAGCTCATCTTCACTATAAGCCATCTGCATATCAGCAGAGATAACATGAGGTATAGCCTCTATAACTGAGAGTTTTTTTAGCTCCTCTTCAACGCCCGCGCCCTCAATTGTGATGATAATTCTTCCTATCTCATCATGCAAGTGGTAATCACAAACATCACAACTCTTTAGACTCTCTACAACTTCTTCTACATATTTTGGCAGACATTTAACTACTATACTTGATACATTCATACTATTTTCCTTTTATCATTGATGTTGCGCACTAAAACTAACATTTAATTTTAGTGCGTAAGGTTACTATTCATAAGTTATTTTTCTTACTTTCTCGCCATTTTCTTCGCGTATTTTATCATACAATTTTTGGTGCATAATCTTCTCCTCGCGACTTACTGGACTTCTAATAGACTTATACTCAACTAAAACGCCATCTTTAAAAACACCAGAGACAATGGCTTCAACCCAGTAGTAACCCCTATCTTTTCGCAAGTTTTTGATAACGCCTCTCCACTGCTCACCATTATATAAAGCTTCCCATAGTTCGCTAAAGATAGCACTTGGCATATCTGGATGCCTTACAATATTGTGTGGCTTTCCTATTAGTTCATCTGCTTCATATCCGCTAATCTCACAAAAAGTCTCATTCGCATATGTAATGTTTCCTTTTAAATCAGTCCTAGAGATGATTATCTCTTCTAGTGGAACTTCAGTCTCAAACAAAAACTCGCTCTCATTGTATTGCATACTCATCCTTTTAGTTGATTTTGTAGTAGTTTAGGGTTGTGGAGTCACTTGCTATAAAAAACTCTTTTTCATTTAAAAAAAGGATTTTTGAAATAGTCCCTCTGTTTCCTCCAAAGAGCCCAACAGAACCATGAGTTGAGACTTTAAAAATCTCTACATTTCCCTCTTCATCATTTGAATAGGCAACTAATTTGGCGCTTGGTGAGATAGCTACACTATAGATAAGAAAGCTAGCCATTTTATAAAAATTAGAACCATTGTTAAGGTTATAAACTACGACTTTTCTATCTTGTCCAGCAGTAGCAATAATGCCTTTTTTACTATCTACTTGAAAAACATTATCTAAGTTTTGACCACCTAGCATCTTGCTAAAGGAGCCATCTTTTGTATTGTGAATTTTTAAGTTACCGCTCTCATCTGCTACAACTACTCTAGTTTTATCATCTATAAGAACAAAGTCAGAAAACTTTGATTGTGATACTTGAATCTTGTAGTTTTGTTTTTTGTTTTTTAAGTCGTAAGAGATAATCTCATTACTTAAAAGTCCAAGTAGTAGGGTGTTTTTATCTAAAAACTTTGCCTTTGCAATAAAAAGTCCATCTGTATAAGGGATGATAAGTTTTAGTTTTTTATCCTTGTATATATGAACTCTTCTAGCGCCTTTTTCGGCTTGTGATAAAATCATAACCGCATCATCCATAACATCTACAGAGTAGATTTTAGAGTCTATCGTATCTCCCATAAAGTCAGTAATTTGCTCTACTTTTATAATCTCTAAAAGCTCTTTTGTCTCAATATCAAAAATATCAAGCCTGCTAGCATCTGTTGCACAATAGAGTTTGCCATCATGTGCTACCAGATCTACTACAAAGCCACTCGTTTGCATACTCTGCGATGGTTGATTGATACCTGCAGCATAAAGACCACTTACTAATAATAATACGCTTAGAAGTTTAAAAAACATCTTGTTCCTTTTTTTGTTTCATCTCTATAGCGTAAGTTGGGCATCTGCCTATACAAAATCCACAAGCTGTACATTTGCTCATGTCAATGGTGGGCATAAACATCGCTTTAAACTCAATGGCATCTTCTAAACAGGGGTCTTTACATGAAAAACACATAACACCCTCCCAACTAATACACTTTGATTTGTTTATTATAACATCTGCATCTATTACTTTTTTAAACTCTAGCTTTAAAACCTCATGTGGACATGCAATTGCACACTCGTCGCAGTAGGTACAACCACTATGGATAAAATCTAAATATGGAGTTCTATCACTCGCTATTTTTATAATATCTTCTTCACAAACAGTCATACATGGTGCCTCGCACTCTATGCACTCTTTGTGAAAAAGAGATATATCTTCATAGTATGGAGGTCTTAGTAAAATTTCTTCTGTTTTTCTCTCTTCTCCCTTTATGGATGAAGAGAGAAAGCTAAAAAGCTCTCTCCTTTTCATTTAAGAATTAGATACCATTAACAGTATCTAAACCCTCCATTAGCTTCGTTCCACTCCAGCTAGATGCACTTGTTCCATCTGGGTTTGTGTAGTCAGGCTCAAAAGTATTTTGCACTGCTAAATCATCTCCAGATTGTGGAGCGTGACAAGCAGAGCAGTTAAATCTAGCCCCTGCAAGTTGCTCACCAGTTGACTTAATAGAGATATCCTCTCTAGTCTCACTAGTAGTGTTTTTTAACACCTTACCATCTTTAGTCATGCGACCATCATTAGTCATTGATGTAACTGGTCTAAAGTCCGTAAAGTGTGAACTTGGAAGTGGTGTAGCTCCCATAGACTCAGCCAACTCCGGCATATGACATCCTGTACACTGGTTGTCATTTATAGTAATAGGTAACATTCCCTCAACATCATGAGGAATCATCGGTGGAGCATCTTGAAACGCTCTTTTGATCTTACTACTAGTCGTTGCAGGTGCTGTAGAGTAGTTGGCTTGATGACCTTTTGTCTCATCGCCCTCTACATATAAATTGGTTTTTCTAAGCCCTAAAGACTCTTCTGAAATAGTAGGTTTAACACTCTCTTGAGTTGTAGGTTTTGCATCATTGCCACAACCAACAAAAATAAGCGCTGCTGTAAATAAACCAACTGTTATTTTGCTTAATAATTTCATTTTACTCTCCCATTTTTTTATTTTTTGATAGATTTCTTATTGAAAATCCAAGAGCAGCATCATCACATACTTCTATACATCTAGCACAGTTTGTACACTCTCCTGAGAGAACAGGCAAAGACTCTTTACCTATCATGTGTAGTACTTGACGCTCTGGACAAACAACTTTACATTTCATACATAGAGTACAATTTTCTTGTGTGTGGTGTACTCTAATAAGACTAAACTTTCCTAAGATGGAGTAAAATCCACCTAGTGGGCAGACATGTCCGCACCAACCATTTTTTAGGACAAATAGATCAAAAAGAAAGATGATTAGCATCGCTGCCCAACCAAAACCTAAACCAAAAACAATACCTCTATGGACCATAGATATAGGTGATAAAAACTCAAAAGCTGTTACACCCATAACCGCAGATATGATGAGGCTAAGAGCCAATACCCAATAGCGTAAATTTCTAGATGCGGGTTGTTTAATCCCTTGAATGCGATCAAAATCTAGCTTTCTTCTTAGAAAATTAGCAGCATCAGTTATCATGTTTACAGGACAGACCCAGCTACAAAAAGCTCGTCCACCTATAAGAAAATAAAAGAGTGTTAAAATTACTACACCAATAAGTAAATCCGCAGCTAAAACTGCTCCAGCTGCAAGCATCTGTAGAGCTGCATATGGATCACTTAGAGGAATAGTCTCTAAAAACATAGATGAACTAAGATTTCCCATTAGAATAGTCCATCCCCAAGCATTTGCACCGAAGTACAAAACAAGCAAACCAATTTGTGTAAATCTTCTTAAGATGAGGTATCTATAGTTATTCCATAATGTTGCCATTAGTATAAATCTCCTGCATCATTTAAAGAGTCCATTGCACTCTGCTTACTAATCTCTGTTGTAGTTTTGATCTCAGAAGCATTTTCAAGTCGCTTCTCATCATCTTTATCCCAACCTTTGATATAGTAATCTCCAGCTCTACCCATCGCAGTCTCACGAGGCAGTACAAAAATAGCTGGTTTTTCAGTTACACAGGCTCTCTCACAAAGACCACACCCAGTACATGCATCGCTATGTACTACTGGTTTCATAAAAGCGTGTTTCCCCGTTCTTTCATTTTTCTCATACTCAATAGTTATGGCCACGCCTAAAATAGGACAAGCTCTATAACAAGCATCACACTGTATTCCCCAAAAAGCTATACAGCTATCGGCATCAACTACAGCTAGTCCCATCTCTGAGATATTTATATCTAACTTGCCATCAGTTGTAACGCTAGCTTCATCCAAGGCACCAGTAGGACATACTGGTACACAAGGAATGTCTGGACACATGTAACAAGGTATATCTCTAGGTATAAAATAAGGTGTCCCTAAAGGTTTGTTATCTCCTGGCTTAGCAAGCATTAGAGTATCATATGGACATGCAATAACGCATAGTCCACACTTGATACAAGTCTTCAAAAAATCATCTTCATTTATAGCTCCAGGCGGGCGAAGCACTAGAGTTGAAGCTGTAACTTCATCAATATATGCACTCCATATAAACCCACCCATGGCAGCAAGTCCTGCGCCACGAGCCATGTTTAAGATAAACTTCCGTCTATCACTTACTGGTTCTCTTTTCTTTTTAATATTAGGTCTGTTTTCGCTCAAAACGATACTTCCCTTTCTCTATTTTATTATGCTTGGTAGATTTTTACCGCACATTTTTTAAAGTCTGTCTGGCCAGATTGTGGACAAGTAGCATCAAGACAAACTTTATTGATGAATACTTTTTCGTCAAACCATGGAACAAAAACAAGCCCACGAGATGGTCTATTTCTACCACGAGTCTCGATTCTAGCTTTTACTTTACCACGACGAGATTCAACCCATGCAAGACCGCCTTGTTTTAGGCCTTTATCTTTTGCATCTTGAGGATGCATATAACATAGTGCTTCAGGAACTGCACGGAAAAGCTCAGGTACACGCATAGTCATAGTTCCTGAGTGCCAGTGCTCTAAAACACGACCTGTACATAACCAAGTGTCATACTCTTTATCTGGTGTTTCTGGAGGATCCATATATGGACGAGCAAAAATCTTAGCTTTGTTTGTAAGACCCAGCTGAGTAGTATCTGTAATACCCATTAGGTTACCTTGAGCAAGACTCTTAGCAAGCGTTCCATAGAATGCATGAGAGTTGTTTGTTCCCGCTTCTTTGTTCGCTTTTGCTGCATATGGATCATACTGAGTGTTAAATCTCCACTGAGTCTCTTTACCATCGACAACTGGCCACTTAAGTCCACGAACTTTATGATAAGTTGTAAAGTCTGCAAGGTCATGTGCATGACCGCGACCAAATGATGCATACTCTTCAAAGAGGTACTCATGAATCATAAAACCGTAACCTTTAAAGACTTTACCATCAGAACCAACTACATTTCTGTGATCACCTAGAGCTTCAGAGTTGTCATAGCCTTTTTGAGGGAATGAGTTTAGATCTACCTTGTAAGATTTAGCCTCTTTATTTGCAAAGAGAATCTCATACATAGTTGTATCATCTGTATAACCCATAGCGTGAGCTGCAGATCTTACATCTGGAAGTGATTTACCACCACGAAGTGGTTGTGCACCCCAAAGGTCACCAACTGTAAATCTTTTTGATAGCTCAACCCATTGCCAAGTATCACTCATAGCATCTCCAACTGGAATTACCTGTTGTCTCCATAGCTGTGTTCTACGCTCAGCATTTCCATAACCACCCCACTTCTCATAAATCATAGCAGATGGAAGGATAAGGTCAGAAACTTTAGCAGAGATACCAGGGTATCCATCAGAAGTAACTATAAAGTTATCCATTTCACGAGCCGCTTTGATCCAGTGAGATGCAGATGCAGTATCTTGGTAAGGGTTACAAACATTTACCCATGCAAACTTAATAACTCCATCTTCAATATCACGGTGGATCTTCATGATGTGTTGATTTCCAACAGGGTTAATAGTTCCTTCTGGAACCTTCCATCTGTTTTCAGTTATTTTTCTATGCTCAGGGTTTGCTACCATCATATCTGCTGGGAGTCTGTGACAGAAAGTTCCAACTTCACGAGCAGTACCACAAGCTGATGGTTGACCTGTTAAACTAAACGCACCAGATCCTGGTTTAGCTTGCTTGTTTAGTAAGAAGTGAACATTATATGAAAGTGTATTTACCCATGTTCCACGAGTATGTTGGTTCATTCCCATAGTCCAAAAAGATACAACTTTTCTATCTTTTTCAATATATAGATCAGCTAGTAGTTGTAGCTTTCTCTTAAACTCATTGATATCCTCATCTGGATTACCTTTTGAGATTTTTGCTACATAGTCAAGTGTGTATGGCTCTAAGAATTTTTTGTACTCTTCAAAAGAGATGTGCCAGTGTTTAAGTCCAGCATTCTCATTTACCATAACATCGCCCTCTTTATAACCGTAAGGCTTAAGAGCAGGTGCTTCAGTAGCAGAGACAACTTTTTTCATCTCTTTGTCAATCGTTTGCATCTCAAGAGCTGTATATTTACCCTCTTTGATAGACTTCTCATCAGATCTTCTCATACCATAACCCATATTTACAGGTGATGCACAGAAGACTATGTGTTTTTTAACAAAGTCCCAATCAATAGCTTCAGGGTTGTTATATACAATCTCTCTTGCAATGTAGTTCCAAAGAGCTAGATCTGTATTTGGAGTAAAGATTATCTCCTCATCCGCTAGATCTGAAGTTCTATGTCTATAAGTAGACATATTTATAACTTTTACTCTCTCTGGATCTGAGAGTTTTCTATCTGTTACACGAGACCATAGGATCGGATGCATCTCCGCCATATTTGAACCCCAAGATACGATAGTATCAGTAAGCTCAATATCATCATAACAACCAGATGGCTCATCAATACCAAAAGTTTGGTAAAAACCAACAACTGCAGAAGCCATACAGTGACGAGCATTTGGATCAATCGCGTTTGAACGAAATCCTGCTTTCATCATCTTTTGAGCAGCATAACCTTCCATAATAGTGTATTGTCCAGATGCAAATACACCAACGCCCTCAGGACCACTTGCTTTTAGTGCTTTTTTGATGTGAAATTCCATCTCATCAAATGCTCTCTCCCAGCTAACTGGAGCAAACTTACCTTGTTTATCAAACTTACCGTTTGCATCTACACGAAGCAGAGGCTCTGTAAGTCTATCTGCACCATACATAATCTTAGCATTAAAGTAACCTTTAATACAGTTAAGACCACGATTAACTGGTGCTGCTGGATCTCCTTTGACTGCAACGATTTTGCCGCCTTTTGTAGCCATCATAATACCACAACCAGTACCACAAAAACGACAAGCTGCCTTATCCCATCTCCAGTCGCCCTCGGCTTTAGTAGCTGCTGCTTGTAGCTCTGCTGGTACACTCATACCAATAGCTGCTGCTGCAGATGCGGCCGCTGAACTTTTAAGAAATTCTCTTCTAGAAAGTGACATATTTTCTCCTATTTGATAATCTTTTAAGACTAGGCATCTAAAACTGCCGCATCTCAACTTTTTTGTTAAGGTGTCCATTAACGATTTGATAGTAGCAGTTTGATGACTAAAAAATCTTTGACTTATGTCAAATGATTAGAAAAAAGGCTTAAGTTTAGATTTATATAAGGAAAAAGGAATATAAGTAACACTTAAAATAACTATTATGTTTGTGTATCTTGACAACTCTTTGTAAGTTTCTCAAGTTCTAGTTTTAAGTTGTGTAGTTTTCTAGTAGAATTCATAAGTTCCTCGGTTGATTCTATAACTATATCTTCACTATTATTTAGGTGCTTATTTGCCATAGATTTATCTTTTAACTCATCTATAATAGAGTCAAATTCATCTGTTAGTTCTTCAAGTTTTGCTGATGCTCTCTCAGACTGTAAAAGAGCCTCATTTGAGTAGTCCATAGCGGAGTTTATCTTTTCTATAAAGCAGTTTATAGTATCGCTAGCCTCTAATATTTCAGTCTCGCTCTCAGCTTTTACTTCTATGGGTTCAAGCTTTGTTATGTCTTTACTACTTATGAGTTTTTTGGAGTACTGTAAAATAGCTTCTACATGAGATTCAATTGAACGAAGTTGTAGTAGGGAGTATATAAAAAGTAGTAGAAGTGTAATCCCTGCTCCATATTGAAATG
>Ga0265293_10005889_pt1 | contig 20111 bp, 28 predicted proteins | sample Munlanlewell138R_FD_192505 | JGI IMG/M metagenome (GOLD analysis project Ga0265293, IMG submission 192505) | Leachate microbial communities from a municipal landfill in Southern Ontario, Canada - Leachate well 138R | ecosystem: Engineered > Solid waste > Landfill > Unclassified | place: Canada... | reverse complement strand
CTTTACGGCTTCTAAATCGATGTTGACAGATGTTTCAACTTGTTTGGACCATGTTTTAAGAGATCTTCGATATGTAGATATGCTTAGGCGCAGTAAGCACAAAAATAAGGAAGATAAAGAGCGAAATGTACAAGAACTTTCTATCTCAATGAAGGGCAAAGTGAAACAGTCTGTTTCTGAATATATCCAACAGATAAGCTTGATGTCTTCAGGAGACGAAGAAACAGAACAAGACAGAGCAACTATGATGACCTTACATGCGAGTAAGGGGCTTGAGTTTCCATTGATATTTATGGTTGGAGTAGAGGCTAATATTCTTCCTCATGCCAGAGCCGTTGAGGAAAGGGAAGGCGGTTTGGAAGAGGAACGCCGACTTTGCTATGTAGGGATGACAAGGGCTAAAAGCAGACTATTTATGACTTATTGTAAATTCCGCCGGTCGCAAAACGGCGGGAACGATCCCTGCCAACCAAGTGAATTTTTGATAGAATCTGGATTAATTAAGAAGAAGGTTATTGTATGAAAAGGATTTTGATATCAGCATTTGTTCTGACTTTTTCGGCTTGCGTATTTGGCCAGTCGTTTACTCTTGAGGTCGAAAACGATCTTCTGCAAGGAGACGATTCTGACTATACTCATGGAACGAGAATGATGTGGACAACCCCCGAGACTTTAACTCCGAAATGGGTATCTTTTATCCCTGGGAAAACTCCATTTTTCAGAGAAGGAGAAGGGGCTTATGACTATTCATTTGTCTTCGGGCAAAATATGTTTACCCCAGACGATATAGCGGCTACGAATCTTATAGAGGACGATAGGCCGTATGCGGGATATACTTATATCGGAGTAGTCGGAAGAAAAACAATGGATGGTCAAAATACCTTTGTCGAAATTGACTTGGGAATAGTTGGCCCTTGTTCTTATGCTGAACAAACGCAAAAAGAATTCCACAGGCTTATCAATGGGACTATTCCTGCAGGTTGGGACAATCAACTTCATAATGAGCCAACTATCCAACTTCAATACTGGGAGAGTAGAGGCGTAACATTACTTGGAGAACAAAAACATTGGTCTATTGATATGACTCCAAGGCTTGGAGGCTTACTTGGAAATGTTCAAGTCGCAGGATGCGTTGGGGCGGATGCTCGTTTCGGTTATAATATGCCAACATCTCAAGGACCTGGAGTGATTGTTCCAACTGCAATAACTCCTAAATACAAAAAAAGTAGAAATTATATCTATGTATTCTTCGGGGCCGAAGGAAGGGCTTACGCTTGGAATATCTTCTTGGATGGCAATACGGACGGGAATAGTCATTCGGTTGAAAAAGAACCCTTGGTATCTGACATAAGGGCTGGAGCTGGGTTCGGGTTTAAGGATTTTAACGCAATCTTGACTATAATACAGAGAAGTCCAGAATATGTCGGGCAAGACGAAGCTCAAGAATACACATCATTAACATTAACATATAGGTTTTAATATGCCAAAAGGTACAGATTTTTTATGCAGGAATTTTGAATGCGAGAATATAGATACTAAGATTTCTATACATGGTCCATTTCCTATCGCTCCTATAAAAGAGATTATGGATCTCCCATCAATAGTTTCAGACCCTTCTCATTATGCAAATCTTGCAAACAAATCGAGAGAAGGAAGGGAATATGCACTGATACCTATACCTAACAAGGATGGTATTAAACCCAAGGGGATAAGGATTCAATATTACGTTCCAAAGACTCGAACGATACTTGATATTGATTTGATTTGGGGTAAAGACGATGAAAGAATTAGAGACCTTATCTCGGGCAAGGATGAGTCCGAAGGGTTCTCTGAAAAAACAGGCATAGAAGTCCTTTCCCTTGGACGCTTGATTGAAAAGGGTTTCCCATGCCCGTCATGCGGGGTGATAATGGAGTCTGTCAATTGGTTCACAAATACTGGAGTATCAGACTGGGGAGACCCTAATGCAAGTGTCAGTAATTAAAGACCAAAAAGACTCTAATTGTCAATGTAGCGTTATCCAACTGAATGAGGTTCCTTCGGAGCCTTCCGATTTAGAAGCGATACCAAGATGGAGAGATGGCGTCATCTCAATTCTTGTTCCTACAAAGTTCCCTTCTGTAACTTGCCAGGTAGACGAGAATGCAAGAATTAGGCTTGAAAATTGCTATGTAAACAGCATCTCTTTTGCTAGTGATGAAGGGTTTAGATCCGTTAAAATTCCTATGCTTGGAGTTGATAATCTATATTGGGATTCTGTCCAGTCCGCAGGAGCAGCAAGAAAAGCTATTGTCGCTTTGGCCGATTCTCTCTCTGATGATTTTTTGGTAGAGTTTTTTGTTTCGGAAGAAGATTTTGAAATTTGGGATGATGTTATGAAATTTTAGAATGTATAATGTCTTATGACTAATATACATCCAGAGAAACTTGAGAAAGAAAAAGAAGTGGTTGCTCTTGTGTCTGTTATGATTTTCGATAAGGACGAATATAACGGCATGAAAGTTAAGAAGATTTCCTCATGTAAAGTTATAGATGACTGGGGAGTAGCCTTGAAGGAACTTCAGCCAATGGTTTTTGTTGGAAGTAGAAAAGATATAGAGAGTAAAATAGGTTCTCATATGGCTATGGAATGGAAACAATACGATTTTGAAAAGGAGAAATAAAATGGACAAGATTAAGAAAGATGTAACGGCTCATAGTGCTGACGAAGAAACTCGCATTCCGCTTCTGGACGAAAAGGATATGAAAAACTTGAGGCATTCCAATTATGAGAAACTTAGCTCAAAATGGTCTAAAGTTTATGTCATACAACACAAAAACGGAAAGGTTGCAGAACTTAAGGCTGCAAGCCCAGTTCATGCCTGCAAGATGATAGGCTGGAGGCCTAGACATATAAAGGTATTGTCAGAAAGAGATATCGTTGCGGGGGTACAATGAAAGAAGGTCTTCAAATCCTAGGTACAAAACAGCCAGTAGAAGAACCGTATGAATGGGTCGGAGTTTTTAGCACTGGACTGATTGATCGCAAGAGATATGAGGAAATGGAATTTTCTAGTACAACTCCAATTCAAATGATTGGAAGCAAGAAAGACTATTGGTTTCCTGCCTATAGGATTGCTGGAAATTCACTTCAAGATATTAAACTTGCCTTGCTCAAAAGCATTGACGACCTTTTTGCTCATGTAGAAGCGGTTGAAAAGGCTGAAAAAGAGGCCTTAAACAAGCCTGAAGAGGGAACTGAAAATAAATCAAATTAGTTCTTGCATATAAATCAGTTCTAACATATATTCCTAACAGCATGAAAAAAGTCATTCCAGTACAGCATCCGCGAATTCGCCGCCCAACCCGGGTCGGCTCGGATCTGTTTGCATAGTGACTTAAGCAAAATGGATTTGAAAGCCGGCTCGCCAGAGCCGGTTTTTTTTGTGTAGTAAGTTGATTATTCGGAGAGTAGCGCAGTTGGTAGCGCGCTTGGTTCGGGACCAAGAAGTCGCAGGTTCAAATCCTGTTTCTCCGACCATGTTAGAGATTGTTGATTGACATTTGAATAGTTTTTGTTGTATAAGAAGGATGATGATTATGACGGGGCGTAGCGAAGCCTGGTATCGCACTTGCTTTGGGAGCAAGGGATCGCTGGTTCGAATCCAGTCGCCCCGACATCCTTCCTATCCTTGAGAAGGAATTTGTTCAAATCCCGTAGAAGTATTAATCATAGAGGATTTGAACATGAAATGGACAAAAACACAACATACAAACGCCTTGATGTGGATGAAGAAGAAGAAGGCTATAGATATTCTTGGAGGATGTTGTAAAATATGCGGGAAAAGCGATTTAAGAGTTCTTCAATTTCACCATAAAGAGGCAGGAGAAAAAGAAATTGAGATTTGTTTATTGAAAAATAGAAGATGGTCTGAAATCGAAAAAGAAATTAAAAAATGCGTTTTGTTGTGCTCAAATTGTCACAGGGAACTCCATTGGAAAGAAAATGCAGAAGATAGAAGAAGGAGCAAGTTAAGGCTTTGTCTATTGAGATATATGGGGTCTGAAAAATGTTCTAGATGCGGTTATCATGGTTCAAATCCTAACTCTTTAGATATTCATCATAAGCATTCGAAAAAGTATGATATAAATTTGAAATTGGGCAAGCGAAAAGCGATAACAGAGTCGATACTTGATGAGACCGAAAAGTGCGAAGTTATATGTAGTAATTGTCATATGATAGAGCATACAAAAATGAACAAAGAAGATATGGAGTTAATAGAAATAAAAAACAGAGAACATATTGAAAAGCCTAAATTGGATTGGGGAAAAATAGAGGAGATGTTAACAAGTGGTTCTTCGCTTACTGAAATATCTTTAGCACTTGGATGTTCAAAAGGTTCTGTTCATTATGTTAAGCAAAAAATAAATATGGCTTTAGCCCAGTCTGGTAGGGCGCAACTTTGGGGTAGTTGAGGTCGAAAGTTCAAATCTTTCAAGCCATACCATTTGGATGATGTAGTTGGTGGTCATAGCTCAATTGGTTAGAGTGGAAGATTGTGGATCTTCAGGTTGCGGGTTCGAGCCCCGTTGATCACCCCAATTTTAGGAGAATTTTATGTCAAGCGAATGCACAGAATATATTGGTTTGAGAATGGAAAAGGAAGACTTGGAAATTGCAGGGTCTATAGAAACAGAAAGATATAAAGAGATTGAAGAAAGAATGTCGGAGTTATGGAGGGATTTATCAGCCTCCGAAAGAGAACTCTATAATGATTGATTTTGAGGGCGAGTAGCTCAGTTGCGTTAGAGCGTCTGTCTGATACGCAGAAGGCCGAAAGGATTTCGGGGGTTCAAGTCCCTCCTCGCCCACCATTTTTAATGCATCTATAGTGAAATTGGATATCACGCAACGCTACGGACGTTGTATTTGGGGTTCGAATCCTCATAGGTGCGCCATTTTTGGGCGAGTAGCTCAGTTGGTAGAGCATTTCTCTGATAAGGAAAGGGTCCCTGGTTCGAGTCCTGGCCCGCCCACCATTTGAACAACAGAAGAAAAACGACTAGGCGTTATGGCGAGTGAGGTCGGTGTCTGCCAAGGCGTAATCGTATGACTGGAAGGCAACCAGTACCCATAACGTCGGATCTGTTGTTCATCTTTTTGCCAGAGATGATTGTGGGTTCGAATCCCATACGCTCCATTTGACGGGGCGGCTGGTTGCGTAACTTCTACGGAGACGCGGTAGATCGCCGTACCAGGTTCGATTCTCGGCTCTGGCTCCATTCTAGAGTTCCTGTAGTTCAATTGGACAGAACATCAGATTCCGGATCTGAATGTTGGGGGTTCGAGTCCCTCCAGGAACACCAATATGAATAGAAACAAGAAAACAGAATCTTTTGCTGGCATTCGCAAGGCTGGTAGATTCGCCAAGACTTCCTTGAATGATATGCGGAAAGCCGGCCGAAAGGCTTGGAAGGCATTGGGTAAGATTTAGCGCATCAGTAGCTCAACTGGACAGAGCTTCGGTCTTCGGAATCGATGGTTGCGGGTTCAAATCCCTCCTGGTGCGCCAGTTATTCTAATGGTTTTTCAGGAAGTTTCGTTGATTGCTTGCCCAAGGCTTCATAATCAACATCGTCAGAAACCCAACTACAAACCCTGTAGGTATGTCCACCAAGTGCGGGGATATTATGTCCCTTCCCGAAAGATGGAGCCCATGAACATCTATGGCAATAAGCTGAACATTGCCCATGGTGATTTGTAGATAATGGCATTAAAAAACCACAGTTGTCGCAGCGATAAGTCCTATCGGAGACTTTCATTCTATCTGGCTTGTTAGGTTCTTGAATTGTTAGGGCGTAAATTTTCATGTTGATTGATTTTTCATCAAAGAAATGTATAATGCCTATATGATAAACGAAATAAGATATGAGACCTTTCATAAAGATGTTGATTATTCCTTGCCGTCTATCTTCCTCGCTGGGCCGACAGTTCGCGGCAACCAGCCTCATCTATCGTCTTGGAGGCCAAAGGCCGTAGAACTGTTTAGGGCGAATAATTTTGAAGGAAATCTTATAATTCCTGAATTCCTGTCGAAAACAGAATCGGATCAGGTTCGGTATGATTTGCCTGTTTGGGAGTTTGAAGGACTCATAAGGTCTGATGTCATAATGTTCTGGATTCCAAGGACTAGGGAATTAATTGGACTAACTACGAATCATGAGCATGGGTATTGGATGGCTCGTTGTCGGGAGAAAATGGTTTATGGCCGGCCGAATGATGCTTATAGGATGTCTTATTTAGATATTATGTGGGTAGAGGATTATAAACAGCGTTATGGTAAGAATAGTGGAGCGACGATTTATACGACTCTTGAAAAGACAGTTAAGGCTGCCTTGGAGAAATTGGAAATTTTAAAGCACAGGATTTGAAAATGAAAAGAACACGGAGGATGGCTGTCTTTTAGTCTACTTAATCAAGTAGCTAGGAGGCAACATGAGTAGAACAAAAAGAAGTTATCCGACAGAGATGTGCGACTGTCGGAAATTAATGATATCCAAATATTTCACCAACTGCCGTTGGTGGGCTGCTTGGGACTGGATGGATGAAGTTGGATTAGACGACCGCGACTGTCATATCTGGGATATCTATCGTAAACGGATCGGCCGAGATGGTAAGCCTGGATTTAAACCCACTAAACTCTTCAAGCAAATCAAAAGGCGTTCAGAACGCGCCAAGGTAAGAAGTGCGATGAAGCAGGGGAAATGGGACAATCTTCCCGTTTTCCATAATAGCGATGTATGGGACTGGAACTAGACCTTGGAATCTTTGTAGGCTCCTGTAACACAATACAACAAATATGTTGCATATTGTTACGGGAAAGAACTGCCTCCTGACTAGACAATGAATCCCTGTATAATATGGGATGCCAACAGTATTATCATTATTTTCGGGTGCAGGAGGGATGGACCTCGGTTTCGAGGGCTGTTTTAAAGTCCTCAAACGCTCTATAAACCCTTCCGTCCATCCAGACTGGCTAGACCCTAACAGTAGAGACGAATGGCCCTGGCTTCCTCCTACGGGCTTTATAACGCATTTCGCAAATGACATCTCTGAAACTGCAAAGGCTCAATGGTCTGGCTATTTTAATAAGGGTCATATCTACCATACCGAAAGTATTGTGAATCTTGTAAAAAGGCACAAAGCTGGAGAAAAAATCTTCCCAGAATCAGACATTGTAACAGGCGGATTCCCATGTACAGATTTTAGCCTATCCGGAAAGAGGAAGGGTGTAAATTCAGATAAAACTCATGCCGGCGAAAAAATGGGAGAAGACACCCCTCCTATTGAGAGTAGAGGTATGCTTTACTTCTGGATGAAAGAGGTTATTGAGATTGTAAAGCCTAAGGCTTTTGTAGCCGAAAATGTAGACGGTCTAAATAGCCTTCCTGAAACCTTGAAAAAGATTCAAAAAGATTTCGGAGATGTCGGTTATGACGTTAAAATAAAGACGATGTATGCCCCAGATTACGGAATCCCTCAAACAAGAACGAGAGTCATTTTTGTTGGTTTGAGAAAGGACGTAAAGTTTTCGGGGGAGTTTGAATATCCAGAAAAAACTCATAGTAATTACGGAGAAGGATTGTTTGGTCCAGAGCTCCTGCCTTATGTAACTTGCTCTGAAGCTTTTTCTGGACTTAAAGAGCCTGGGGAGTCGGAAGATTTTTCACAAAATTCGCTTTCAGGAGCTTTATACTATGGAGCTACTAAAGCTGGGAAAACTATGCAAGGTCAAATAGAAATCCCTTTAGAAGCTCCAGGACCAACCATAAGAGCAGAACATCATGGGAATATAGAGTTCCGCAGGCTTTCTGCAGAACATGGAGGTAGGCATACTGAAGAACTAGCATTAGGTTTGAAAGAACGCCGTCTTACGGTCAGGGAATGTGCCAGACTTCAAACCTTCCCAGATGATTATCAATTTGTAACTCCTGAAATTTCAACAACCAAGGGTTATATAGGAGTGGGGAATGCCGTCCCTCCTCTATTGGCTTATCATATAGCACAAAAATTGAAAGAAATATGGCCAAAAGATGTATAATAGAAAAATGAGTAAATATGAAAAACGACAAACAAGAAGTTCAACAAATTTTGGTTAATGGTGTTTTAATCAAAGAAATACGACCAGATTTTACGACTAGGGCTCGACAAGAGGAATACCTCTCGCCATTCGCTGACGAGACTCTCCCTATTAATGAAGAAGGTAGTATAGACGATGTCCTTAATGTCCTGAAAACGAAAGGTATGTTTGATAGATATTTGAGACTGGAGCAGCAGGCGTTAGAAATAAACCCTGATTTTAAAAGAAACGAAGCGTGTTTAGCCCTAGTCGCTTGGTGCTACTACCTTCAAGAAAAAGAAGAATACAATAGTCTTCCTACGGAAGAACAACTTGTCCCATTAAGAAAAATGCCGAAGCCGTTCTGTCTTTTAACTGCTGATGAAATAGAAAGAAATGCAAGAAAAATAGGCCTTAAGCCAAAAGGCGATATCTTTGAACATCCAGAAAGAAAAATGCCTGTTCCAAAATCTGTAGAAGAAAAAATGAAAGAAGAAGGGCTTATGGGTAGATTATGTATGACGCCTCGAAGAGATGTTACCGTAAAGAACTCAGGAGAGCAGAATTTCTTCGCAGAGGCTTCTGACGACGATAAGGTCCGATGGGCTCGGGCTGCAAATTCAATGTATGACAGCCTTGGACAGACGGGGGAATACATGGCTGGCGATACTGGAGAAATAAGCGAAGACGAACGAATACTTAAGTCTATGGAGTTTGCCTGTTTATGCTCTGGAATCCCAATCTTCGATGGAGACTATGCAGACCCGATATTTATCAAAGGGAGAATGGATAATTTTCGCCCTGGACTTTTAGAAAAAGAGGTATTGGCTATTCTGAAATTGAGAGAAGACAGTCTTTCAGAGTCTGATGCTGCGCTAATTGAAATGAATGACTTGATCCGTAATCCAGAAGGGATTCTCGAAGCCTTGATTCCGACTGTTGAGTCTTTGGGGCTAATTGAGGCCTATAAGGAGAAAGTTGAAGAACGAGAATTGATAAGTAAAAAGCCTCAAAAAGTAGGTAGTATATCTCATGCTATGAATACTTATGAAAAAATGCGTTTAGCGGTATCTTTAATTAACTCAAAAGGTTGTCCAAACGAGGTAAAGACAAAAGAGAATATCAAACGCTGGATTAAGGCTGAAGATAGCCACAAAGTTATATATGCCGATGACGAGGGCAGGGAAATGGAAGTCAGGAAGAGAGGCCATCCATGAAATTTTCAGAAATAGTCGACCATCTTGGGAATAGAGGCTTTGCCGCAAGGGAGTCATACGGAAGTCGGGCCTATATCGTTTTTGGCATTGATAATATTCCTTGGATGGTTATGGCTCCTGAAGAAGGGCCTGGATTTTCAACATGGCCTAAACATATCTGGACTCCCTGTTTGGCGGAAATAAAGGCGGATGACTGGAAGATACTGGATATGTATTGGGACACTCCAAAAGATGATTTCAAACCTTTTGAAAAATAGTTCTTGCAATTAATCCAGACCTATCATACATTCTAAACATCATGAACTACATCACTGAATCTGAGCGAGAATCCGAACGAGAGCCCGAGGGCTTGTCGTAGGTTCCGTTTGCATTGATTTAGCAGATGACCAACGCCATCCACTCGTGCTGAGTAGGATGGCGTTTTGCGTGTCCTACTACCTCGTTGTTCCCATCGTCTAGAGGCCAAGGACATCTGGTTTTCATCCAGAAGATCGCGGGTTCGACTCCCGCTGGGAATACCAACTATCGCCGCTTTCGTCTATCGGCAGGACAGCAGCCCTTCAAGTTGCGAAGAGGAGTTCGATTCTCCTAAGCGGCAAATTTATGCTCCGTTGGTGTAATTGGCAGCATGCCACGTTCTCAGCGTGGAGATTATGGGTTCAAGTCCCATACGGAGTACCATTTTTTATATAGCACAGAGGAATACGCTGTTCGACTGTCGAATAAGGATGAATGAGAAAAAACATTCCATTAAGAGTTAGACAGTGCGATAAATCTAGATATGAAAATTCTTTGCGAGAATATTACAAAAATCCAAAGATATGCGTTTCTTGCGGGGAACCGATAAAAATCCTAAAGAATCAATACGCTTGCGAGGTAATGAAAAAGAGATTTTGTAATGCGTCATGTGCCGCTACTTACAATAATCACAATTCTCCAAATAGACCAAAAACAGGACAGTCGTATATTTGCCCTGATTGTAAAAAGAAGAAGCATCGAGATGCCGTTAAATGCAGTTCTTGTAAAACAAAAGATAGGGTTGAAGCTTTATTTATGGCAACTTTATCAAGTCTTACGAACTTAGAAAGTCCTTCTAGGTGTATTTATAATGAGGTTCGTAAACATGCAAAAGATGTGATGGCCGTATATGGGATGAAAAGGGCTTGTATTATTTGTGGTTATGAAAGAGTCGTTGATGTGTGTCATAAAATACCAATATCTTCTTTTCAAGAGTCCGCATTGATAGGAGAGGTCAATGGACTGAAAAATATATGTTTTATGTGCAAAAATCATCATTCTGAATTTGATCTTAGGATTATGGATAAAGAAGAGATGTCCAAATTTAATGAATATTTTTCAAAATACGACAATTGGGATTTTATTAATAGATTCCGTCCTGAAGGCTGTATAATGTCTCATGAGAACAATTCCAGTAATCCACAAAGGCAAGAGGGTCTCTTGCAATCTTTACTCCCATGAAGACGATTTCTTAATCCTAGAGATGTTTTTCAATTGGCGTATGCAAGAACAGCTCGCTTCAGCATCGGGTTTGAAAAGGCCTTCCTTGCCTCCTGAATTTTCAACGCCTTTTTGTTGCCGGGTATTAAATCTCGCTCATTCAACAAAATCTTCAAAATCAGAGCCTAATTGTTTTGAAATTGGCCGAATTGAAGATGATGGAGTGGCTATCAAAACAGTTGAGATAAAAGCAACGATAACCGAAGACGGATTTACTGACATCAAAAAAGACATGGACTTTGACGAGCTATGCTGGTTAGATTGTTCAAATTATAAGGGATTATCTTTCTATATTTATCAGTTCACAAAAGATGATTTAAAACCTTTTGTTTCTGTATCTAAAACAAAGAGACCAAGCGTTACAGTTCATATGGCAGATATCGCAAAGACTTTGGATTTGAAACCTGTTTTTGAGGGTCGGGTTGGTATTTCTGTTGAGAGAGTTGAGTGGGAGAGGTTGGAGAAAATCGAATCCGAGATTAAGAGCCTAATAGAAAAAGAGGAGTATCTCTTTGCACTTTAATTACAGAGTTATCCAGGCGGAGTATGAGGACGAACCTTATTTTGAGATTCGTACAATTTATTACAATAATGCTGGAGAGATATGCTTGATTTCAAAAGAGGCTACAGTACCTATCGGAGACAGTATTGAAGAACTTCAAAAGGTTTTTAACTATTATCTTAAGGCTTTTGAAAAGCCAGTTTTAGTTGAGAAAGAAATAAAATTTGGTTCTTGTGACGGAATAGACGGTCCATTTACAGATATAAAAGACTCGGATTTTGACGATTCTGAATCGTCTGACGACATAGATTTTCTTTTCAATCCACTAACGCAATAGGAGAATAAAAATGGCTTATTTACATTGTCACGGAAAAATGGAAGACGGGACTCCTTGCGGATGGAGTCAGGATGACTTCTGGTCAGATAAAACATTTCCAAACGGATTTGAAGGATATACTCCATTGCGGACAGATCTCATTAAAGACCTAAGGGCTTCCTTATTCAAAGATAAAATTTACATGGACAAACCTTTCCTCGAAGAAAACAAAATCCCTTATCAAGCCGATGAAGAAGGCCATTTTTGTAAGGGGACTGATTTGGTCGCATGGGATCTGGAACGACGTGCAAAAAGGATACGAAACATGCTTGTTCGCACCTATGAAGAATTCAAGGCCAAAAAAGATACATTGGTTTGTCCGAGATGCGGACAGAAGAATTGGGATATAGATTAATGAATTATTCCGAAAAAGTACTAAAGCAAGAAAAACAAATCCAGGAACTATTGGCGAATATCAAATCTCGCCTTTCTGAACTTGAGGCTTTTTTATCTTCTATTAATGACCATTGGTGTTATGAAGATTTGATCTATCGTTTCTATCATCAGTCGTTCAAGGTGTATTTGAGATTCCCAATTAAGGATGCTGTTAAACTTTTGAATTCTCTTGCCCCGAAGGAAATTGAAGACTTGCCTTGGCCAGTTTTCCTAAAAGAGATTTTGGCGGAAGTTCCTGAAGAATTTGATATTTCCCATAACCAAGAATGGGGAAAACATACAAGACCTATTGTAGAGGCTGCATTGCATTTAAAGTTCTTTGTAGAGATGGCTGTCAAATATGGCAAGGAACTTGATTTTGCTCCAAATACGATGCCTTCTGGATGGGCGGCCTTGTTGTATTATTATGGATTGAGGTAATTATGAAAAATGAAAACAAAACAGTTGAAGCGTTAAATACGGCATTCGTAACAGACCCGAATGCAATCTATTCGTTAATGTCTAATAGGGTTCCTTGTAATAAGATTCTTGCGGAAGACCCGTTAGTTCAAGTTATCCCAACTCCTGTTTTAAGGAGGTTGATTTTCAATGTTACCAAGTTGGAGCATTAGGACTAATCAATGCGGTTTTGGAGGCTAATGGCCTTCCCCGGGTTGCAACAAGGTGGTCAGATGTTAACGATTCTGGAGAGTCTATATTTTTAGGGTTCTGCGAATATAATGGGGAGCCTGTTTGTCCTGATGACGAGAAGCCTCAAGACCAAGACGAAAAAGACGATATTAATTACAAGGCTGAAGAATGCGGATTGCCATGCGACTTGCCAGTTCGTATAAAAGTTACGGTTGATGGAGAGACTTTAATTGAAACCGCCGCAAGAAAGCTAGACAGACATCCCGATTCAATGGCGAAACTCTTGAGGGAAATAGCTTCCATCCTTGACGCTCCAGAACAGAATGACCCAGAGTTTTTCTAAAAGAGTATAATGAATTATGGAAGAATCAAACATAGACAATTTAGCAAAACGGGTTGGGATTAAGAAAGTTCTGCAACAACTCGCCAGAACAAAAAACAATCCAGAGCATACAGTATATGAGAGTTTCAGTTGGCCGTTACATATCCGGGACTGCAATCCGGAAAATACGAGTACCTCAATTTCTTCTTCTCCATTAGGAATTGTCTATATACATGGAAAGGACCAAGCTTCTACGACAATGTCTTCTGAATCAATGACCTTTTCGGTTGATGTAACAGAATCTCACAGAAAAGTAAAATGGGAAAAAGAGAACAGAAGGTCTCTTGTAAAACTACTTGTTAGAAGCCGTTCGATTATTGGTCCATTATGAAAGGATTCATTTTTGAACCAAAGGTCTTTTTCCCTCAATGTCATGGAGCTACAATTGAAAAGATGCCAGATGGCCGTTTGATGGCTGCTTGGTTCGCAGGAACAAAAGAAGCTCATTACGATACTTCAATATGGTTTTCGATTTTCGACAAGGATGAGTGGTCTATTCCAGAAGTTCTTGTTAAAGTAAGGAAAGAAGCTCATTGGAATCCAGTCCTTTTCAATTCTAAAGACGGTCTATTTCATCTGTTTTTCAAAATCGGAGAGAGGCCTGATAATTGGAGGACTTATCATATGTTCTCCAACGACGGTTTGAAGTGGAACAAACCAAAGCTTTTGGTTAGGGGAAAACTGGCAGCAGACGGACGGGGACCAGTAAGAAGTAAACCCATTATCTTGCCTGACGGAAATTGGCTTGCTCCAGCGAGCAAGGAAGTCACAGTTCCTTCTGACTTTTTTTGGCTTAGACCAAATGTCATTTGGGATGCTTTTACTGATAGATCAGAAGACAAGGGTAGTACTTGGGAGAGGTCTCTCTATGTGCCGTTAGATAGGGATGTATTGGGCAAGTATGGAGGGGTTATACAACCTACCCTATGGAACAAATCTGACGGCTCTGTGGGGATGCTTCTGCGTTCGACTTTCGGATATATTTTTGAGTCTTCCTCTTCTGATGGCGGGATAAGTTGGGAGAAGGCAAAAAAAACAGCAATGCCAAATAACAACAGCGGGATTGATGTTTTGAAATTGTCTTCTGGGCTCCTTGTTTTAGCCATGAATCCTGTAAGAGGAAATTGGGCTGCTAGGTCTCCGCTTTCTATAGTCCTGTCAAATGATGACGGTAAAACATGGCCTGGAATGGCAAATATAGAAGTCGGTGCTGGAAGCTTCTCATATCCAATTCTTGTAGAGACGGAATACGGATTCGATATCGTTTATACATGGAATCGTCTGTCAATAGTTCATAAGCGAATAGAAATCGCAAATACTGGAAATCCTGAAAAACCATGGAAGCTATCGGAATATAGAGGATAAAAATGGATAAGAAATCTGCAATTAAATATTGTTCTGAAAAGATTCAGAAAGAAACTAGAGAGGCAATAGAATCAGTTTTTACTTCCCAACCAGACTCTGATTTAAGAAGTGTTGAAACTCATGGAAGAAGACTCAATAGCGTAAGGGTTGGGACTATAACCGAAGAATACGACATTCAGATTGGAAGGGTTCATTTTAGAGTCAGAAACGATATCGTAAAGTCTCTTGAAGTTGATGATGATGAAGTTTTTGAGACTTTCATAAGAAGAACCACGGCGTATATAAAAAGGGAACTTGAACACAAAATATCTGAATTTAAGAATTCATTTTCAAATCCTAGCAAGGTTAAAATTCATTTTTTGATTCCAGATTCCTATGCGTTTGAATTCCTATGTTATGAAGACAGGTATCGCAGGGGGCCTTTTAAGCAGGTTTTCGATATTGAGATTAGTTTTGGAGCCTATGCAGAATTTGATAACGAAATCGTTCCGTACCCATGGGACAATGAAGAGGGTTTGGCAGAAGAAGCCTTGGCGGAAATAAGAGAAGAAAAGGTTATATTTAGACTGGCTCATTTCGTTAGGAAAGAGAAAAATCTGGTATTGCATCCATTTTTCAATCCTGAAGGATATGCAGAAGCGGTTCTTTCCAGATTCAAAAAGATAGCTCCTTCAGCAATTTTGATATTTGGAGACGAAATCTCCGAAAATCAAGATTATGTAAGATGTAAGATTGATGGGACTTGGGAATTTAGCATCTCAAATCCTTCAGTTTCATTTGAAGTAAAAACTGACGGCACAATTAATGTCAGTACTGGAGACCTAGTTAAAGAAATATATTAAATCCAAAGGGCATTTGACGGTCTCTTTAAGAACAATAAGGAGATTATGAAAATAAAACTATCAAAAGCTCAATGGGAACAGATGGGCAACAAAGCAGGATGGATCTCTAAGCAAGCCAATGGATGGGGTCGCTTTAGCGGAGACTTGTCAGACATTCTTGAAGGACAGGCCGTAATGGGGGTTCAACAAAATCTATCCGTAGAAGAAGTTGTTGATAAAATCAAGGCAGATAACACTCTTGCTCATATGTTGGTTGAAGAATCTGCTACCTTAGCTGAATTGACAGAGTGTATAAAAGATAACATGCGGGATTATAAGATGTTCTCTAATACAAAAGGGGTGGAAGGAGTAGTTGTTAAACCTAAAGCTAAACGTCCTACAAAGCCATTAAAATACAAGTCAATTACCTGGAGAGATGGGATAAATGAAGATGCGTTCCTTGAAGCCGGAGTTACTCATCCAGACCTAAGGGAAGTCAGAAGAATTTATGATGAGACTAATAGGGAAGTAGGGGACGCAGGATCTTGCGTATTAGGAAACTCCCTAAAGGTAAATGGGGTTGAAGCCGTTCGTTCTAGGTTCCAGGGTAGTTTTGCTCTTGAAATTGCACAAGATAAGATTATGGATTTTCTTAAGCCTAAATACCCATATATAAGATTCCAAGTCGAATACGGAAGAATGGACTAGAAATACCTATCTTTATATAGGGAGCGTAAAACCCCGACATCTTTAGTGTCGGGGATGTAAGCGACCAAAGTATTTTTAGATATTTAGAGGATTTTAGTGGTTTCAAGTGTAAATATTAGTAGCAACACAGATGAAATCAATCAAAATCAAACTAGGTTACTCAAATCAATCCAAGGAAGACGGTCTTTTAGCCGTCTTTAAGGCATTAGATTATTGTCAAGAACTGCTTAAAAAACTTGATTTAAAACAGACGGGGAGTACGGAATTATGAAAATTGAAAAAACAGCATCTGGTTCCCAAAAGATTATAATGTCCAAAGCTGAATGGCTTCATATCGGCAAAGTTGCTGGCTGGATGAGGACTAGCCAAATTATTCCAGATGATGGATTTGCTGACGGTGGAGAGCCATATACAGATGAAGAAATGGATCTTATAGAGGCTGATAAGGTTAAAAAGATTTTGCAAGATATTAGAAGCGGAAAAGACCCGTATTTCGGTTTATCCCATTTTCATGAATCGAATATGTCTGATTATAGTATGATGTCGGAAACCATAAGGGATATGACTAGCGTATACGGAATAGATGAGACAAACGCAATGAGTATTATTCAAACATTGACGCATAGCGATTAACGACTTAAAATTTTCTCAAAATAGTTCTTGCATTATTTCCAAACCTAGCATACATTCGGTTTTGAAGATTTGAAAAGGAATTAAACAATGATGACTATTGCGACAGTAAAAAAGACAAAAGCAACGGGAACCGGTACAGGTCCTCGCTGGGGTCTTTTATGCTGAAGTAAGTAGGCATCAAAAAAGAAGCACCCCGGCGAAAGTCGGGGTTTTTTGTTGGTTAGATTTGGTTTTGAAATGTTCATTTTTTTATAAAATAAAGATAGAGAGGTAGTTATATAAAAGTTCATAAAAAGCGAACCCTTCGATTTTATGAACAAGTTCGATTCAAGTAGTCGTCGAATCGTCCTATTAGACTAAATTGTTCTTTGATTGCGTTAGTAATTCAGTGGTAGAATCCTTGCTTCCCAAGCAAGTCGTCACGGGTTCGAATCCCGTCTAACGCTCCATTTCTGGTTATGAGACAGAAAAATTTTGTTGTTTGAAATCTAAATAGGATATGTAAGTTAGACGCAAGGTTCGAGTAGGTCACTATGATCTCACAGGACAGTCGCTTGGTTCATTATTGCTAACCGTCTGAAAAGCCAATTCAGACATTCGGGAAGCGTTTTGTCCAGTCGGCTAGGGTCATAGGAAGTCCAAAAGGCAAAACGAAATTGCAGGAGATCGGTCTTCAGCAACAGGAAATAGCAGGCGTCTGGCAGTTTTAAGAAAACTATAGTATCAAAAAAGAAACTATAGTGTCAAAAAGGAAACTATAGAGTATAATGATTTATATGCGGCAGTAACTCAATGGTAGAGTCTCTGATTTCCAATCAGAATGTTGTGGGTTCGAATCCCATCTGCCGCTCCATTTGATTTTTTTGCGAATGTAGCATAATGGTAATGCGCTACCTTGCCAAGGTAGATATTACGGGTTCGAGCCCCGTCATTCGCTCCATTTAACAATGCCGGGTTAGCTCAGTTGGCAGAGCACCGCACCTGTAATGCGGATGTCATCGGTTCGAACCCGATCCCCGGCTCCATCTTAATTCCTCATTCGGTTGGACTACGACGAAAGTTGTAGTGAGTATAAGAGCAGCCAGCAACCTTAATTGGAAAAACTTGCTCGGAGTTGGAGAGAGGACGAACCAACACCCTTTTTTTTTGTCGTATAGTTCAAAGATAGTGAAATCATAGACGTATGTCGTCTGGGTTGGCCACCAGATGGCATATGGAACCTCAATTCCGTGAAATCGATAGTAGCAATAGGCAAGAACACCTCCATTTGGGAGGAGACGCGCAACCGCCCGCCGCAGCGACATTTTAGTTTAATAGGTAATAACTGAAGTTATTAGGTACTATAATAGGTAATAAAACATAACCGCGAGCCTCTAGTCGAAAGATAATGCTCAAATGGCGACCAGAATGTTTACTGGTATCGGCCTAGGGACGCCTAGGAAATGGTTGTTTGTTCCGCCTGTATAGCCAGGCCTTTTTCATATGGGCAACGCTGTTAAAGCCAGTAAGAGAGGGTGTAAATCCCCGCCGCGTCCACCATTTTACAAATGCCGGATGATCCACTGTTGAATCGCAGTGCCGGCTCCATTTTATAGCCGATGATGTAAGCGGGAATGAATACCGCTGAAGGGCATAAAGAAAGGTCTGTCAGTGTAAATGTTGAGAACCACTGCATCTATAAAGGTTCCTTTCGCCTAGGGCAACACGTTCATTAATTTGAATTTATGGGAGTTCAAATCTCTCTCGGCTATATTCCATTTTGAACCATCTAGGTTGTATAACGTTTACGACCAAGTCCTGGCGAAAGTCTGCGTGATGGTTCTTGTTTCGCCCGAATAGCTCAGTTGGTAGAGCATCTCATTGGTATTGAGAAGGTTCATCGGTTCAATCCCGATTTCGGGCTCCAATTCTGGTGACGATACAAAGCATTAGATCCTTTGTCGCAATGCGTCAACTTCTGGAAGCTAACACGTAACTTCCTTGTGCCGGGTTCGCATTAGCGGCGATTGCACCTCATTCGTAATGAGGAATATAAACACCAGGGGTTCGAGTCCCTTACCCGGCTCCATTATGTTGAACGATTTTCTTGAAATTTGATTACTGAATTAGAAATTCCATTACAAAAGTCTTTTCGCAAGAAAAATGATTACGGCTTAAGAAATTTGATTACAAATGGACTTCTTCTAGGAAAAACGATTACAAATTAAGAAATCTTGTTATATGAAGTCGTCAAGCAAGAAAAACGATTACAAGTCCTTCTGTATAATGTCTAGGAGGAATTTTATGCCTATTGAATGCGCTCAATTAGATGGAGAACCTTATGTTCTTGAGAAGTGTCCGGACTGCGGAGCTGGATGGCCTGAATTTATGAGAGGCCAAGTTCAAAGAAGCAAGCGATTTCTTGGGTTCCTATGGAAGAGACCTTATTGCGCTGTTATCTGTCATAAATGCAAAAATGTAATTGGATGGGAAAGCCCTCCAAAAGGAGACTGAAATTTGAAACCAATTGAAGCATGTACTTTTGACGATGTTCTTATAGCCCCTAGATATTCCGAGGTAAGGTCTAGGTCAGATGTTAATCTTAATACTGAACTTGGCAATATCAAGTTGGATATTCCAATTATTTCCTCAAATATGAAAACTATTACTGGGTCTAAAATGGCCGCAACGGTTGCAGCCCAGGGAGGGTTGGGGATTCTTCACAGATTTTGTTCTATCGACGATAATGTTAAGATGTTTGAAGATAGCGTTAACGAATTATGCTTAATGAATCTTCAAAACTCCCAATATAATTCATTAAAAATTGGTGTTTCTATTGGCGTAAAAGAAGAAGATAAATGGAGATTTGAGAGACTTTATAATGTCGGAGCAAGAATCTTTTGTATTGATGTCGCCCATGGCCATAATATTCTTGTAAAAGATATGTTAACTTGGATTAAGAAAAGGATTTCAGAAGAAAAAATAACGCTTATTGTTGGCAATATCGCAACCGCTCAAGCCTATGAAGATTTGGTTGAATGGGGAGCCGATGTTGCGAAGGTAGGAATAGGACCTGGGGCGGCCTGTATAACTAGACAAAGGGCTGGAGTTGGGATTCCTCAATTATATGCTTTAGAACAAGTCTATGACGCCTCATTAAGTTCAAAGAGGCCAATCCCTATTATCGCTGATGGCGGGATTTCAGTTGCTGGCGATGTTGCGAAGGCCTTAAAATATGCGGATGCGGTTATGCTTGGTAGCTTCTTTTCAGGAACAACGGAAACTCCTGGGAAGGTCTTTAAAAACATTGATGGAGATTTTTACAAGACCTATGGCGGAAGTGCTTCTGGTGAAAATAAAGGCGAAAATAAATTCGTCGAAGGAATTGTTAAGACGGTAAAGTTTAAAGGCAAGGTTAAATATCTTGTCAAGGAACTCGTAGAGGGGCTTCAAAGTGCCTGTAGTTATGTTGGGGCAAAAGATTT
>Ga0265293_10005887_pt1 | contig 20113 bp, 16 predicted proteins | sample Munlanlewell138R_FD_192505 | JGI IMG/M metagenome (GOLD analysis project Ga0265293, IMG submission 192505) | Leachate microbial communities from a municipal landfill in Southern Ontario, Canada - Leachate well 138R | ecosystem: Engineered > Solid waste > Landfill > Unclassified | place: Canada... | reverse complement strand
GGAAATGGTGATCGAGAAGGCAAAGCGCCTGGTCGAACTGAAGAAAGACGTCGTCATCCTGCTCGATTCCATCACGCGCCTGGCGCGCGCCTACAACACGGTCGTGCCCGCCTCCGGCAAGGTACTGACGGGCGGCGTGGACGCGAATGCGCTGCAACGCCCCAAACGTTTCTTTGGCGCCGCCCGCAACATCGAGGAAGGCGGCTCCCTGACCATCATCGGCACGGCACTGATCGAAACAGGCAGCCGCATGGATGAAGTCATCTACGAAGAGTTCAAAGGCACCGGCAACTCCGAGGTACACCTCGAACGCCGGCTGGCTGAAAAACGGGTCTATCCGGCCATCAATCTGAACAAATCGGGTACGCGGCGCGAAGAGCTGCTCATCAAGCCCGATCTGCTGCAAAAAATCTGGGTACTGCGCAAATTCATACACGACATGGATGAAGTCCAATCGATGGAGTTCATCCTGGACAAGATTCGCGCGACCAAGACCAACGCCGAATTTTTCGAACTCATGAAAAAATAAACGATGACATCCTCTTCTCTTGAACAGTTTCTAAACCGGATACAAGCACGCGACCCCCATCAGCCTGAATTCATGCAGGCGGTCAAAGAAGTCATTCATAGCCTTTGGCCCTTCATCGAGCAAAACCCCCGCTACGGGCAGCAAGGCCTGCTCGAGCGCCTGGTCGAACCCGAGCGCGTGATCCAGTTCCGCATCTCCTGGGTCGACGACCAGGGCGAGGTCCAGACCAATCGCGGCTACCGCGTCCAGCACAGTTCCGCGATCGGACCGTTCAAAGGCGGCATGCGCTTTCACCCTTCCGTCAATCTGTCCATCCTCAAATTCTTGGCTTTCGAACAGACCTTCAAGAACGCGCTCACCACGCTGCCGATGGGCGGCGGCAAAGGCGGCTCGGACTTCGACCCCAAAGGCAAGTCGGACGGCGAAGTCATGCGCTTTTGCCAGGCGCTGGTGCTCGAGCTTTACCGACACCTGGGACCGGATACGGACGTTCCCGCCGGCGACATCGGCGTGGGCGCGCGCGAAGTCGGCTTCATGGCCGGCATGATGAAAAAACTGTCGAATTCGTCGGCAAGCGTCTTTACGGGAAAAGGCCTGTCCTACGGCGGCAGCCTGATCCGCCCTGAGGCGACCGGCTACGGCACGGTCTACTTCGCCGAAGAAATGCTCAAGCATGCGAACCAGTCCATCGAAGGATTGACCGTGTCCGTGTCGGGCTCGGGCAACGTCGCCCAGTACGCCATACAGAAATGCCTGCAGTTGGGCGCCAAGGTCATCACCGTCTCGGACTCGCATGGCGCGGTCGTGGACAAGGCCGGCTTCACGCAGGAAAAGCTGAATGCGCTCATACGCCTGAAAAACGAGGAGCGCGGGCGCGTCGAAACCTACGCGAAGCAGTTCAACCTGCTGTACGAGCCCGGTAAACGTCCCTGGCACGTGCCCGTGGACGTCGCCCTGCCCTGCGCGACCCAGAACGAGCTGGAAATCGAGGACGCCCGTATGCTGATCAAGAACGGCGTGCGCTGCGTGGCCGAAGGCGCCAACATGCCGACGTCGCTGGATGCGGTCGACGCGTTCATCCAGGCGGATATTTTGTACGCGCCCGGCAAAGCCAGCAACGCCGGCGGCGTCGCCGTGTCAGGGCTGGAGATGAGCCAGAACGCCCAACGCCTGAACTGGACGCGCGAGCAAGTCGATACAAAGCTGCATGCCATCATGCGCAACATTCACGAGAACTGTGTCATACATGGAAAGCAAGGTAACTATGTCAACTATGTCAATGGCGCCAATATCGCCGGTTTCGTCAAAGTCGCGGACGCCATGCTCCAGCAAGGCATCTACTGAACACCAACCACTTGCCCAGTGTAAAACCGCGCAACCCATGCGCGGTTTTTTTTGCCTGCCGATCCCGTTCTTACGGCGCGATGTCCTGCGTGCCGGGACTCTCTCTCATGGCCTCTTTTTTGGCGGGCACATCCTCCAGTACGGGATCGTCCCAGGTTCCATGTATGCGGTATTCGACCGCCATGACGTCGCGCAACGACATTTGCAGCAGCCATTGGGCCAGGAAGGCGCCCACGCCGACGATGGGATTCAAGGCTATGCCCGCGGCGACGGCCGCTCCGCTGGCGTCCAGATGCGGCGCCACCGCCGCGCGTAGATCCAGTGTCTCGTCCAGCCAATTGGCCTTGCCGTCGATGACGATCGTGCCTATCGGACCGCTGACCCGATACCCCGGCGTGCTCAGTATGCCCTTATCGATCTGCAGATCGCCGCGCAAGGTATCGAACGGAAACCCTTCCTTGGTCACGCCTCTGACGTTCAAATCCAGGGTCGCCAGCCGCCGTATGGACTGCAGCGACAGCAGCTCCAGCAAACGGGCCGAGCGCGAGCCCAGGCTGCTGAAGCGCCCCTTGTCCAGCTCCAGAATCACGTGCCCGCTCAAGTCGGACTTGCTGTATTCCCACGGCAGGTTGCGCCATCGGAAATTGCCGTGCAACGTGCCCTGGCCGCCCTGCATCAGCTCGCCATAACCTAGCTGGTCGAGGTAGGCGCCCATGTCTTGCACCTGGACGTTGGCATTGACGGACAGCCCTCTTTGGGGGCCGCTCAAACGCCAGGCGCCCGACCCGGTCAGATTCGCATGAGGGCTGCTCAGCTTGACCTGCTCCAGGCTCCACACGTCGCCTCGCGCCTGATTGATGCCGACCAGGGACAGTTCGCCGACATGATGGCCGTACAAGCGAAAATGCTTGACGTAGAGATTGATGGCGGGAATATCGAAATCGTCGCTCACGGTGGGCACCGTTTCCTTTACAGCGCTTTTCTCTTCCTCGCTAAGACTGGGATCCTGGCCCAGGTCCAGGCGATCGAATTTGGCGTCGACCTGACCCGCCACCCGTCCCTGGGCTTCGCGCCAGAACAAGGTGCCGGCCGTCTGCGACGAGCTGATGTCCACGCGCCACTGCTGAGGACCGGGCCGGCTGGCCGTATACGTGAGTTGATCGAGCGGCACGCCATAAATACGGGCTTTTTCCGCCTGCAGGCGCACCTGGCCGATCTCGGGAAAGACCGAGGGCGTCGGTTCCCCTTCGCGCAGAGGCTGCGAAAACTCGTCGGCCACCTCGTTCCAGACGTCCCCATCGAATTCGGGATAGAGGATATCGATCGTCAAGCCCTGCTCCGGCAGCGATGGCGCCTGTCCGACGCCTATCGCCCCGGCGCGAAAGTACGGCGCCTGCCCGTCGTCGCGTTTGCGCAGAAAGGTAGCCAGCCCATGGCCCGCATCCAGGTTCAGCACCATGTCGCCTTTGCGTTTTTCATCCGACTTCCACGTCGCCTCCACCTTCAAGGCCTCCGGCGCGCTCTTTCCGAACGGCGGCGGCAGATCGAGCGCCATGCCCTGTAAGGAACTCGCGATGGCGACGTGGGCCGGACCATCTAGGCCTCCCCGCACCGTCGCGACGTAAGGCGCCTGGCCCCGCAGGCGCTTCATGCCCGCCAACCCCACGTACTCGGTCAACGCGGCGGCGGTCGCCGAGCCGCGCAAAGTGAGTCCGGGCTGCGCCGAGCCCAGCCCCCCCGACACGGCAAGCTCGCCCCCCAGCAGGCGGCCCCGCACCTGCCGCGCCTGCACGCCGGCTTGCGTAAAGTGCAATTTGCCTTGCACGTGCTCGAATAGCGGCATGCCGGGCATGAAGCGCAGGTCTCCTCCCTGGAATTGGACCTCGCCCTCGACGGTCGTGGCTTCAGGGTCGAAGAGCGGCACGGTCAGGGTAAGCGGCACGCGCCAGTCGCCCGCGCCGGAGACCTCGTCCAAGGCGCCGTCCAGCAGCTTGCCCAATGGACTATGCGCCGCCAGCGCCAGGTAGTCCGCGCCCCTGGCCCGGGTAGCGCCGCTCACCGTCAGCACCGAGCCCTGCTCGATATCGGGGATGCGCGCCGCCACGTCTTTTATGTCTATGACGTGATCGGCCGTCGGACGCATCAGGCCCTGCGGCGCCTGGATGCGCAAATCGGCCCGGTGCAGGCGCACGCTGCCGCGCAACGCCTCAAGCCTGGGCCAGCCTGGCTCTCCGTTTTCGGCGGGAACATAATCGATCACGCCGTCCTTGAACGCCCCCTCCAAGAGGAAATCTCCTTTGTCCGGCTCGGCTTGAAAGGGAAAATGGTCCAGCTCGCCCTTGACCATGAAGCGCGTATCGCTCAAGGCGCCGGCCAGGATTCCGGATGCCATCCACCGCCTGGCGTCCTCGTCCACCGTCAAAGGCAGGTAATCGACGATCGCCTCGGCCCGCCCTCGCATCAGACTGCCCTCCAGATCCAGCGTTCCCGCTGAATCGCCGTCCGCCTGTGTCCACAGGCCCCGCATGACGGCCAGGAGATCGGCGTTGTCCAACTCCAGCCGGGAAGCCCGCACGCTGAGCAAGCCGTTCATGCGACGCCGCGCGGCGCCTTGATAATCGATGCCATCGAATGTCAATGCATGCGCGAATTCGCTTTTGGCCTCGCCCCGCCAGTCGCGGGCGCGGATGCTGATTTCCAAATCGTCGGGCTTGGCGGCCAGCAGCTCCCGGTCGAATACCTGGCGATAGGCGGCCCATGATCCTTTCGAGTAAAAATGTAGAAAATCGGCCCTGATCTCGTTCTGTTCGTCAAAAACCCAATGGCCGTCGCCGATCTTCGCGTCCCAGATCAACACGTCCGGCTTCCCCTCGCGCACGCCCAGCCAGGCGCGCGCCGATACCTGGCCCGACGCCAGATTCTGCGGCTGATCCACCCAAGGCTGCCAACCCAAAGGCCGCATGTCCTGGATATCCAGATAGAGCTCGCCGCCAAGCTCGTCCCATGCCAGGCGCCGGTGCGCCGCGCCGGCGCCGAAATGAAACCGCCCCGACAGCTGCATCCTGCTGCCCAGCGCCGCGGGCAAGTCGGCCGATAGGGATAAGGCATGCCGCTTGCCGTCGTTTTGCAGGACCAGATCCACGTCGCGCAGCACCAGATCGGGCGCCGAGCGCCGCTCGTCGGTCCAGCTCAAGACCCCTCCGCGCAACGTGACTTGCCGGTTGGACAGCAGCCACTCGATGGCCTGGTCATCCAGTATCGGCTCATCGTCCTTCGCATCCAGCCGATACGGTTTGCCCAGGATCCACAAGCGGTTGGCGCCGTCGCGCCGCATCGACAACTCCAGGCCCGATATGTCCAGTCTGGCGAAGCTGGGCGCCAGATCCAGCAAGCTGCGCCAACTGATGACGGCCTGGACATCGGGCAGGCGCAGCACCTGATCGCCTTGCCGCTCGGACAGCGTCACATCGGTCAACGCCACCCTGGGATGCAATCCTTTCCATTGCGCGCTGACTTCGCCTATCTGGACCTGCGTGCCGAGCAGGGTCGATGCCTGGGCCGCGATCTGATCGCGCCAGGTATCGATATTGGGCAGGACCGCGTAACGCAGGCCGAGAAACGCCAGGGCAAGCACGAAATACGCTGCCAGCAGGATTTTGCCCAACACGCGGAATAAGGAATACAAGGTCGACAACACTATTTGAATTTAACAGGCCTGGAACAGTAATATAAACGGTAAGCAGCAACCCGTCCCCTCTCATGCCGCGCACGCCCCGCGGCACTCACCTTTTTCGTGTCGAGCATCATGCCGCAAGCCGTTACCCTCACCCCCGCGCTACGCTGGTCCGGCGCCCTGCGCCGCAAGGTCGACGTCGACGCCGGCTTCGGACAATGGCTGGTCCGAGCCGCCGAACAGCCGGTGACCCGCCAGACCATCGTCCAATGGCTGACGGAACTGACCACCGACATAGCGGGCAGGCAGGACGACCCCGCGCAGGCGGCGCGCCAGATACTGCGCCGCCTGCGCGAACGCGTGTTCTACACGCTCATGCTGCGCGACGTATCTGGGCTGGCGCCGTTTCGCGAAGTCGTCGGCGCCATGTCCTTCCTGGCGGATCTCGCGGTGTCGCAAGCCTACCGTTGCGTGGCGACGCAATTGGCGCTGGTGCACGGAACGCCGCTGGATCCACAGACCGGCAAACCGCAGGAAATGATCATTATCGGCATGGGCAAGCTGGGCGGCAAGGAGCTGAACGTCTCGTCCGACATCGACCTGATCATGCTCTACGGCGAAGAAGGCGAAACGACCGGACGCCGCGCCATCAGCTACCATGAGTTCTACGGACGCGTCACCCAGCGCATGATGCCCATTCTTTCGGACATCGACACGCATGGACAGGTATTCCGCACCGATCTGCGCCTGCGGCCCGACGGCGACGCCGGCCCGCTCGCGTGGAGCCTGGACGCGCTGGAAAATTACCTGATCGCGCAAGGACGGGAATGGGAGCGCTACGCCTGGCTGAAAGGCCGCATCATAGCCTGCCAGGCCTTTCCGGACAGCGATGCCGGACAGCAGCGCAAAGAGCTCGAAAGCCTGCGTCTGCCTTTCGTCTATCGCAAGTATTTCGATTTCGACACCTTGTCCGCCCTGCGCGGCTTGCGCGAGCGCATACGCCAGGACTGGCAGCGCCGGGCGCTGGCGCGCAACGGCATCGACACGACCCACAACATCAAGCTCGGCGACGGCGGCATACGGGAAATCGAGTTCGTCGTGCAGCTGAATCAATTGATCCGAGGCGGGCGCATGCCCTCGCTGCAACAGCGCGCCCTGTTGTCCGCCCTGCACAAGCAGAAAAGGGCCGGCGTGCTGTCCGGCTCTCTGGCCGATCCGCTGGAAGCCGCCTATCTCTTTTTGCGCCGTGTGGAGCATTTCCTGCAATACCGCGAAGACGAGCAGACCCATCTCCTTCCTCACGATCCGGCCCTGCGCGACGAGCTGGCCCACGCCATGGGCATGCCGCCCGGCGACTTCGAAGCAACGCTGCAGGCGCACCGGGAATTCGTGTCGCAAACGTTTCGCAACGCGTTTCGCATCGCCGGCATGGGGGATTTCGATCAAGCGCGCGATGAACCCGCCGCTCAGGCGCCCCGGCGCAGCCTGGCCGAACAGGCGCAGGAGTGTCTGGGCGAGCATGCCGCCGCGATCAACGAGCGCATCGAAACCATGCTGGACAGCCATCGCATACGCAGCTTGCCCGCGACCAGCCGCAGGCGGCTCGAGCGCCTGCTGCCGGCCATCGTCGATACCGCCGGCAAAACCGACAACCCCCACACGACCACCATGCGCCTGTTGGAACTGGTGGAGCAGATCGCGCCGCGCAGCGCCTACCTCGCCCTGCTTGCCGAATATCCGGAAACCCTGGCGCGCGTCGCGCGCCTGATCGGCGCCAGCCCCTGGGCGTCCCAATACCTCAATCGCTACCCCCTGCTGCTGGACGGCCTGATCGAATGGCGCACCCTGCTGGAACCGATCAACTTCGAGCAGATCGCCCAACAAATGAGCAGCGAGCTGGACGCCTGCCTGCTGCCCAACGGCCTACCCGACGTGGAACAGCAGATGAACCTGATGCGCGACGTCCAGCATCAAGTCACCTTTCAGCTGCTGGCCCAGGATCTTGAGGGCGTGCTGAGCGTCGAGCAGTTGGCGGACCAGCTTTCCTGCCTGGCGGACATGTTGCTGGAACAAACCATCCAGCGCGTCTGGCCCCTGGTGCAGCCCAAGCGCAAAACAGCCCCGACAACCCGGCTGGCCGCCCTGGAAGGACAGCCGCATATAGGACTGGAACCCGCGGAGCCGTTTTCCGACACCCCCGTCTCCGATGCGCCCCCGCAGAACGGCGAGTCGCCGCTCGCGCCACCCCGCTTTGCGGTGATCGCCTACGGCAAGCTGGGCGGCAAGGAAATCGGCTACGCCTCGGATCTGGATCTGGTCTTTCTGTACGATGACCCCGACGACGAGGCAAGCGAACGCTATACCAAGCTGGGCAGGCGGATGGCTTCCTGGCTATCCACCATGACGTCCTCGGGCAGGCTTTACGAAATCGACCTGCGCTTGCGGCCCGATGGCGACGCGGGCCTGCTGGCCGTCTCCATCGACGCCTTTGCCAAGTATCAGACGGAGCAGGCATGGGCCTGGGAGCACCAGGCGATCACCCGCGCCCGGTTCGTCGCGGGCGATGCCGCCATCGGAGCCCGGTTCGAAGAGATAAGAAAGAACGTCATCCTGATGGAGCGCGACAATGAAGCGCTGAAAAACAACGTCAAAGCCATGCGTGAGAAAATTCGCGCGGGCCACCCCAACCGCAGCGCTGACTTCGACCTGAAGCACGATAGCGGCGGCATGGTGGACATCGAGTTCATCACGCAATACCTGGTACTGTCGCAAGCCAGAAATCATCCCGCGCTGCTGGGCAATCTGGGAAACATCGCTCTGCTGGGGCTGGCCGCGCAACACGGCCTGATTCCCACCAACCTGGCGCGCCAGGTCGGCGATGCCTATCGCGGGCTTCGCAAGCGCCAGCACGCACTGCGCCTGCAAGGCGCCGAAAAAGCCCGCGTGCCGCCCGATCAAATGCGCGAAGAGCGCGAAGCGGTCCGCGAACTTTGGAATATCGTGCTTGGAGACTAAAATACCAGGGTTGACCCAATCCCCTACTGCCATGACCGATTTCAAACGCCCCATACTGACCTTGCCGGAAAGCCGGAAGAAGGTGCTTTTGCACTCGTGCTGCGCGCCCTGCTCGGGCGAAGTCATGGAGGCCATGACCGCATCGGGCATCGATTACGCCATCTATTTCTACAATCCCAACATCCACCCGGACCGGGAATACGAAATCCGCAAGAACGAAAACATCCGTTATGCCGAACAGCACGATATTCCGTTCATAGACGCCGACTATGACCGCGACAACTGGTTCGAGCGCGTGCGCGGACTCGAAAACGAGCCCGAACGCGGCGAGCGTTGCACCGTCTGCTTCGACATGCGATTCGAGCGCACCGCCCTGTACGCCTACGAACATGGCTACGACACGATCTCCAGCTCGCTGGGGATATCCCGCTGGAAAGACATGAACCAGATCAACGGTTGCGGCGAACGGGCGGCGGCCCGCTATCCAGGCCTCGTCTATTGGACCTACAACTGGCGCAAGGGCGGCGGCTCGGCCCGCATGATAGAAATCAGCAAGCGCGAAACGTTCTATCAGCAGGAATACTGCGGCTGCGTATATTCCTTGCGCGATACCAACCGGCACCGCCGGGCGCAGGGGCGGGACCGCATCAAGATCGGGATCAAGTTCTACGGCAAAGACGAAATCCAATCCGTCGGGCCTGACTCGGCGCCAGGCGAGTAAAAATAAAACAGGGTGCTCCAAAGCACCCTGTTTTTTCCGCCTTGTCAGGCCCCGGGCGAGAGGCTCGGCATTATTGCAGCGTTCGCTCGAACACGAACTTGCCGTCGCGCCAGTCCACCGGCACCACGTCGTTCGGGCCGAAGCGGCCTTCCAGGATCAGGCGCGCCACTGGATTCTCGATGTGCTGCTGGATCGCGCGCTTGAGCGGCCTGGCGCCGAACACCGGATCGAAGCCCGCCTGAGCCAACTGGGCCAATGCCGCGTCGCTGACTTCCAGGGTCATGTCCCTCTCGGCGAGACGCTGGCCGAGACGATCCAGCTGGATGGAGGCGATCGCCGCGATGTGCTTGGCATCCAGTCCATGAAACACCACGACCTCGTCGATGCGGTTCAGGAACTCCGGCCGGAAAGCCTGCTTGAGGTCTTCCCAGATGACGTCCTTTATCACCTCGTAAGGCTGGCCCACCATGCTCTGGATATGCTGCGATCCCAGATTCGACGTCATAACGATGACCGTATTGCGAAAATCCACGGTCCTGCCCTGTCCGTCCGTCAAGCGACCGTCGTCCAGCACCTGCAACAGGACGTTGAAGACGTCGGGATGCGCTTTTTCGATCTCATCGAGCAAAATGACGCTGTAGGGCCTGCGCCGGACCGCTTCCGTCAGGTATCCGCCTTCTTCGTACCCCACGTAGCCCGGAGGCGCCCCGATCAAGCGCGCCACGGAATGCTTTTCCATGAACTCGCTCATGTCGATGCGCACCAGGTGCTCGTCGGAATCGAACAAGAAGTTCGCCAGGGCCTTGGTCAGCTCGGTCTTGCCCACGCCGGTCGGCCCCAGGAACAGGAAGGAGCCATAGGGGCGCGACGGATCGGACAGCCCCGCCCGCGAACGGCGGATGGCGTCGGACACCAGGCTGACGGCCTCGTCCTGGCCGACGACGCGCTGATGCAAGGCTGTTTCCATGTCCAGCAGCTTGGCGCGCTCGCCCTGCATCATCTTGGACACGGGGATGCCGGTCGCGCGCGACACGACCTCGGCGATTTCCTCGGCGCCGACCTGCGTGCGCATCAAGCGCGGCCCCTCGTCCGGGCCGGCCGTCTGTCCGGCCTCGGCGGCCTTCAGGCGAGCCTCCAGTTCAGGCAGCTTTCCATATTGCAGCTCCGCCAGCTTGTCGAACTGGCCCTTGCGCTGCAATTCCGCCATTTCCGCCCGCACTTGCTCGATCTCTTCCTTGATCGCTTGCGAGCCCTGGACGGCCGCTTTTTCGGATTTCCAGATTTCCTCGTAGTCGTTGTACTCGCGCTGCAGCTTCTCGAGTTCGTCTTCGATGGCTTTCAAACGCCGTTGCGACGCATCGTCGGTTTCCTTCTTGACGGCCGCCTGCTCGATCTTCAATTGAATGATGCGGCGATGCAACTTGTCCATCACCTCGGGCTTGGAGTCGATTTCCATGCGGATGCGCGCCGCGGCCTCGTCGATCAGGTCGATCGCCTTATCGGGCAGGAAACGGTCCGTGATGTAGCGATTGGACAGCTCGGCCGCCGCCACGATGGCCGGATCGGTGATCGCGACGCCGTGGTGCAGCTCGTAGCGTTCCTGCAGCCCGCGCAAGATCGCGATCGTGGACTCGACGTCGGGCTCGCTGACCAGCACTTTCTGGAAGCGACGCTCCAGCGCCGCGTCCTTTTCGATGTACTTGCGGTACTCGTCCAGCGTGGTCGCGCCGATGCAATGCAGTTCGCCGCGCGACAACGCCGGCTTGAGCATGTTGCCCGCGTCCATGGCGCCTTCGGCCTTGCCCGCGCCGACCATCGTGTGCAGTTCGTCGATGAAGACGATCGTCTTGCCGTCGTCCTGGGACAATTCCTTCAAGACGGCCTTCAGGCGCTCTTCGAACTCTCCGCGAAACTTGGCGCCCGCCAGCAAGGCGGCCAGATCCAGCGCCAGTACCCGCTTGCCCTTCAGTGTCTCGGGAACCTCGTCGTTGACGATGCGCTGGGCCAGGCCCTCGACGATGGCCGTTTTACCCACGCCGGGCTCGCCGATCAGGACGGGATTGTTCTTGGTGCGGCGCTGCAGGATCTGGATGGCGCGGCGAATTTCGTCGTCCCGCCCGATGACGGGGTCGAGCTTGCCCTGCCGGGCGCGCTCGGTCAAGTCCGTGGTGTATTTCGAGAGCGCTTCGCGATTGGATTCGCCTTCGGCGTCGGTCACTCCCGCTCCGCCTCGCACCGCTTCGATGGCGCTTTCCAGCGGCTTGCGCTGCAGGCCGGCCTCGCGCAATATGCGCCCGACCTCGCCTTTATCGTCGGCCAGCGCCAAAAGGTACAGCTCGCTGGCAATATAGGAATCGCCGCGCCTGCTCGCTTCTTTGTCCGTACGCGCCAGGGCGGCCTGCAGCTCGCGGCTGACCTGGATGTTCGCCTCGGCGCCCTGCACTTGCGGAAATCCCTTGATCGCCGTCGCGAGCGCCTGCGCAACGCGATTGACCGCGACGCCGGCGCGCGCCAGCAAGCTTGCCGCGCCGCTGTCGTTATCCGCCAACAGCGCCGCCAGCACGTGGGCGTTCTCTATGTATGGGTTATCGTTCTGTACCGCCAGGCTTTGCGCTTCGGCGATCGCCTGCTGAAACTTGGTTGTCAACTTGTCAAATCGCATATCGATTCCACCGATGAATTGAAGAGCACACGCTCGAATACTTCTAATGTGCGGACAAACACCCCCATTTCAAGGTTGTCGCAGGGCCTGATAAACTTGTGCCAGAAAAGGATTTTCACGAAGGAGATGCCGCTCATGCGCAGCACAGTCAAGAAATGGGGGAATAGCGCGGCGGTACGCCTGCCCTCATCCATGATGAAATCACTCAAAATCGACATCGACGACACCGTGGAGCTGACGCTGGAGCGCGGCCGCATCGTCATCGAGCCCGTCCGCTCCGAAGAATACCTGCTGTCGCAATTGCTCGGCGCCATCAAGGCTGGCAATGTCCACGCCGAAATCGACTTCGGCGCCGCCGGTTGAACCAACAGGGTGATCATGACCAAACGCTACATTCCCGACACCGGCGACATCGTTCGCGTGCATTTCGACGTACCCGCCGGCGGCGGGCTGTCCGACCATAAAACGGCGGTCGTCATCAGCCCGGCGGCATACAACCGGCGAACCGGTCTTTTCGTCTGCTGTGCCGTCACGTCCGCAGTCAAGCACTACCCTTTCGAAGTCGCCTTGCAGAGCGCCGAGCCGGCGGTCGCCCTGGCCGACCAGGTAAAAAGCCTGGACTGGGCCAACACGAAAATCAGCCGCCAGAGCAAGGCCGGCCCGACCGAACTGGCGCAGATCCGGGCGAAACTGCACGCGCTGCTGTTCAAAGATTGAGCCGACCGGGCCGGGCGGCGCACCGCGCGTCCATGCTTTTCGACATAGACTATGGATAAGTTCAAGGAACTGGAAAGCTTCGTCGCCGTCGCCACGATGGGCAGCCTGTCTGCCGCCGCCCGGGCCGAAGGCATCGCGCCGACCATGATGGGCCGGCGCATGAACGCCCTGGAGGCGCGCCTTGGCATCAAATTGCTGACACGCTCCACGCGCCGCCTGTCCCTGAACTCCGAGGGCAGCGCGCTGCTGGAGCAGGCCCAGCGCATTTTGCTGGACCTGGCCGAAACCGAGGCCCGCATTGCGCAAGGCAGCGCCAGCCCCAGCGGCCCTTTGCGCATCAGCGCCCCCGCCGGATTCGGCAGGCGCCACGTGGCGCCGCTATTGCCCGAATTCCTGGCAAGCTATCCCGACGTGATCGTGTCGCTGGATCTCAGCGACCGGCTGGTCGACCTCATCGAAGAGCGCTACGACTGCGCGATTCGGATCGGCGATCTGGACGATTCGCGCTTCATCGGCCTGCGTCTGGCCGACAACCAGCGGGTGATCGTGGCGGCGCCCGACTATCTTGCGCGCCGGGGACGGCCCGGGACGCCGGAAGAGTTGCTGGAGCACAACTGCCTGGTTTTCGGCAATCATACCAACCAGGCGAAAGGCTGGCTGCTCAAGCAAGGCGGGATCGTGCGCGCCATCCGGGTGAAAGGAAACATGGCCTGCGGCGACGGATCCGTCCTTCATCAATGGACGCTGGCGGGCCACGGCCTGTCCTGGCGCTCGCTCTGGGAAGTACGGGAGGACCTGGCCGGCGGCCGCCTGGTCAGCGTGCTGGACGAGTATGCCGCGCCCGCCAACGGGATATTTGCCATGCTGCCCGAGCGAAAACATTTGCCGCTGCGGGTCCGCCTGTTCATCGACATGCTCAAATCACGCTACGGCGACCCCGATTACTGGCGGACCAACTGAACTTTTCCCGAGAAGGCTTACAATGAGCCGAGCAAATCGATAAACGCCGTATTACTTTAGGTTACAAATCCTTATTCCATGCAAAAGAGAATCCCCGTGCAATCCGAGTCGACACGCTGCTCGACCTGCATGCTGAATGAAGTCTGCCTTCCCGTCGGCATGTCCCGCGGGGATGTGGAGCGCCTCGATGAGCTGATCAAGGAACGGATTCGACTGCCCAAGGGAAGCGCGCTGTACGGTATCGGCGATCGGGCGGACGCCATATACGGCATACGCTCGGGCTCGATCAAAACGCAATTGGAAGGCAGCTCGGGACAATTGCAAATCACCGGATTTCTCCTGCCCGGCGAAATCGTCGGCATGGACGGCTTGCTGGAAAGCAGGCATGTATCGCATGCCATTGCGCTGGAAGACAGCGAGGTCTGTGTCATCCGGATCAATGAAATGGACGCCATCGCCCAGCAGCTGCCCGCTTTGCAACATCAGTTCCGCCGTCTCATGAGCAAGGAGATCAACCGCTCGCACCAGCTGCTCATGGCCATAGGCTCGTTGCGCTCGGAGCAGCGCCTAGCCGCGTTCATCCTGAACATGTCCCAAAGACTGGCGACGCTGGGCTATTCGCCCAACGAGTTCCTGCTGCGCATGACCCGCGAAGAAATCGGCAACTATCTCGGGCTGACGCTGGAAACCGTCAGCCGGCTTTTTTCCCGTTTTGCCCGGGAAGGCCTGCTACGCATCCAGCAGCGTGAAATCCGTATACTAGACATGCACGGACTGCAAGAATTGGCCTTGACGGATTGCGCATAAGGCAGGGGCTGTCCGACGCACGCCCTACTCTTCCAGGAACGGATCGATATCGCGCTTGGAGCGGGGCGCAATGAAAATGGTCAACGCGCTGGACAAGGCCGCCATGATCCAGAACAGAAAAAAACCGCCCGCATAGACGAGCTGCCGGTCCGCCTCCAGGTGTCCGAAGAACGTGACGTCCAGGGGATCCACCATGGCGAACACCAACGCGCTGGTCACGCCGGCCATCAAGAATGAGGGCCAAAGAATCAGCATCCATGAACGCCATTTCATCCTGTCATCTCCTTTTTCTTTTTTATGGGCAGCGGCGCAAGCCCGCCTTTTAGCGCGCGTCGGCGGCCGGCGGGCTCTCGACACTTTGCTTGGTCACGACCAGGCCGCGCTTGACGCCGCCGTCATCGATGCCTTGGTCGCCGTACGTCTGCACGGCCAGCACGATCGTAATAATACAACCGATCACGGCGGCCGCGGGGCCGGCCATCAATATCCAGGGCCAGGGCTCCCGCCACCATGGCTTGCTCCGAGCCTCATCGGCCGGCGTGGTAGCAACGTGGGTCATCAAGATCTCCTGCTCGTCAGGTCTGGGTTATTTAGGAACAAAAAAGGTCGTGCGTTCCGTCGCGACGCCTACACTGCCGTCCTCCAGGCGTCCGATCACATCCAATTCTATCTCGTGCAGGCCGCTCGCCAGCGCGCCGGCCGGCGCATGCACGACGATGGGCACCAGGCGGTTGGACGCCGCCTCGATGGTCAGGCTATCGCCCTGCTGCTCGGGCAGGGTGACGCTGACGTCCGGCAAGCCACCGGCGCTGACGGTCAGCTGCATGGGCTGTTCGGTGGCGTTCATCACCTGCAACCTGTATATATTCTCTATTACGCCTCCGGCCACCTCGCGGCCCAGCACCCCTCTGTCCCGTATGACGTCGACGCGCAAGGTGTCGCGCGTGGTCAAGGCATAGAGAAACACGCCGACGATGGCCACCAGCAAGGCGGTGTAAATCAGGACGCGCGGCCGAACGGCCCGCTTGCGGACCTGCGACTGATCCAGATCCTGCTCGATGGCATTGGCCGACGTATAGCGGATCAGGCCTTTGTCGTAGTGCATCTTGTCCATGACCTGGTCACAGGCATCGACGCATGCGCCGCAGCCGATGCACATGTACTGCAAGCCGTCGCGGATGTCGATGCCGGTGGGGCAAACCTGCACGCACATGCTGCAATCCACGCAATCTCCCATGCCCGCGCCTTTATGGTCGATCTTGCGCGAGCGCCCTCCACGCGGCTCGCCGCGGACGTAGTCGTAGGTCACGACCATCGTGTCGTTATCGACCATCACGCTCTGGAAACGCGCGTAGGGACACATGTATTTGCACACGGCCTCTCGGAGAAAGCCCGCATTGCCCCAGGTGGCCACGGCATAGAATACCATCCAGAACCACTGCCACGGCCCGAGCGAGAGGTTCAACAAATCCATGCCGAGTTCGCGTATGGGCGAGAAATAGCCGATGAACGTCGATCCCGTCCACCAAGCGATCAGTATCCAGACGATGTGCTTGGCGGCCTTGATGCGCAGCTTGCGCCAGCTCCAGGGTTGCTCGTCCAGGCGTATCCGGGCCAGCCGGTCGCCTTCGATGCGGCGCTCCACCCACATGAAGATTTCCGTATAGACCGTCTGCGGACAGGCATAGCCGCAGAAAAGTCGCCCCGCGATTGCCGTGAACAGAAACAGCGAGAACGCGGAAATGACCAGCAAAACCGCCAGGTAGATGACGTCCTGCGGCCACAGGACCATGCCGAAGAGATAAAACTTGCGCGCGCCCAGATCGAACAGAACCGCTTGCCGGCCGTTCCATTGCAGCCAAGGCAGACCGTAAAAAATCAGCTGCGTCAACACCACCATGATGATGCGCCAACGCGCGAATATCCCCGTGACGGCGCGTGGATAGATCTTGCTGCGCACGTCGGCCAGCGCCTTCTCCAGATGCGGAGAAGGTTCCGGCCTGGTCCTGCTTATCTGGGCGGGTTGCCAGGCCGGCGCATCGGTCGCCGGCCCGGCATTGGCGGTTGTGTCCTCGGACGGCGTTTCAAGCATGGCGGATTACGTCCTAGCGCGCCGACACGGCGGCGCCCGAACCGGCCGTACCCGAACTGTTGGACAATCCCCAAACCCATGCGGTAAGAATACGGATCTGGTCCTCGGACAGGATGTTTTCCTGTGCGGGCATGCTGTTTTCGCGGCCGTTCAGGATGGTGTCGACGATGGAGGCCTGGGAGCTGCCGTACAGCCAGACGTCGTCCGTCAAATTGGGGGCGCCCAGGGCCTGGTTGCCCTTGCCGTCCACGCCGTGGCAAGCCACGCAATAAGTCTGGAATCCGCGTTTTCCGGGAATGATGCGCAACGCGTCGGCGGCCAGGCCCGACAACGAGCGCACGTACTGCGCGATGTCCGCCGCTTCGTCGGGCTTGATCTGACCGTTCCAGGCCGGCATGACGCCATGGCGGCCCTTGGTGATCGTCGTCTGGATCTGCTCGGGCTCTCCGCCGTACAGCCAATCCTTGTCCGTCAGGTCCGGAAAACCCGCGCCTCCGCGGGCGTCCGAGCTATGGCATTGGGCGCAATGGTTCAGGAACAAGCGCTGCCCGATGCCGCGCGCTTCGGTGTCTGCCGCGATCTCCGGTATGGACATGCCTTGGTAGCGGGCGAAGATAGGCTTGACCTGCTCGCGCAAGGCGTCCAGCTCCTGCTTGACCTGGGCGGCGCTACTATAGCCCAAAGCGCCCTGGATCGACCCCAGGGACGGATATAGATACCAGTAGCCCACCGTAAAGACACAGGTCAGGATGTACATCACTACCCACCAGCGCGGGATGGGGTTGTTCAACTCGCGCAGATTGCCGTCCCATACGTGTCCCGTATCTTCGACTTGATCGATGTGGCTTTTGAGCCAGCCTCGTTGGGAATACAACAGCCAGAGACAGAAGATCAGCCCACCCACCGCGAGAGCGATGATGAAATGGCTCCAATAGGAATTTATGAAATCACTCATTTAAGGCCCTCTTCGTCCCTTTTTGTTGTACCGTCGGCGGCCGCGTCTTGCTCATCCCCGGCCTCGCCCTCGTCGGGCAAGGCGAAAGGCAGCATCGCCGCTTCATCGTTGTCCTTTTTACGGCCCCGCGAAAACGCCCAGAAAACGATTCCGATGAATGTCACGAATGCCAATACAGTGCCGATCGCATTCAGGATGGCCATGTTTACTTACCTCCGGCGGCGACGGCCTGGGCGGCGGCGTCGCGGCCCGCGCGGCCCAGCCCCTGCAGGTAGGCGATCAAGGCGTCCTCTTCGGACTTGCCCTGCAACTGCTCGGGCGCCTTCTCGATCTGCTCGTCGGTGTACGGCACGCCGAGCTGCCGCAATACCTTCATGCGCTCCTGGACGTCGGCTTTGGCCACCGAGGCGAACTGCAGCCAGGGATAAGCGGGCATATTGGATTCACGCACCACGTCGCGCGGGTTGCGCAAGTGGATACGGTGCCAATCGTCGGTATAAAGCCCACCGACCCGCGCCAGGTCCGGACCGGTGCGCTTGGAGCCCCAAAGGAAGGGCCGGTCATAGACCGATTCTCCGGCCAGCGAGTACGGACCGTAGCGCTGCACCTCGGAGCTGAGCATGCGTATCTGCTGCGAGTGACAGCCGACACAGCCTTCGCGCACGTAGATGTCACGCCCGATCAGCGCCAGCGGCTCGTAGGGATCGACGCCCTCAATCGGCTGGGTGGTCGAGTGTTGGAAGTACAGCGGCAGAATCTGCGCGAAGCCCGCGAAGGTGACGACCAGAAAGCTGAACAGCATCAGCAGACCGACGTTCTTTTCCAGCGTCTTGTGTGAGAAAAAGCGATTTTCCTTGTCAGCCATTTTTTCAATCCTCAAGCCGTTGCGGATGCCGGACCGATAAACGCGGGATCGCGCGCATCAGGGCTATAAAGGGGCACGGTCGGGTTCACGCGTTGCTGCCCCTGCCGGACCGTAAGCCAGGTATTCCAGGCCATGATCACCACGCCGCTCAGAAAGAGCGCGCCGCCCAACAGGCGAATGACGTAGAAGGGATAGGTCGCCCGCACGGCTTCCACGAAGCTGTAGGTCAACATGCCGTCCGGGCCGGTGGCGCGCCACATCATCCCCTGCATCACGCCGGCGATCCACATCGCGGCGATGTACAGCACGACGCCCAGGGTGGCGACCCAGAAATGAAGCTCGACCAGCTTCATATTCGCCATGCTCGTACGGCCGTACAGGCGGGGAATCAGGTAATACAGCGAGCCGAAAGTGATCATGGCGACCCAGCCCAGCGCGCCGGAGTGCACGTGGCCTATCGTCCAGTCGGTGTAGTGCGACAGGGCGTTGACCGTGCGAATGGACATCATCGATCCCTCGAACGTGGCCATGCCGTAGAACGACAAGGCGACCACCAGGAACTTCAGGATGGGGTCGGTGCGCAGCTTGTGCCAGGCGCCCGACATCGTCATGATGCCGTTGATCATGCCGCCCCAGGACGGAGCCAGCAAAATCAGCGAGAACGTCATGCCCAGGGATTGGGTCCAATCGGGCAGCGAGGTGAACAACAGATGGTGCGGACCAGCCCACATGTAGGTGAACGCCAGCGCCCAGAAGTGGACGATGGACAAGCGATAGGAGAAGATGGGACGCCCGGCCTGCTTGGGAACGAAGTAGTACATCATGCCCAGGAAGCTCGTCGTAAGGAAGAAGCCGACGGCGTTATGGCCGTACCACCACTGCACCATGGCGTCCTGCACCCCGGCATAGGCGGAGTAGGACTTGAACCAGGAAACCGGCAGCGCCAGGTTGTTGAAGATATGCAGCAAGGCGATGGTCAGGATGTACGAGCCGAAAAACCAGTTGGCCACGTAGATGTGCTTCACCCGGCGCTTGACGATGGTGCCGAAGAACACCACGGCGAACGCCACCCAGACCAGGGTGATCAGGATATCGATGGGCCATTCCAGCTCGGCGTATTCCTTGGACGAGGTATAACCCAGAGGCAAGGTGATCACGGCCGCCACGATGACAATCTGCCAGCCCCAGAACGTGAAAGACGCCAGCCAGTCGCAAAACAGCCGCGCCTGACAGGTACGCTGCACCACGTAATAGGAAGTCGCGAACAATGCGCTGCCACCGAAAGCGAATATGACGGCGTTCGTATGCAAAGGCCGCAAACGGCCATAGCTTAGCCAGGCAATGTCGAAATTCAATTGCGGCCAGATCAGTTGCGCGGCGATCCACACGCCGACCAGCATGCCCACGATGCCCCAAATTACCGTCATGATCGTAAACTGCCTGACCACGCCATAATTGAAGACTTCGACGGGTTTTCCGAGCGTATCGGAAGTGCCCATACTCTTCCCCTAATAACAGATAAACGAATAATTCGCCGCCATCATGGCGCCGCCCGGCGTCAAGCGCCTTGATTTGCGTCAAGATCGAGTCAGTCCGCCCAAATACCGATGTAAATTAACGACACTATCCGGGCTCTTCATCGCTTTCTTCGGATTGCCCGCCGTCCTGAGCCTGCGGACTATCGTCGTCCTCGAGTATCGATCGGCCTGCCTGGCCGGCATCGTCGAACTGCCCCGCGAACACCGCCCACCAGAACGCCGCCCCGATCAACAC
>Ga0265293_10005886_pt1 | contig 20115 bp, 19 predicted proteins | sample Munlanlewell138R_FD_192505 | JGI IMG/M metagenome (GOLD analysis project Ga0265293, IMG submission 192505) | Leachate microbial communities from a municipal landfill in Southern Ontario, Canada - Leachate well 138R | ecosystem: Engineered > Solid waste > Landfill > Unclassified | place: Canada... | reverse complement strand
AAAGAACGCCCACTCGTCGTTCGACATCAGGTTTCGTGCCACGCTGGTCTCCATTGCAGATACCAGCTTGAATCACGATCACCGCGCCCGGTGAATCCCTTTTGTCAACACGCCCTAGTGCAATGGTGAGCGCGAGAAGCTGGGCAAGTTCCGGATCGCCACGCGACGCTACCCAACGGGCCAGCAACTGCAACGGGCCACGGGCAATGAACAGAGCTGCAACCAATGCCGTTGCACTGGCGACGACCGTTATCACGCCATACCCTTCGGCGGCTCCACTCATCGAATCGTGCAGAAGCAGGAATGCGACAGCTGCCAAGTCTTGAAACAGAAGCACCGCAATGGCCAGGCGTCCTTGGGCCGATCCCAGAGCGTTCGCGCTTGCGAGCACCTTGAGGCACATGGCCGTGGATGACATGGCAACGGCCCCGCCGATGAGGATTGCGGGGACGGGCGCGAGATCGAAGATCAGACTCGCTATCAACGACACCGTTATCGTCGTGACTGCAACCTGCACGGCTCCAAGACCGAAGACATGCATCCTGAGCCTTACGAGCTTCTCGAACGAGAATTCCAGGCCAAGCGCGAACAGCAGCAGCACCACTCCGATCTCGCCAATGCTGCTAAGGGCAGCGTTTTCGGCAATCAGGCCGAGGCCGGCGGGTCCAATGACTATACCGGCAAGAATGTAACCGACAATGCTGGGCACGCCAATCCGTGAACATATCGTCACGAGCACGAACGCGGCAAAGACCAACAAGGCCGCACTCTCGACAAATCCGGTCACGCCATGCATGTTCTTCTCCTGATGGCATGGCGCAGGGAAGGCCGCTACCTGTAACCTCTAGACGTGCGAGCGCGCCCACTGCGCTATCTGCGCGGCAGGCATTGCACCGCTCGTCCTCGCGATTTCCTTGCCGCTCCTGAACAGGATCATGGTGGGAATGCCGCGGATCCCGTAGCGGCCGGCAATCTGCTGTTCGGCCTCGGTGTCGAGCTTGCCCAGGCGGACATGGGGTTCGAGCGAGCGCGCCGCCGCCTCGAACTGGGGCGCCATCATCTTGCATGGCCCGCACCACTCGGCCCAGAAATCGACCAGCATTGGCAGTTCGGCATTCGCATGGCGGTCAAAATTAGCCGCGGTGAGCATGACGGGCATGCCTTGAAAGAGAGGCGCGCCGCAGCGTCCGCAATTGGGGTTGTCGCTCAGGCGCTCTTGCGGCACCCTGTTGGTGGAATTGCACTGCAGGCAAGCGACCGTGGGCATCCTGTATCCTTTCGTTGACGAGCCGGGCTCGGCGGCCGAATGACGCAAGCGTTCAGCGCGTGGATATGGCGCGGCGGGCCTCTCGCTGCCGCGGCTCGGGCAGGTATTCCACGCCACCGCCCTGGCGCCGAACCGGCTGCGGATAGAGCGTCATCAGCTCCAGTATTTCCTTGGGCATGTCCGTTCCAACGGGCAGGCCCATGTCGCGGGCCTCATCGGCAGAGATGGGATAGTCGTGGGTCCAGGTGCCTGTCGCCAGCTTTGCCGCCAGCGCCGCCGCGCGGTCCTCGTCCATCTTGTCGGACAAAAGACGCTTCGCGAACGCCTCGATCTGCGCAATGGCCTTGCGACCGACGTCGGCCATGATGAGAGTCTGGTCGTCGATCTCGGCGATGGGTTTCTCCTCGACGACTTTGAGGAGCGAGGCGGCCGGCAACTGGCCAAGTTGCGGATCGACGGGTCCCAGCACGGAATGTTCGCACATCACGATTTCGTCGGCGGCGAGGGCGATCAGCGTGCCGCCCGACATCGCGTAATGCGGCACGAACACGGTGACCTTGCCCTTGTGGCCCTTAATGGCCCGAGCGATCTGGGTCGCCGCCAGCACAAGGCCGCCCGGTGTATGCAGCACGATGTCGAGTGGCACTTCATCGTCGGTCATCTGGATCGCGCGCAGGACTTCCTCCGAATCATTGACGTCGATGTAGCGCATCAAGGGAAATCCCAGCAGGTTCATCGTCTCCTGCCGATGGATCAGCAGGATGACGCGACTGGCACGCTTCTTCTCGATGTTGGCGATCTTGCGTGTGCGCATCGCCTCAAGATATCTGCGCTGCAGAACCGGCTGCAGCGCCGAAATGATGAAGAACAGCCAGAAAAGCTGCATTATGTCCATGGACCCTGTCCTCCTTCCCGTCGGCCATCCGGCAGAAAGCCATAGATGCCCTCGTCGCGATAATAGTGGCGATAGACGTCGGCGCGCCTTCGCAGGAGTGGCGTTACAAGCCAACCGGCGAGAAACCCGCCGATATGCGCCCACCAGGCAACCCCGCCCGTGGCCGTATCGCTGCCGAGCGATAGGAAACCGGGAACGACCTGCATGAAGAACCAGATCATCGCGAAAATGACCGCGCGCACTTCGAAGAAGAGGGGAATGAACAGAATCGGCACGATCACCACCAGCCGAGCCGCCGGAAACATGCGTGCGTAGCAACCGATCACGCCCGCGATGGCCCCCGATGCGCCAAGCGCGGGAACGACTGAGTGGGGGTTCGCCAGCGCGTGAGCCAGTCCGGCCGCCACACCACAGAACAGATAGAACAGCGTGAATCTACCCGGTCCGAGCCGATCTTCGACGGCGGGGCCGAAGATCCAGAGCGTCCACATGTTCAAGATGAGGTGCAGCCAGCCCCCGTGCAGGAAGATGTTGGTCAGGAACGGGGTCCAGTCGGACGGGGCGACGAGGCTCAGTTGCCCGAAGAAGCGCGAGGGCACCAGCGCGAACTCGAACAGGAACCGGTCCAGCACGCGCGGAGGCAGGCTGATCTGATAGAGGAACGCGAGGACGTTCATGCCGATGACCGCCCATACGATGACGGGCGGGTAGCGGCGCGCGACGCTGTCAAGGTAGGGAAACAATCGGCAGATCCTCGCTCGCGCTGGCCATTGCGTTCATTATTTTTTCCCGGCGATCGTCACGCCCGTCCAGGCTGGGGGATCGGAGGCCGGGAAGGATTCAAGACTGGCTTCGATAACTGGATCGAATTCCGCCTGTTCTTGCGACGACAGGTCCACCGAGCCTTCCTGATCGACTGCGCGCCGAAGTCGATGGTCCGTGCGACCCCGATCCAGGCGGGACGGGATGCGAAAGGCGTTCGGGGCGTCGGCTCCCTTGTAGAGGCGATGCCGCTCCTCTCCCCGCCAGCGGTCAGGCGCATGGCGGTGAGCCACGTCCTCACGCACGAAATAGCGCCAGTCCTGCCGCTCCGCGAATTCCACGGCGCTTTCGCGGTCGGGAAATTTCAGCCGGATCGAACGGTAGGGATCGTTGCTGGAGGTATATCCCATCAGCGGCTCAAGCTGCAGGGGCCGAGACGGCTCGAATTCCAGTATCCAGTAGTTGGGCCGCGGCGCCGACGTCATCGCGGAACGAGCCGGCCGGTAAATGATCGCGGTCGGAACGTCCCAAGACCTCATGGTGGTCCCGGGTATCGTCGGCGGAAAGGGTGGACGATTGTGTCCGCGCATCATGGTGCTTCCCCTCGGTTGTCCCCCAGAAAAGCGCGTTCCAGCCGAGCGCGATCCCGCAGGGGCTGTGGAATTCGCAACCTTCTCTGATGAGCACTCTCAAAAAGCGCATGAGCGGTATCGGAAGACTGACCTGAGTCACGCAGTTTATCGCGAAGATAATCGCGCGCCGACTGGACGATCCGGGTCACGTCGTCTTCGGGAATGCCGAGAACGGAGGAGGCTGTTTCAAGCGGGGTCTCGTTCAGATCGACAAGAAACAGAACCCGGCGCCAAAGTGCCGGCAGACCGGCGATCGCCCGGTGAAAGGCCAGCGCCTCCTGCCGTTTCGCGACCGCCGCTTCGGGGTCGTCCCCACCTTCGTCGGCGACGAGTTCCTCGAGCAGCAGCACGTCGTCGGGCTGGTAGAACTCGGACATCTCCTCATCAGCCTCGGTAGGCTCTCCGCCAGGCGCCTCGGGCGCTTCGTAGATCGAGGCGGCATCCTCGGGCACCGCGCGGCGCGCAGCCTGCGCCTCGGCCTCGACGGTCTCGAAGGCCAGCTGCGTCAGCCAGTCCCGGACGGAGAATTCGGTCGGCCGCCGCTCGAAGCGGTTGAGCCCGTTGAGGATCGTCGCATCGACGATATCGCCAACGCTCAGGTAGCCAGCCGGCACAGACCCGCTACACTCGAGATAGGTCAACTCGCGCCTGACGGTATCGTAGACCGTATCGAGATGATCCTCGATCAGGTCGAAGAAGAGTTGGCGCCGGTCCGCTTCCGCCGCATCCCGCGCGGACGGCAGCGGGGCGCCGATCCGGCGCCGGCGGGCGGGACGTTTGTATTCAGACTCGTGCTTGAGGCGCGCCACATGCCGGTCAACCCGCTGGCGCAGGTCGGCAAAGGCCTTGCGCAGGACAGGCTCGATCACGAACCCCTCTTCCTGTGCCGCGATCACGCCCGAGGGCAGTTGCAGGCGCAGGCTGACCTGGATGCGCGTCTTGCCGCTCGTCTGGGAGGCGACGACTTCGAGCCGGACGAGATCCTCGCGGAAGCGTACAAGATGCGGTTCAAGTTGCCGCACCTCTTCCTCGATGACCTCAGGCGCGCGCTGTTGGCCGTGCCGGTCGAGATTGCGAAATGCTCTGATGACTTCCATGCCGTATGACCTTGCTTGTCGCTTTTTGACGAAATGAGCCGGCGCGACCGTCATCGCGCCGGCCAGTCCTTCACGACGTCATCCGGTAGACTTATCGCCCTTGGACTGCTCCTTGTCATTGGCGTCGACTGGGACATCGGGCGTCGGAGCGTCCGCCTTGTTTTCGGCAACTGCGCTGGACTCGCCGATCCCGGCCTGGGCCGGATCGTCCGGGCTGTCGTCACCGGTGTCCCTTGCGATCTTTTCGAACACGACCTTCTGTTCGTCCGCTGACCAGGCGACGCGGACCTTGTCGCCATCCTCGATCCGCCCCGAGAGCAGTTCGCGAGCCAACTCGGTCTCCAGCTCCGACCGGATCAGCCGGCGCAGCTCGCGGGCACCGAATTCGGGACGGAAGCCGACCGCGCCGAAGTGATCCACGACGCTCACATCGAGTTCGAGTTCGACGCCCTGGGTAAGGGCGGTCCGCTTCACCCGGTTGAGCTGCAACTCGACGATCTGGCGGATCTCCGACTGATTCAGCGAATGGAAGACGATGATCTCGTCGATCCGGTTGATGAACTCTGGCCGGAAATGACCGCGCAACACCTCCATCAGTTCGGACTTCTGCTTTGCCTCGTCGAACTCCTTGGTGCCGCGTTTCTTGAGGTTGCGCTGGATGATGTCCGAACCGAGGTTCGAGGTGGCGATGATGATGGTGTTAGTGAAGTCCACCACGCGGCCCTTGCCATCTGTCAGGCGGCCGTCGTCGAACACCTGAAGCAGGATGTTGTAGACATCCGGATGCGCCTTTTCGATCTCGTCGAGGAGCACGACCGAGTAGGGCCGACGGCGCACCTTCTCCGTCAGTTGACCGCCTTCGTCGTATCCGACGTAGCCCGGAGGTGCGCCAACCAACCGGGCAACCGAGTGGCGCTCGCCATACTCCGACATGTCGATACGGATCATCGCATCCTGGTCGCCGAAGATCACCTCGGCGAGCGTCTTGGCCAGTTCCGTCTTGCCAACCCCGGTTGGTCCGAGAAACAGGAAGGTCGCAGTCGGACCGGAACCTTCGCGCAGACCCGCACGCGCCAGGCGCACCGCATCGGCCACGGCGCGGATCGCCTCTTCCTGGCCAATGACGCGCTCGTGCAGCTTCTCCTCGAGCTTGAGGAGCTTGTCCTTCTCCTCGGTGGTCAGCTCCGTGACCGGAACGCCGGTGATCTTGGAGACGATCTGCGCGACGTGATCGGCGCGCACCTCGGCGGTCGCCGAAGCCTGGTCGCGCTTCCAGATTTCCAGAAGCTCGTCCAGCTCCTTCTGCTTCTGCTCCAGCTCCTTCTTCAGTTCTGCTGCCCGGTCGAATTGCTTGCGGGCTGCGGCATAGTCCTGCTCGCGCCTGATCTGCGCGGCTTCGGCCTCCAGTTCCTGGACGTCCACGGGGCGCGCCGTGGCGCTGATCTTCACCCGTGCGGCTGCCTGATCGATCAGGTCGATCGCCTTGTCGGGCATGAAACGGCCAGTGATGTAGCGATCAGAAAGCTCGGCCGCCGCGACGATGGCCTCGTCGGTGATCGTCACCTTGTGGTGCGCCTCCAGCGTGTCGCGCAGGCCGCGCAGGATCATGATGACCTGAGCTATCGTGGGTTCCTCGACATAAACCGGCTGGAACCGTCGCTCGAGCGCCGCGTCCTTCTCGATGTATTTCTGGTACTCGTTGAGCGTCGTTGCGCCGATCAGGTTCAGCTCGCCCCGCGCCAGCGCCGGCTTGAAGGTGTTGGCGATGTCGAGACCACCTTCGCCACCGCCCTGGCCAGCGCCGACGATGGTGTGGATCTCGTCGATGAACAGGACCAGGCTGTCCTTCTCCTCGGTGATCTCCTTGAGGATCTTCTGGACTCGCTCCTCGAACTCGCCGCGATACTTCGACCCGGCCACCATCGAGTTGATGTTGAGCTCGACCAGCCGCTTGTCGCGCAGCGCCTCGGGCACTTCGCCCGCGACGATCCGTTGTGCAAGTCCCTCGACGATGGCGGTCTTGCCCACGCCGGGCTCGCCGATTAGCACCGGGTTGTTCTTTTTCCGGCGGGCCAGCACTTCGATCGTCGTCTCGATCTCGCGGGCGCGGCCGATGACGGGATCGAGCTTGCCCTCGCGGGCGAGCTTCGTCAGGTCACGGCTGAACTGGTCGAGATCGGGGGTGTTCGACGGAGTCTCGACGCGGCCTTCCTCGGCACCCTTGCCGACCACCTTCGTCACCTGCTGACGCAGCGCCTGCGGCGTCAACCCCAGCTTGCGCAGCATCGCCGCCGCGAGGCCTTCGCCCTCTTCGGCAAGGCCGATCAGCAGGTGCTCGGGGCCGACATAGGAATGGCCGAGTTCGTTCGAGGCGATGAAGGCCCGGTTCAGCGCGTCCTTCAGGCGAGGACTTACGCCGATTTCGCCTTCCGTCTTGGCGTCTCCACGCTTCGCTTCCTTCTCGATCTGGCGCCGCAGATCGTCCACATCGACCTTGAACTGTTCCAGGATCGTCTTGACGACGTCAGACGAGGTCAATGCCAGAAGCAGATGTTCGGTATCGACCTCGCTGCGCCCGAATTCCCCGGCCTTCTGTGCTGCATCCTGCAGCAGCTTGTTGCCCTGTTCGCTCAGCCGGTCGGCGATGGTGCGTCCGCCGCCGCGCCGCGATCCACGCCGCGGCGCGCCCTCCCCGAAGGTGGCATCCACGACGTCGTCCTCACCCGCGCCCGTGGCGCCCAGTGCACCACCCCGCAGCGGGCTGTCGCTGAACAGGCTGCCGAACCCGCTATCGCCGAAGAATTCGTCAAAAAGGGAATGTCGTCCGAACAGGGACTCCAGCGGCGATGCGCTGCGGCCCGACCGGCGCACCATTTCGCGGTAGTGCTGATCGCACAGCTCCATGTTCTGAACTTTGCCGTTCACCGAGGCGCGCACGCGCGCCGTCGCCGGGCGACCGCAAATATCGCAAGCTCCGTTTGCCATTCGTCTTCTCCGTTTCTTTATCCAGTCAGGGTTGTCCGCCGATCATCTGCGTCAGTGACGGTGTCACGCAGCGACTGCTTCCGTTCTTTTCACCTTGGACCCAATTGCCACCAGATCGGGCTCGTCCAGTGTCTCCCGTTGCAGGAGATCCTGCGCCGATTGCTCGAGCAGCGCCCGGTTGGCTTCGAGAAGCGAGACGGTGCGCTTGAACACGCCATCCACGATGTCGCGCACCTTCGCGTCCATCCGCTCGGCAGTGGCCTCGCTGTAGCGGCGGTTCAGCCACGACGACTGGTCGCCGGTGCCGAGAAAGCCGGGCCGATCGGTGTCGTAGCTGACATGCCCGAGGTCTTCGTCCATCCCGTACCGCGCGACCATGGCGCGGGCGATATCGGTGGCCTTGACCAGATCGTCCGCCGCCCCGGTCGAGAGGTGGTCGTAGACAATCTTCTCGGCCGCGCGCCCGCCCAGCAGCACGGCGATCTTGTTCTCGAGTTCCTCCCGCGTCATCAGGAAGCGGTCCTCGGTCGGGCGCTGGATCGTGTAGCCGAGCGCGCCAATTCCGCGCGGTATGATCGAGACCTTGTGCACCGGGTCCACCCCCGGCAGAGCCATCGCCACCAGCGCGTGCCCCATCTCGTGGTGCGCCACGATCTCGCGTTCGCGCGGGTTCAGAACGCGGTTCTTCTTTTCCAACCCTGCGATGATGCGCTCGACGGCATTGTTGAAGTCGTCCATCGTCACCGCATCGGCCTTGCGGCGCGTGGCAAGCAGCGCAGCCTCGTTGACGAGATTGGCGAGGTCCGCCCCGGAAAAGCCGGGAGTAAGCGCTGCGACCTTCTCGGCATCGACGTCCGGGGCGAGCTTCACCTTTTTCATGTGAACGCCGAGAATCTGCACACGTCCCTTCTTATCCGGCCGATCCACCAGCACCTGCCGGTCGAAGCGTCCCGCACGCAGCAGCGCGGGGTCGAGGATCTCTGGTCGGTTGGTGGCGGCCAGGAGCACGATGCCCACCGAAGGGTCGAAGCCGTCGAGCTCGGTCAGAAGCTGGTTCAGCGTCTGCTCACGCTCATCGTGGCCGCCAGCGATCTGGCCGGAGGAGCGCGCCCGCCCGAGAGCGTCGAGTTCGTCGATGAAGATGATCGCCGGCGCGGATTTCCGAGCCTGCTCGAAGAGGTCGCGCACCCGCGCGGCACCAACGCCCACGAACATCTCGACGAACTCGGAGCCCGAGATCGAAAAGAAGGTCACGCCGGCCTCGCCTGCCACTGCGCGCGCTAGAAGCGTCTTGCCGGTGCCCGGCGGCCCGACAAGCAATATGCCTTTGGGGATATGTGCGCCCAGCTTTCCGTATTCGGCGGGGTTCCTGAGGAACTCTACGACCTCCTCGAGCTCGGCCTTGGCCTCGTCCACACCGGCCACGTCGGCGAAGCTGACGCCGGTTTCTTTTTCCATGTAAACCTTGGCCTTGCTGCGGCCGACCTGCATGAACCCGCCGAAACCCTGTTTGTCGGCGAACTTACGGAACAGCAGCATCCAGATTCCGAAAAAGACAAGCGCTGGCGCCACCCAGGAAATCAGCGTGCCGAGAAAAGTGTTCTGCGGAACGCCTGTGATCTCGACGCCAGAGCGGTCGATCCGCTGCAGGATCGCGGGATCCACGACCGTGGTGACGAACTGGCTCTTGCCGTCGACGGGGTCGGTGAAGGTGCCGGTGATGGTGTCCGCGCCGACCGCAACGGACGCGACCCTGCCATCCTCGAGATAGCTCTCGAACTGGCTGTAGCTGATCGGTGCGACGGATTGCCAGCCGGCGATCAGGTTCTGGATGAAAATCACGGCTATGAAAGCCACCACCCAGTACCAGATGTTATATTCGGTCTTCCTTTCCATGCCGCTTGTCCCTTTCACTGGCGCCCGAGCCGCGCCCTGATCCGCTCGAGCAGCGCCAGCAGGATGCGCCTTTCGTCTGCCGACAGATCCTGCAGGATTTCATGTTCGAGCGCCGATTGCCGCGGCGCGAGTTCCTCCAGCATCGCCCGGGCCTTCGACGTTGCGGTGACGATCTGCGACCGCCTGTCGTCGAGCGAGGGCGACCGCTCGACCCAGCCGCCCCGGACCATGCGATCGACGAGCTGGCCCGCAGTGGCCCGGCCCACCTCCAGCCGCCCGGCCAGATCGCCGATGGTCAGCCCGGGCGAATCCTCGACATGTGCCGCCCCCATCCAGGACAGGCGGGTCAGGCCGCTGTCGCCAATCTCGTTGTCGATCCGCTGCTGGATGAGCTGCGCGACCCGGTGGATCGTCGTCCCGATCAGGGCAAGATCAGAAGTGATCAAGGGTATCTTTCCTCCGTCTGCATGAGAAACAGGATAGACTGCGGTCCACCCAAAGTGCAATGCAAGCATCGTATATGCTTGCATAATAGATGGATCCGCCTATCTTGATGGGCGGTCTCCGAACCCACATCCGGCCGGCACCGTTGCCCGGTCGGACCATGCCGCCGGTTCGGGGGCATCGATCAGCAACAGGAGGCCAGCAATGCTCTATCCGACATATCTGCGCCGCAGCGATCCCATTGCGCTGATGCGCTCCATGATGCGCGATCTCGACCGCGGCTTCTGGCCCCCGGCCCGCGCGGCGTTCCCGGCGGTGAATGTCTGGCAGGGTGCGGAAGCCGTCGCCGTTACTACCGAACTCCCTGGCATTGAGCCGGGCGATATCGAGATCGCGGTCAAGGACAACGTCCTGACGCTGTCGGGCGAACGCAAGGCGCCCGAGGTTCCCGAAGGTGCGCGCTGGCACCGCAACGAACGCGGTTATGGCAAGTTTTCCCGCTCTATCCGCCTGCCATTCGCGGCCTCGGATGACAAGGTCGAGGCGAGGATGACGAACGGCGTATTGCGGATCGTCATCTCCCGGCCCGAGGCAGAAAAGCCAAAGAAAATCGAGATCAAGGCAGCCTGAGAGGAGCTGGAACGATGAGCACCGACATCACGCAAGCCACCGAAAAGACGCCGACCGACGCGCCCGAGACCGCCGGCGGCGGCCGCATCTACCGCCCGCTGACTGATATTGTCGAGACCGATCAGGGTGTCTCCATGATGCTCGAAATGCCTGGGGTCGCCGCCGATGCGGTCGAAATCACACTCGAAAACCGCGTGCTGACGATCCGCGGCAAGGTTGAGCCGATGCGGCCAGAAAACCTGGAACTTGCCTATGCCGAATATGGCGAGGGTGATTTCGAGAGGGCCTTCACGCTTTCCGAGGATTTCGACCCCGACAGGATCGAGGCCGAGATGCGCGGAGGCGTCCTCACCCTGACGCTCCCCCGAGCCCCTGAAGCGCAGCCAAAAAGGATCGCCGTCAAGGGCGCCTGAAAACCGAAGGAGACACCATCATGCAGATCAAGGACCTGATCCCCTGGGCGCGCAAGGACGGCGCGCCAGACGCCAAGAGCAGCGAAGACAACCCGATGGCGACGCTCCAGCGCGAAATGAACCATGTGTTCGAGAACTTCTGGAACCGGGTCGGTCAGTTCGAATGGCCCTGGGGCAGCGGCGAAGCCAAATCCGACATGGTCGAGACCGACAAGGCGATCGAAGTGTCGATCGAGCTGCCGGGCATGGAGATGAAGGACATCGAGGTGACGGTCAACGATGACATGTTGACTGTGAAGGGGGAGAAGAAGATCGAGCGCCAGGAGGAGAAGAAGGGATACTATCTCTCCGAGCGCAGCTACGGCGCGATCTACCGGACAATTCCGCTCCCCCCCGGTGTGGATGGCGAAAAGGCGCAAGCATCCTTCAAGAACGGGGTTCTGACGATCAAGCTGCCCCAGACTCCCGAGGCGCAGGCGAAGGTCAAGCGCATCGAGGTCAAGAACGGCTGATTTGCCACATTGGGTGTCGCCGGTTTGCGGCGTCCCCTCCGCTCCGTGCGATATCGCACCGTCTGGCGAAGCCCCGGGGAGCTTGTCTCTCCGGGGCGGCTTTCGAGGGGCAATCATGAAAGACTTGCAACGATCCGGGCTGACCCGTGAACAATGGTCGGCGATGACGCTCTACGAGAAGTTCGAGCAAGGTGTCATCTTCGTCCTCAGCGTCATCATTGCGGCGATCGTCGTGGCGTCGGTCTGGGCGCTGATGCGCGAAGTCGTGAACCGCTTGGTTCTCGGGGCATTCGACACTCTCGATTACGCCACCTTCCAGGTGGTGTTCGGCATGATCTTCACCGTGGTGATCGCGCTCGAGTTCAAGCGCTCCCTTCTTGTTGCGACCGAACGCAGCTTCGGGATCCTCCAGGTCCGCACGATCGCGCTGATCGCGCTCCTCGCCATCGCGCGCAAATTCATCATCCTGGACCTCGGCGAGACGGAATCATCCAAGATTGCCGCACTCGCGGGCGCGGCGCTTGCGCTCGGCGCTGTCCACTGGCTAGTGCGCGATCAGGACCGGCGCGAACTCGGAGGCCACGAGACGCGATGACCGCGGCCTCCGCCAGCCACCGCCTGCTCAATTTCGTGCAATCGGCGCTGCTGCTCGGGCTCATGGCCGCGATCGCCTGGATCGCGGTGACAGCGATCGTCGGACCCGAGACCGGTCTCCTCATGGCGCTCGCGATGGTCGGGGGTCTCCTGTTTGCGCCCGCGCTGCCACGCCGGCTGCTCCTCTCGGCCTATCAGGCGCAGCGGCTCACCGGTCGTGATGCCCCCGGTCTCGTCGCGGCCCTGGCCGAACTCGCCCGCAGGGCCGGGCTGCAGCGCGCGCCGGCGCTTTATCGCGTGCCGAGCCGGCTGCCGAACGCCTTCGCCCTGGGCAGCCCCGAGGACAGCGCCATCTGCGTCACCGACGGGCTGCTCAACCTGCTCGACGGCCGAGAACTCGCCGGGGTTCTGGCGCATGAGATCGGGCATATCGCCAACCGCGACCTGTGGATCATGAGCCTCGCCGACATGATGTCGCGCCTCGTCTCGCTGGCAAGCTGGCTCGGACAGTTGCTTCTACTCCTCAACCTGCCTCTGGTCCTGGCAGGCATGGTCCATGTGCCTTGGCATGTCGTGATTCTCCTTGTCTTCGCGCCCACCCTCATGGCGCTGGTCCAACTCGGCCTTTCGCGGACGCGCGAGTACGACGCCGACCGCGCCGCCGCAGAGCTGACCGGCGATCCGGAGGGGCTCGTGCGCGCGCTCGTCAAGCTCGAACGCCGGGTCGGTCGGTTCTGGGAGGAGATCCTTCTGCCCGGCCGCCGCATTCCGGAGCCCTCGTTGCTCAGGACGCATCCCCCGACCGAAAGCCGAATCCGCCGCCTCCGGGACCTGGTCACGGGTCGCACGACTCCGATCCCCGCCCTTGTCGGCTACCCGACCGCAAGGGTACCGCTGGGAGGGACACCGCCTCGGTTCCATCGCCTTGGGCTCTACTGGTAGGCCTGCAGGGAAGCTGGATCGCCCAAGAGAACGGCGACCTGTCAGAAGGCAGGTCTTCCAGAGAAGGTTGGATATCAGGCCCATCCACTCCGCCACTTTCCCCCGCGAAAGCGTTCTCCCGATCCGGCTGTGGCCAGATTTTTCCGTTGTTTTCGAGGGTTATGCGTATGGGGCTGTTCAGCGGCGTCGGTGCCAGGAGGTCCGGTAGAGGTCTCTCATGGCCGATATTCTCCGGACCTCATGACTGCGCGGATTTGGTGAATTTGTTGCAAATATCTGGATTTGCGAGACTTTTTCTACGTCGCAGCTGGGCACATCGACACCAGTGGCGTTCGCTGAAATGGAACAGAACTCGAACTTTTGCTACAGCCAGCCGGCACGGTCGTCTCACGCATCAACTTCCGCGATGCGGACCGTACCGCCTTCAGACCTTCGACGGCGTCCACCCCATCGCTTACGGCTCATCGCTGCTCTGCGTCGCCTCACTGTGATGACGGCAGCCTGCGAACAAGGCACTCGTCATTCGCCCATGGACTGTGCGTCGGCCTGCAGCGTTGTCCCCTTCAACCACCCACGCCACAACGAGCAGCCCAATCGGCACTGCCCTCTACAAGATGTTGCTCATGAGGGTGTCGTTGTGCCATGTTGACCGTGACCCGATCTTGAATTCATACGGAGCAACGCAGCAACAGAGTCTTCGTTCATCTTAGGTCATGTTGACAAATGGCGGAGCCAGAGGCGGATCGACGTGATGTCGATGAAGCCCAGGAAGCTTTCGGCGGTCTTGTCGTAGCGGGTGGCGACGCGACGGGCATTCTTGAGCTTGTTGAAGCACCGCTCAACGAGATTGCGCAGGCGGTAGAGCCTGCGGTCAACGGCGACCCGTAGCTTCCGGGTTTTGCGCATGGGGATGACCGGCACCACGTCGCGCACCTCCATGGTCTTGCGGATGTTGTCGGAGTCGTAGCCGCGGTCTGCGAGCAGAACGCTTGGCTCGGGCAGGTTGTCAGCCATGACCAGATCGAAGCCGAGGTAGTCCGATGTCTGCCCGGCCGTGATCTCGGTTCTCATGGGCAGGCCTGCCGCATTGACCCGCAGATGGATCTTGGTCGTGAAGCCACCTCGCGAGCGGCCGAAACCTTGGCGCGGAGTCCCCCTTTTGCGCCCGCTGCCTGATGATGAGCGCGAACCACGGTGCTGTCGATCATCTGCAGCGCATCCGGCACGATCCGGCTCTCGTTCAGCGCCTCCAGGATCTGTTCCCACAGCCCCGCCAACGTCCAGCGCCGGAACTGCCGATAGACAGACGACCATTTGCCGAACTCTTCCGGCAGGTCGCGCCAGGGCGACCCCGTTCGGGCGATCCAGAAAATCCCATCCAGAACAAGCCGATGGTTCGTGGGCTTGCGGCCGTTCGGAGAACGGACAGCCAGGATGAAGCGTTCAAAGAACGCCCACTCGTCGTTCGACATCAGGTTTCGTGCCACGCTGGTCTCCATTGCAGATACCAGCTTGAATCACGATCACCGCGCCCGGTGAATCCCTTTTGTCAACACGCCCTAGCGCCCGCCGAGAACTTCTGGATACGATTTTCGCCAGCTCTCACCTCACGACCTAGAGGTTCTGACCCGTGATCTCCGGCTGGCGCGTTGGCTGATCAGTGGCGAACACTTCCTCCAAGGACGAGATCTGAACCGGCTACCCAACCCACCGGGCCGCCGACGTCCCGCTGATGATTGGCTACGCATGCCGCCCCGCAAGCCGCTCGTCGAGGACCGGCTCGTCCCAGTTGCGCGCAACACCGAGCCACTTGTCGATCATCGCCTGAAACTGCGGCTCTGCGAAGCAGGTCTGGAACGTGTAGAGCCGATTGACCACCTGGCGCATCAGGTCGCGCATCTCGTCGTCGTCGAGTCTCGACACGGTTCCCCAGGGGATGCGATTGCCGTCGGCGTCGATGACGAAGACATCGGAATAGTCGCCGGTCTTCGTGACCGGGACCGGCCCCGCATGCAGGTCCTCCAGCATGCTGTTGCGGACGCAGATCATCGCCATCGCCTTGGCGAGCGTCGCCGCTAACTGTTCTTCTTCCTTCCGGCCCATTTCCGTCCTCCGGATCATTGTCAGATGCCCGGCAACATGCCATCGCCGGCTGCGCTCGCTGGCGTCTCCGTGATCAACAGCCGCTCGTCGGGCAGCGGCCGTTGCAGGCCCTTCGCTTCCTTCCAGTCGGCGGTCAGCCAGGTCTCGACTTCGTCGCGGCTCGTCAGGATGACGGGCATGGCCTTCGGATGGATCGGTTTCACCACGCCATTGGCCTCGCTCGTCAGGAAGGCGAACAGCTGATGATCGCCCGGACGCGGGGTTCGGTTCGAGCCGCGGGTTCCGCGCCATGGCGTCCAGATTCCCGCGAAGAAGAACAGGGGCTGGGTCTCATCGAGGGCGAACCAGTGCAGCGGTTTGCGCTTCGTGACCGGATCGGGCTTTTGCCCATATTCGGAAAAGGCGGTGGCCGGGACCACGCAGCGATGCCCAACCCCGAGCCATTTGCGCCAATGGGGGCTGCCCGTGCTGCGGATATTGGTGACGCCCGTGTCCGGCGCATCATGGGATTTCAGATATTCGATGGGCGTGGGCATACCCCAGATCAGCGAGGCCAGTTCCCGCCCGCCATCGGTGTTGCGCACCACCGGCGCCGGGCGGTCGGGATAGACATCGATCGACGGCTCGAGATTGCCGATGCTGTCATGGGTGGCGGCCACGAAATCCCGGATCGCCTGCTGATTGGTTGTAATGCGATACAGGTTGCACATCGCCCCGCCACTCTCCTTGCGAATCCTTTACGTCACCATAGGGCATCGCGTTCCGTCGATCACTTCCGGGATGGCCGAGATTGACTCTCGACCCGCAAGAGAACAAATAAAGAACATAGCAACGGAATCGACCAGTGCAAAGCCCCGGAGACGCCATCCTCATATGCCCAACCGTGCAGACAGCCCAGCCATTGCCGACCTTCGGGCGCGCATCGCGCGGCTCGAAGGCGATGGCACGCGTCCGCACGAGGTGCTGCCCTTCGGGATCGCGCCGCTGGATCGCAGGCTGCCCGGTGGCGGGCTGGCGCTCGGCTGCCTCCATGAAGTCGCCGGAGGCGGCAACGGGGCGGTGGATGGCGCGGCGGCGGCCTGTTTCACGGCCGGGATCGCCGCCCGCACCACCGGCCAGGTGCTCTGGTGCGTGGCGCTCCAGGATCTCTTCGCGCCGGGGCTGGAGCAGTCGGGATTGCCGCCCGGCCGGGTGATATTCGTCGAAGCCGGGGACGACAAGGCTGTTCTGGCCTGTATGGAGGAAGGGCTGCGGCATGGCGGGCTGGGGGCGGTCGTCGGCGACATCGCGCGCCTGCCAATGACCGCCTCGCGGCGGCTGCATCTGGCCGCGAAAGGCTCGGCGACGATTTGCATCGCGCTGCGCCGATGGCGGCGGCAGGCGGAGGCCAGCGATTTCGGGCAGCCGACGGCGGCGATGACCCGCTGGCGGATCTCGGCGCTGCCGTCCTCGTCCCTTCCAGTTCCCGGCGTCGGGCGGCCGCGCTGGCTCGTTGAGCTGATCCGGGCGCGGGCGGGCGAATGTCTCGATATCGAACTGGAGGCGTGCGATGGCTCGGGTCATCTCTGTCTTCCTGCCGAACTGGCCGACAGACCGGTTGCGGCGGAAGGCGGGCGACGCAGCGCCGCCCGGTGAGGCGCCGCTGGTCATCGCCGGAAGGGAGAAGAACCGCCGGGTGGTGACGGCGGCCGATCCGGCCGCGCAGGCGCTCGGCCTGCGCGCCGGAATGCCTGTCACCAAGGCCCAGGCGATGGTGCCCGGCCTCCACATCGAGCCCGCCGACCCGCGGGCCGACCTGGACAGCCTCGAACGCCTCGCGCTCTGGGTGCTGCAACGCTTCTCACCTATCGTCGCCGCCGACGCGCCGGACGGGATCGTCATCGATGCGACCGGCGCCGACCATCTGCATGGCGGCGAAGCGGCCATGCTGGAGGCGCTGACCGGTCGGCTTGTCATGTCCGGCGTCACCGCCCGCGCCGCCATTGCCGATAGCTGGGGCGCGGCCCATGCGCTGGCGCGCTACGCGGCCGATCCGCTGTTTGTCACTCCTCCCGGCGAAACCGTCCCGATCCTCGCGCCGCTGCCGCTGCAAGCGCTGCGCTTGCCGTCCGCGATCGCAGCGGGGCTATACGATCTCGGCTTTGTCCGCATTGGCGACCTCATCGGGCAGCCGCGCGCGCCCCTGACGCGGCGCTTCGGCCCGGAACTCTGCCGGCGTCTCGATCAGGCCCTGGGCGCGGTCGCCGAACCCATCGAACCGATTCGGCCCGAGGACCTGGTCTCCGTCCGCCGCGTCTTCGCCGAACCGATCGGCGCCGCCGAGACCATCGCGCGCTATATTCGCAAGCTGGTTATGGCGCTCTGCGAGACGCTCGAAGGGCGGGGTCTCGGCGCGCGCCGTCTCGACCTGCTCTGCCACCGGGTCGACAACCGGATCGAGACGGTGCGCATCGGCCTGGCCATGCCGGTGCGGGATCCCGCGCGCCTGACCCGGCTTCTCTGCGACAAGATCGAGACCATCGCGCCGGGCTTCGGCATCGAGATCATGTCGCTGACAGCCACCCTGGCCGAACCGCTGCCCTTGAAGCAGGCGGCCAGCAGCCTCATCGAGGAGACCGCGCCGGATCTCTCCGGCCTGATCGACACGCTGGCGAACCGGGTCGGCGCGCGGGCGGTCTATCGCTTCGCCCCGGTGGCGAGCGATGTGCCCGAACGCTCGGTCTGCCGCCTGCCGGCGCTTGCCGGGGATACGGGCGCGGGCTGGCCCGACCACTGGCCGCGCCCGTCGCGGCTTCTCGCCCGGCCGGAGCCGATCGAGACCATGGCGCTCTTGCCGGACCATCCCCCGAACTGGTTCTCCTGGAAGGGCGTGCGCCGCCGTGTCCGCCGGGCCGACGGCCCCGAGCGCATCTTCGGGGAATGGTGGAAACGCGATGCCGAGCGACAGGCGGTGCGGGACTATTTCCGGGTCGAGGACGATGCCGGCGAGCGCTTCTGGATCTTCCGCTCCGGCGATGGCGAGGATGCCGCCACCGGCTCGCATCGCTGGTTCCTGCACGGGATTTTCGGATGAGCGCGCCAGCTTACGCCGAATTGCAGGTGACGTCGCATTTCTCCTTCCTGCGCGGCGCCTCCTCGGCCGAGGAGCTCTTCGCCGCGGCGGCCGCGATGGGGATCGACGCGCTCGCCGTGACCGACCGCAACACGCTTGCCGGTATCGTGCGCGCCCATGAGGCGGCGAAGGCTGCGGGTGTGCGGCTGATCGTCGGCTGCCGCCTCGACCTCGCCTGCGGCATGTCGGTGCTGGTCTATCCGACCGACCGGGCGGCCTGGTCGAGGCTCTGCCGGTTGCTGTCGCTGGGCAAGGGGAGGGCGGGCAAGGCGCGCTGCCATCTCGAATGGGACGATCTCGCCGCCTATGGCGAGGGCTTGATCGCGGTCTTGGTGCCGGACCTTGCCGACGAGACCTGCGGCCTGCGCCTGCGGCGCTTGCGCGATGCCTTCGGGACCCGCGCCTATCTCGGCCTGACGCTGCGGCGGCGGCCCAATGACCAGATGCGCCTCTGGGAACTGTCGACGCTCGCCGCGCGCCTCGGCGTGCCCACCGTCGTGACCAATGACGTGCTGTTCCATGAGCCCGGACGCCGCGTCCTGCAGGATGTCGTCACCGCGATCCGGCACAATGTCACCGTCGACGCGCTCGGAACCCGGCGCGAGCGCCATGCCGACCGTTATCTGAAGCCGCCTGCCGAAATGCACCGGCTCTTCGCGCGCTGGCCCGAGGCTTTGGCCCGGACGCGTGACATCGCGGATCGCTGTCGCTTCTCGCTCGACGAGTTGCGCTATCAATATCCCGAAGAACGCGACGATCCGGCGCTGAGCCCGCAGGAAACCCTGGAGCGGCTGACCTGGGAGGGCGCCGCACACCGCTATCCCGAGGGTGTCCCCGACGAGGTGACGGCCGCGCTGAAGCATGAGCTGGCCCTGATCGGTAAGCTCGATTACGCGCCCTATTTCCTGACGGTGAACAGCATCGTCCGCTTCGCCCGGTCACGCGGCATCCTCTGCCAGGGGCGCGGATCGGCGGCGAACTCCGCCGTCTGCTATGTGCTCGGCATCACCGCGATCGATCCCGGCCGCAACGATCTCCTGTTCGAGCGCTTCGTCTCCGAGGAGCGCCGGGAGCCGCCCGACATCGACGTGGATTTCGAGCATGAGCGGCGCGAGGAAGTGATCCAGTGGGTCTATGAGCATTACGGCCGCGAGCGCGCCGCGCTGACCGCGACCGTCATCCGCTATCGCTCCAAGGGGGCGCTGCGGGACGTCGGCAAGGCCATGGGTCTTCCCGAAGACCTGATCCAGACGCTGTCCGGCCAGCTCTGGGGCTGGTCCGAGGCCGGTGTGACCGAGCAGCAACTCCGTGATCTCAACCTCAACCCGCAAGATCGCCGGCTGCGCCTGACGCTCGAACTGGCCGCCCAGCTTCGCGGCGCGCCCCGGCATCTGTCGCAGCATCCAGGCGGCTTCGTGCTGACCCATGACCGGCTCGACGATCTCGTGCCCATCGAGCCCGCGGCGATGGAGGGGCGTCAGATCATCGAATGGGACAAGGACGATATCGACGCGCTGCGTTTCATGAAGGTCGATGTCCTGGCGCTGGGCATGCTGAGCTGCATGCGCCGGGGGCTAGACCTGCTGGCCGAGCACAAGGATATCCGACTCGATCTGGCGTCGATCCCGGCCGAGGATCCGCGCACCTATGCGATGATCCGCAAGGCCGACACGCTCGGCACCTTCCAGATCGAGAGCCGGGCGCAGATGTCGATGCTGCCCCGCCTGAAACCCCGGACCTATTACGACCTGGTGGTGCAGGTCGCGATCGTGCGGCCGGGGCCGATCCAGGGCGATATGGTTCATCCCTATCTGCGCCGGCGCGAGGGCCT
>Ga0265293_10005885_pt1 | contig 20117 bp, 19 predicted proteins | sample Munlanlewell138R_FD_192505 | JGI IMG/M metagenome (GOLD analysis project Ga0265293, IMG submission 192505) | Leachate microbial communities from a municipal landfill in Southern Ontario, Canada - Leachate well 138R | ecosystem: Engineered > Solid waste > Landfill > Unclassified | place: Canada... | reverse complement strand
CGTCTCTATGGACGTTGAACTGATTGCACCTATCGCGATGGAAGAAGGTCTGCGTTTTGCGATTCGTGAAGGCGGCCGTACCGTTGGCGCCGGCGTTGTTGCTAAAATCGCTGCGTAATGCATTATCTGCGTGTGGTGTTAAGTAATTAATGCTACAATGCTCAATTGCCTTGTCCTGTGGGCAAGGCAATTTGTTCTTTATATTGTTCTTTGGGAAATACAATGAAAAACCAAAAAATCCGTATCCGTTTGAAAGCTTTTGACTACAAACTGATCGATCAATCAGCAGCTGAAATCGTTGATACAGCCAAGCGCACAGGCGCGGTTGTACGCGGTCCAGTTCCACTGCCAACACGTATCAAACGTTATGACGTATTGCGCTCTCCACACGTGAACAAAACTTCCCGTGACCAGTTTGAGATTCGTACTCATCAACGCTTGATGGATATTGTAGATCCAACAGACAAAACAGTTGATGCATTAATGCGACTAGATCTGCCAGCAGGTGTTGACGTAGAAATCGCATTGCAATAAAATAGTCGCTTTCCTAGCGAACAAAGTTTACTAGATGGGTGCTTAGCTCAGTTGGTAGAGCGGCGCCCTTACAAGGCGTAGGTCACAGGTTCGACCCCTGTAGCACCCACCATCAGTAAGATATCAAGAAAATACCGTGCCATTGGCGCGGTATTTTTTTTCCTCTTTTTTTGCATTGCTTGCTATGCTTGCAATACACCTAGGATTGACGGCAGAATAATTAACACGATGCCCGAAAACCGTTATATTATCGGGTCCGGTGGCGAGTAATGCCTGTGATTAATTTACCGTTTCGAACGGGTGTTTTTTATAACCATATAGTATAAGTAAATAAAAACAAATATGGGAAAGTCATATAAAATAGCACTCATAAGAACGTACATTATTGAGAAATGCGTTGATCCGCTTAGAGAATATTCATAAAACCTACAAAACAAAAGATAGAACTCTTCATGCTTTGTCAGGTATAGACCTTCAAATTGAAAAGGGCAAGATTTTTGGCATTATCGGCCGCTCCGGGGCTGGTAAAAGCACGCTTATCCGAATGTTGAACCTGCTTGAAAAACCAACGCAGGGCAAGGTGTTCATTAATGAGCGAGACATTACGTCCATCACCGATACGGAGCTCAGAAAGGTCCGCCAGAAAATTGGCATGGTGTTCCAACACTTTAATCTTCTGACATCCCGAACGGTATTGGATAATGTCTGCTTTCCCCTGCGGCTCGCTGGCTTGCCAAAAAAAGAACGTCATGAACGGGCCATTGAATTGCTGAATCTGGTGGGTCTGACAGACCATATACACAAATATCCCCGTCAATTATCGGGCGGTCAACAGCAAAGGGTGGGCATTGCCAGGGCCTTGGCCAACAAGCCAGAACTGTTGTTGTGCGATGAAGCCACCAGTGCCCTGGATCCCGAAACAACGCAATCCATCCTTGGTTTGCTGGCCGATATCAACAAACGCCTGGGTATTACGATAGTCCTCATTACCCATGGTATGGATGTCATCCGCTCCATTTGCGACCAGGTGGCCATTATTGATGGCGGAAAAATTGCGGAAATGGGCAAAGTGCTGGATGTGTTCCTGCATCCACAACATGAAACCACGAATGCCTTGCTGTCAGAAAGCGGTGTTGATGCCAATAGCTGGCGTGAATTAATCGAAGGGGTTAGTGGTCGTATTGTGCGCTTGACTTATCGAGGACAGGCAACGGCACAACCTTTGTTAAGTCAGGCCAGCCGTGATTTGAATGTGAACCTGAGTATTTTGCAGGGTGCCGTGGGCAAAATCAAAGAGACGCCTTATGGTCAGCTGGTATTGGCGGTCAATAGCGCAGAATCGCAGTATGAACCGTTGGCGGCATTTTTTAAATCACAGCAAGTTGAATATGAGGTGTTAAGGCCATGAATTGGGATAAAGTTGATTGGGGCCTTATTGGTGAAGCAACCATTGATACGCTTTTAATGACGGGTTGGTCATTATTCTGGACGGTGCTGATTGGTTTACCGTTGGGTGTTTATTTATATTTGTCCAGTGAACGTCAGTTACTTGAAAACAGGTTTGTTTATCAGTTTTTGTCATTAATTGTTAATGTCTTGCGATCAGTGCCGTTCCTGATTTTGCTAATTGTATTAATTCCGTTCACCCGTTTTATTATGGGCAGTGCCCTTGGGGTTGGTGGTGCGATACCGCCGCTGGTGGTAGGGGCCGCCCCATTTTTTGCACGTTTGGTGGAAAATGTCTTGCGTGAAATTGATCCGGGTATTAATGAAGCCTGTAATGCCATGGGTGCCAATTCCAGGCAAACCGTGATGTGGGCTTTATTGCCTGAAGCCACGACCGGGATTATCAGTGCAGTGGTGGTGACTGCCATTATGCTGATCAGTTATTCCGCCATGTCGGGGGTGATCGGTGGTGGTGGGTTGGGTGATGTTGCCATCCGTTTTGGGTATCAACGTTATCAGTCCGAGGTCATGATTGTAACGGTGATTGTTTTGATAGTGATGGTTCAGCTGGTTCAGATGCTGGGCGATCGATTGGTAGTTAAATTTAACAGAAAATAGTATTGGAGCATCTTATGCAACTTAAAAAAATCCTGGCAGGTCTGGTATTGGCATCAAGTGTGGTGGGGCTTAATGCGGCTGCCAATGAAAAACTAAGCATTGCGGCAACCCCGGTTCCGCATGCCGAGATTCTGGAACATATCAAACCGGCCTTGGCCAAGGAAGGCATTGATCTTGAAATCAAGGTATTTACCGATTACGTGCAGCCTAACCAGCAGGTTGCCGACAAACAGCTGGATGCCAACTTTTTCCAGCATAAACCCTACCTGGATACTTTCAATAAAGAGAAAGGGACCAACCTGGTGTCGGTGGGCCTGGTCCACGTAGAGCCTTTCGGTGCCTATTCTAAAAAAATCAAGGCCACCAGCGAACTTAAAGACGGAGCCCTGGTTGCGATTCCCAACGACCCTTCCAATGGTGCACGTGCCTTGCTTTTGCTACAGCAGCAGGATTTGATCAAACTGAAAGACCCCAGCAATTTATTGGCCACATCACGTGATATTGTAGAGAACCCCAAAAACCTGAAGTTCAAGGAACTGGAAGCCGCCACCTTACCCCGTGTGCTGGAAGACGTGGACATTGCCCTGATCAATACCAACTATGCGCTGGAAGCCGGCCTGAATCCGACACAGGATGCCCTGTTCATTGAGGATGCGGAATCACCCTATGCCAACCTGGTTGCCACGATTGTTGAAAAAGAAAAATCGGAAGATATTGCCAAGCTGATCAAAGCGCTGCAAAGTGAAGACGTGAAAGCTTTTATTGCTGAAAAATATAAAGGTTCAATTGTTCCTGCTTTTTAATTGAAATGATTGGGAAAATGGCCGGCATATTGACTAATATGCCGGCCATTTTTTTGTGTAGTACCCGGTTATTACCGGATCTTGACAATTAAACGCCATAATTGACCCGTCTGATTATGTTAAGAGGTTTATGAAGATGGCCAAAATTATTCACGTCATGATCCGTTGCAAGGATCTGGAAGCATCCAAGGCATTTTATAAGACCGCTTTTGGTCTGGTGCCTTCCCATGAACTGGATTTCCCCACATTTACCCTGTGCTACTTGCGAGGTACGGAAAATGATATGGAAATCGAACTGACTTATAACAAGGACCGTGAAGAACCCTACACCCATGGTGACGGCTATGGTCATGTCGCTATTTGTGTGGACGATCTTGAAGCGGAGCATGCCCGTTTTACCGCAGCGGGATTGAATCCTCTTGAGATTAAAACCTTCAGGGATGGTGATACGGTGCTGGCCCAGTTCTTTTTCGTTCAGGACCCAGATGGTTACAAAATTGAAGTGCTAAAAAAACTGGGACATTACCAATAAGCCCTGGGTCTGGATATAATGAAAAGGCCGGTTGCTACCGGCCAGAAGCTTGCCGCTGGATGGTTGATCCTGCAAAAAAAAGTAATAACAAGGCAGCTTTTATTCATCACGGAGACAACTATGTGCAGCATATATTCACAGACTGACCCGATCATGTATGAAAGTCGCAGCCGCTCTGTGCGGATTGCCAGAGTGGTCACCAGCATCCGGCTTGAAAACATGTTTTGGGAAACGTTGGCTGAGCTGGCCGAGAATGATGGCGTTACCACCAATCAGCTGATTGCCCAGTTATACGATGAAGTCTACGCTTATCGTGGAGAGGCAACCAATTTCACTTCTTTCCTGCGTGTGACCTGTATGCGTTACCAGGCGGTGCGGCATATAGCCGGCAAGGCAGGGCTGTTCCTGAATGAAATGAAGCTCATGGCAGGCAACACAGCGGTATTACCCGCCAGGCCAGTCCGTCAAAAAGCGGTAATTGCCCGATAAGTACCCTTACGTTTAAAAGTAAAGCCGCTTAGGTCATTAAGGGTAAACCTTGAATGATGTAGTACGTGGATGTTACCCGCTTGCTTTAGATGGGTTGATAATAAATTAATAATAAAAACAGATAAGTTCAGTCAGGAACAAAGCATTCACAAAGGAAAGACCATGGAAACAAAAATGACAGTTCACAGGCAGGCTGGTGCACTGACCCGGCGCAGCTTCCTGAAAGGCTCGGCAATCCTGACCGGTATGCTGGCCTCGGGGTCTATTTTGGCAACGCTGGCACCATCAAGAGTCTGGGCGCTTGAGCTGAAACAGCTTAACCAGTTGCAGGCCGATAGTATCCTTGCCATGGGCAAGGCCCTGTATCCGCACAAGGGTTTGCCTGATGCGGTATATGCCCTGCTGGTCAAGGATATTGATGCGTCGGCACAGGATGCCGTAGGTGCGGAGCTGGTTAAGGTCGGTGTTGAAAAGCTGAATGCGGCAGCAGGTGGCGACTTCACCAAACTACCACTTGAAAAGCAGACGGATGTGCTTAAGGCGCTGGAAAGTGAGGGTGATCCGTTTTTTCGTAAGGTACGGGGCCAGTGCATCACGTCTTTATACGATAACGATATGGCTTACAAGCATTTTGGTTATGAAGGCGAAGTGTTTTCCCGGGGAGGATATCTGGCCAACGGGTTTGATGACCTGAAATGGCTGCCTGATCCGCCGGCGGATGCCAGTCCGCCCGTTCCATCCTGAGCAAGGATGAAATGAATACAAGCATGCATCTGCTGGCGGGACAAGATCAACCAGGGTAATACCGATGCGATGCGCTTCACGAATGACGAATACATAGAAAGTAGCGGAGACAGGACATGACGACATTCAATCAGAAAGATGACAGCGTAGTGGTCATCATTGGCTCGGGTGCTGGTGGTGGCACGCTGGCTAACGAGTTATGCCAGAAAGGCATTAAGGTGGTGCTGTTTGAGGCGGGCGCCAGGCAGAGTACAGAGACTTTTATCCAGGACGAGTGGAAATCATTTCAGCAATTGGCCTGGCTGGACAACCGGACCACATCAGGCAGTTTTCGCCTGGTACGGGATTTTCCGAACCTGCCAACGTGGATCTGTAAAACGGTTGGTGGTACTACCACTCACTGGGCAGGCGCCTCGTTGCGCTTACAGGCGCATGAATTCAAGCCCCGGACCCACTATGGTGATCTCAAGGATGCCAATTTGCTGGATTGGCCGATAACCCTGCAAGAGCTGGAGCCGTATTACACCAGGGCGGAAGATAAACTGGGGGTAACCAGAACACATGATATTCCAGGGTTGCCGGGCAATAACAATTTCAAGATCATGTATAACGGTGCCACCAAAATAGGCTATAAGAAAGTGAGTACGGGGCATATGGCCATTAATAGCCAGGTTCGTGATGGCAGGGGTATCTGTATCCAGCAGGGTTTCTGTTTTCAGGGCTGCAAGACGGGGGCTAAGTGGTCCACACTTTACACCGAAATACCGGCTGCTGAAAAAACCGGGAACCTGGAGTTGCGTGATCAATGTCATGTGGCACAGATTGAGCATGACGATACAGGCAAGGTGACTGGGATCGTTTATGTTGACAAGGATGGCAAAGAGCAGCGTCAGGCAGCCCGGGTTGTTTGCGTGGCGGGTAACTCTATTGAAACGCCGCGTCTGTTGCTGATGTCGGCTTCTTCCAAATTCAAGGATGGTCTGGCTAACAGTTCCGGTCAGGTGGGGCGCAATTATATGCGTCATACAACCGGGTCAGTGTATGCGGTTTTTGATGAGCCGGTGCATATGTACCGGGGTACCACCATGGCGGGTATTGTGCAGGATGAAGCTGGACATGATGAAAAAAGGGGGTTTGTGGGAGGGTATGAACTGGAAACCCTGGCACTGGGCTTGCCTTTTTATGCCGCCTTCTTTGATCCGGGTAGTTGGGGCACCGATTTTGCCTCGTATATGGATGCCTATGACTACACGGCCGGCTTGTGGATTGTTGGCGAGGACATGCCACGTACCAGCAATCGCATTACCCTGAACACCGATGAAAAAGATGCCAATGGCCTGCCTATTCCCAATGTGCATTTTGATGATCATCCTAACGATGAAGCCATGAGGGATCATGCTTACAAGCAAAGTATTGCGCTTTATGAAGCAGTGGGTGCGAAAAAAGCGTTTCGTACACCGCCTTATCCATCAACCCATAACCTGGGTACCTGTCGCATGAGTGAAAAGGCCGAAGACGGCGTGTGCAACAAGTATGGCCAAACGCATGATATCGCCAATCTGTTCATTTCCGATGGCAGCCAGTTTACAAGTGGAGGAGCTGAAAACCCGACCTTGACGATTGTGTCGCTGGCTATCCGGCAAGCGGAATATATTGCCGACCAGATGATGAAAAAACAGCTGTAATGGGTGAAAGTTAAAAGACCCGGCCCTGTCCCAACCTGGCAGGGCTGGGTCTTTTGTCTTATTAAGCGGACATTTGGTATAAGATTGTGTTTTGCCGACAGAATCTTAAAGCATGAACGAATTTATCCAGATCCTGGGTCCTTCTTCCCAGATATGGCTTGCCGCGCTGGCAGGTGGTGTTTTTGGCATTTTGCTGTGTGCTCTTTTCATGTATTCCCGGCAGGCTGGCAGCCGTGCCCGTATTGCCGTGCTTGAACAGGCGCTGGGTGACCGCACGGCATCGCTGGAATTGCAGGCGCAGCAGTATGATGAATTACAGGATGATTACCGTATTCTGGATGGCCGCAAAGATGCCATGGGCAATGAGCTGGCCGCTGCCCTGGCGGAAAAAAACCATTTGCTGGCATTGGCCGGTGATTTGCGCCAGCAGTTGCAAACACGGGAATCACAACAGCAGACCTTACAGGTCACATTGGCCGAGCTGGAAAAAAAACTGGTCACCCAGCAGTCGGAAATGCAGCACAAGCAGCAAAGCCTGGATGAGTTACGCCAGCAGTTTGCCCAGTCCAAGGCACAATTGGCGATTGAGTTCCAGAACCTGGCCGACCGTATATTCACGGAAAAGGAACAGGCTTTTTCGCGCAATAGCCAGGTTTCCATGGAAAGCCTGCTAAAGCCGTTTCGTGAGCAGATAGATCGTTTCCAAAGCCGGATTAACGAGGTGCATGACCAGTCGGTGCAGGGGCAATCGCTGTTGCAGTCGCAAATCAGGCAGATGTCTGATGTGGGCATGAAAATGACCCAGGATGCCGATGCACTGGCCCGTGCCCTGAAAGGGGATAAAAAAACCCTGGGTAATTGGGGTGAAATGCAGCTTGAACGGGCGCTTGAAATGGCGGGTTTGGTCAAGGGTGATCATTTTCAGGCACAAGCTCATTTCCGTAACGAGGCGGGTAAAAGCCAGTTGCCCGATTTTGTGCTTCACCTGCCCGATGGCAAGCATATGATTATTGATAGCAAGGTTTCCCTGAACGACTATCAGCAGGCGGTTAACGCCACGCATGAGAGTGTCATGCAATCTTCCCTGGACGCTCATGCCAAGGCTATCAGGAACCATATAGACCAATTGTCCGACAAGAATTACAGCAATTTGCAAGGTATGCACAGCCCCGGTTTTGTGCTGATGTTCATGCCCGTCGAGGCCGCTTACATAGAGGCGCTCAGGCATCCGTCCAACCTGTTTCAGTATGGCTATGAAAAAGGGGTGGTACTGGTGTCGCACACCACCCTGATGCCGGTTTTAAGAACGGTTTCCTATTTGTGGATGATGGCACGCAGCAATGAGCAGGCCGCCCAGATTGGCGACCGGGCCACTGATATTTACAATCAGGTGGTTCGGGTGGCCGAACATTTGTCCCGCTTGGGTGGAACACTGAACACGGTGGGTACGCATTACAATGCCGTGGTGGGTTCACTGGCTGGCCGGCAAGGGTTGATTGGCAAGGTTGAGCGTTTCAATGAGTTGTCAGCCAAGGCCAGCCGGAAAATGGTTGAACCCGATCTTATCCATCCGGATTTTGATGTCAGCCGGCTGGATGCCTTGGTGAAAGACAGCCTCAATAACGGTCAAGCGCTTTCCTGAAACGGGACACGCCTTCAGTGATCTGTGCTTCATTGCTCATGGCAAATGACAGGCGGAATGCAGTTTCATTGGGGGTGTCGGCATAAAAACCGGTGCCAGGCACGAACATGACCTTTTCGTCAATGGCCAGGGGCAAGAGCCTGCTTGCATTAATATCGGATGGTAAATAGCCCCAGATAAACATGCCACCTTGGGGGCGGATCAATTTAAGCTGGCCGTTAAAGTCGGCGGTAAAGGCATTCAGCATGCATTGGGCACGCAACCGGTAGGTGTCAATAATATAGGGCAAATGCTGCGCATAGCGTCCCGAACTCAGGTAATGGGCGGCTACCGCCTGCATGAACGGTGCTGAACACATATCATCAACCTGCTTGGCCAGTACGCAGCGGCGTAAAATTTCGGGGTGTGCGATCATCCAGCCAATACGCAGGCCCGGTGCCACCGTTTTGGACAGGCTGGACAGGTAAATGACCTGGTCTTGTGCCGGTGTTGAGCGGGCCAGTTCTGTCAGGGTGGGCAAGGGCTGGCCATTAAAACGCAACTGGCCATATGGATCGTCTTCAATGAGCATGCAGTTGGTGGTGGCCAGTAGTGCCAGCATTTTTTTACGTTTCTCCAGTGACAGGGTAATGCCACTGGGGTTGGCAAAAGTGGGTACACAGTAAAAAAATTTGGGCTGGTGCTGTTGCAGTGCCTGGGCCAGCTCCTCAAGATTGGTACCGTCTTCTTCAACGCCAATCGTTACAATATTGGCACCCGCCAGCCTCAGGCCCTGAATCGCGGCCGGGTAGGCAGGGCGCTCTACCAGCGCGGTATCACCCGGTGTGATCAGGGCCCGCACCAGCAGTTCATAAGCCTGTTGTGATCCGCTGGTAACCAGAATGTCATCTTTACCAGCCTGAATACCGCGTTGTGTGGATATTGAGGCCAATACTTCGCGCAGGGCTGGCAGTCCCTCAGTGGAACCGTAAGACATGGTTGCCTGCAAGGAGTTTGATTGGGCGGTGATTGAAGCCTGTAAGCCCGGTATATCGAACAGCTCAGGGGCGGGGTAGCCACCGGCAAAGGAAATCATGCCGGGTGTAGACAAGTATTTGAACAACTCCCGGATGGGTGAACCCTTGATTTCTTTGAATGGGGCTGCAAAAGAAGAACTGGAAAACATAATCAGGCCTTTTCATCAATTGAATGGGGGAGCCCATCACCCGATGGGGAGTGTTCAGCAAGTGGTATTACTCGTCACCGAATTTTACGCCTTGTGCCAGTGGCAATTCACGTGAGTAGTTAATGGTATTGGTCGCCCTGCGCATATAGCCTTTCCATGCATCGGAGCCGGATTCACGACCGCCACCGGTCTCTTTCTCACCACCAAAGGCACCGCCAATTTCCGCACCCGAGGTACCGATATTCACATTGGCAATACCGCAGTCGGATCCTGAGGCGGACATGAAATATTCGGCTTCAAGCAGGTTGGTGGTGAAAATGGCAGAAGACAGGCCCTGAGGGACTTCGTTTTGCAGGGCTAATGCTTCTTCAAGGGTGTCATAGGTCATGATGTAAAGGATAGGCGCAAACGTTTCATGGCGTACGATATCGGTTTGTGCCGGCATTTCGACCAGTGCGGGTTCTACATAATAGGCATCGGGGAACTTGTCCTGCAAGACCCGTTTGCCACCGGTGACGTGTCCTTTTTGTTCAAGCGCTTTTTCCAGTGCGGTTTGCATGGCCTCAAAAGCGGCCTTGTCAATCAGTGGGCCTACCAGGGTATTAGCCTCAAGGGGATTGCCAATGGGTAAGGTACGATAGGCTTTTTTCAGGCGCTCGGCAAGTGCATTGATGATGCTGGTGTGTACGATCAGGCGACGGGTGCTGGTGCAACGCTGTCCTGCCGTACCGACGGCACCGAACACAATGCCACGCACGGCCATGTCCAGGTCTGCGGTTTCGCTAACGATAATGGCATTGTTGCCACCCAGTTCAAGAATGCAACGGCCAAACCGGGCTGCCACGTTGGGGCCCACTTCGCGTCCCATGCGGGTAGAGCCGGTAGCTGAAACCAGGGCAACCTTGGGGCTGTTAACCAGGATTGCGCCAGTTTCCCGTTGGCCAATCACCAATTGCGATAGGTGTTCGGGGGCATCGCCAAATTTTTTCAGGGCACGCGCTAGCAGGGCCTGGGTGGCTAGCGCGGTAAGCGGGGTTTTTTCCGAGGGCTTCCAGATGACAGCATTGCCACACACCAGCGCCAGAGCGGTATTCCATGACCAGACGGCGACCGGAAAATTAAATGCGGTAATCACACCCACGACACCCAGCGGGTGCCAGGTTTCCATCATGCGGTGCCCCGGACGTTCCGAAGCAATGGTCAGGCCGTACAGTTGACGTGACAGGCCAACCGCAAAGTCGCAGATATCAATCATTTCCTGAACTTCACCCTGACCCTCGGCAAGGATTTTGCCCGCTTCAATGGAGACCAGTTGTCCCAGTGCTTCTTTGTTGGCACGCAATTCTTCACCAAGCAGGCGGATCAGTTCTCCGCGTCGTGGTGCCGGAACCTGGCGCCACTGTGCATAGGCGGCATGGGCACGATCAATGGCAACCGTAACGTCTGCCGAAGATTGCTCTACGACATTGGCGATAAGGTTACCTTCAATGGGAGAATAAACTTTCAGGCTGCCTGCCTGAAAGGAGGCTGGGTTGACACCTAAAGAGACGAGTAATTCCTGAACTGAACTCATGGCTGGTTTCCTTTGTGAATCATCAGGGTAAGAACCGCGTTTTAAATGACCCTGTTGGGCAGGGGAGCGAAAAAATAGCAGGACGGGTGAAACCGGCCAATGCAAATAGAGTAACAACTGGTTTTCTTAAAGTCAAAAAATTTCTTATAAGAAAATAAAATATACGGGGAGGGTTTTCCCCTAATTTTATTGTATTTATCTGCTATATATCTCGTTTTAAATCAATGTATTATAGGTTTATTTTCATATTATTAATTTTTTAAATTTTAATCGTTTTTCTAAATTTTCATGATGGGAAATCCTAAAAAAATGGCAACGAAATCTGGTTTTCTTTGTGAGACATAAATTAATTTTCTTTTATTTTGAAAATAACTTATTGATTATTAATGAGAACATTATATTTTGATTTGGATTTCAAGGAATTAGGTGTAAATAATGATTGACGTCAAATTTTTCTTATGAGAATTTATGGGTTGTTCAGCCATTTGTAATGAGAAGTTGCATGAAGAACTGTTTTGATGTGGTGATCGCTGGTGGTGCGGCAACAGGAAGTGCCCTGGCTTATTTTTTAAGCGCCTCGCCATCGTTTAAAGGCGCCATTCTGGTGATTGAAAAAGATGCGTCTTACCAGAAGTGTGCAACTGCCTTGTCGGCCGCTTCCATACGGCATCAATTTTCCACGATTGAAAATATCCAGATGTCGCAGTTTGGTAGTGAGTTCCTCTACGGAATTGGCGAAGCCCTTGAAGTGGATAGCGACCGGCCCGATGTGAATTTTCATGAGGCAGGTTATCTGTTCCTGTCCACCCCCGAGGGCTATGAGACCCTGAAAGAAAACAATGTCTTGCAACGCTCCCTGGGGGCGCAAATTGTTTTGTTGTCAAACCAGGCATTGCAAGACAAATACTCATGGCTGAATGTGTCTGATTTGGCAGGTGGCTCACTGGGCTTGAAGGGCGAGGGTTGGCTGGATGCCTATGGCATGATGCGGGCTTTTCGTCGCAAGGCCATTTCCCAGGGTGTCAGTTACATGGAAAATGAAGTGGTGCAGGTGCATCGGGAGGGTGTACGGGTAACCGGTGTGACCCTGAATAATGGCGAGACGGTTTCCTGTGGTGTTTTTGTTAATGCGGCAGGTACCGGGGCCATGAAACTGGCCCGTCAGGCAGGCATTGAATTGCCGATAGAATCGCGTAAGCGCAGTGTTTTCTATGTGACCTGCCCCGAGACCATCAAGCATTGTCCCATGTTGATTGATCCAAGCGGTGCCTATGTTCACCCTGAAGGAAACGGGTTTATTTGTGGCATTCAGCCGCCGGCAGATCAGGATCCCGAGTGTTTTGATTTTGATGTTCAATACCCGCTGTTTGATGAGCTTCTCTGGCCAATCCTGGCGCATCGGGTACCTGCCTTTGAGGCCTTGCGCTGTGAGCATAGCTGGGCCGGTCATTACGATTACTGTACTTTCGACCAGAATGTCATACTTGGCTATCACCCTGATATCAACAATATGGTTTTTGCTAATGGTTTCAGTGGTCACGGTATGCAACAATCACCTGCAGTAGGTCGTGGGCTTGCCGAACTGATTGAATTCGGCGAGTACAAGAGTTTGAATTTGAAGCGTTTGGGCTGGGAGCGGGTGTTAAACAGTCAGCCCATTATCGAAAAGAACGTCTGGTAGTTCACATTCGTAGCAAGCATTTTGTCCGTTGTATAGCGTTGTATTTTCATAATGTTTCTTGTATTGCAAGGAACCATGCTGGTCAATATCAGGAGAAAAGCATGAATAAAGGATTTAAAAAACTTTTTATTACAGCAGCACTCACAACCGCTTTCTCTGCTCCCGCCATGGCAGAAGAATTTATTAAAATAGGCCTGGGCGCACCCATTACCGGTGGTAGTGCCGCATTTGGCAAGCAATTGCTGCTGGGGGCCGAAGCCGCCGCCGCTGCCATTAACGCGAAGGGGGGCGTTAATGGCAAACAAATCAAAATCATTCAGGGGGATGATGCCTGCGAACCCAAACAGGCGGTCGCAGTGGCCAACCGGTTTGTTGACCAGGAAAAAGTGGATGCCGTGGTAGGGCATTTTTGCTCTTCCAGCACGATACCCGCTTCTGAAATTTATGATGAAGCCAATATCCTGAACGTGACCCCTGCCTCTACTAACCCCAGGGTTACCGAGCGGGACCTGACAACGTTGATTCGTGTTTGCGGTCGTGATGACCAGCAAGGTGAGGTGGATGCAAAATTCATTCATGAAAACCTGAAAGCCAAGCGCATTGCGGTGATTAATGACAAGGATACCTATGGCGTCGGTTTGGCCAATGCCACCCGTGATGCCGCAAAAAAACTGGGCGTCGAGGTGGTGCTGGAAGATGGCGTGACCCGGGGCGAGCGTGATTACAACGCACTGGTCACCAAGATCAAGGGCTCTGACGTGGGCGCTGTTTTCTTTGGCGGGCTTTATGCCGAAGCGGGCCTGCTGGTCAAGCAAATGCGTCAACAGGGCCTGACGATTCCATTCGTTTCCGATGACGGTATTGCCGATCCTGCTTTCGTCACCGCTGCCGGTGGTGTGCCATTTGCCGAGGGCACTTACATGAGCTTCCTGAAAGATCCACGCGGTGAGCCGGCAGCCCAGGAAGTCATGCTTAAACTGAAAGAAAAAGGCAGCGATGCCGAGGGCTTTACCCTGTATTCCTATGCGGCTGTTGAAGCCATTGCTGCCGCCATGGAAGCCAATAAAGGCGTGAAGGATGGCACCAAACTGGCCGACTGGATCAAGAACAATGAAGTGGAGACTGTTCTGGGCCGCAAGGGCTGGGATCAAAAGGGTGATCCAAAGACCAATGACTTTATTATTTATGTCTGGAACAAGGAAGGACAGTACGTTCCTGTTCAATAAAGTGATTTAACCTTGCCGCGTTACCCGCACCCCATATGGGTAACGCGGTATCCGAATAAAAAAACGGATGGAAAGTATGCTTTTACAAAAAGCATGAGGATCTTTTTGTCTTCATCGACAAGGTAGGTGTTAAATGGAATGGCATATTTTAAGCCAGCAGATCGTCAATGGCATTTCGCTGGGTTCCATCTATGGGTTGATTGCCATCGGCTATACCATGGTTTATGGCATTATTGGCATGATCAACTTTGCGCATGGCGACATTTATATGGTCAGTGCGTACATCACTGCAATCGTGTTTGCGATTGTGACATTTCTGGGTGTTGATGCGGTGGCACTGTCCCTGTTAATCACGCTGGTCATTACCATGTCTATTACTGGACTGTATGGCTGGTATATCGAAAGAACCGTTTATCGTCCCCTGAGAACCACCAACCGTCTGGCGCCACTGATTACGGCAATCGGGGTGTCATTGCTGTTGCAGAACTATGTGCAGATCAGCCAGGGCCCCAATGTGCAAGGGGTGCCATCGTTGATTCCGGGTGGTTTCACGATTGGTACGGCTGATGAGTTTTTCCGGATCCGTTATATGGATATGATCATCGTGACGGTTAGTATCGCGGCCATGTCTTTGCTCACTTTCGTTATTCAGAAAACCAGTCTTGGCAGGCAATGTCGCGCAGTGGAACAAGACCGTAAAATGGCCACTATCCTGGGTATCAATACGGGACGCATTATTTCCACTGTTTTTGTGATTGGTTCCATGATGGCGGCAGTCGCCGGAGAACTGGTTACTTTTAATTATGGTTCTTTTGATTTTTACATCGGTTTTGTCCTGGGGATCAAGGCTTTCAGTGCGGCGGTTCTGGGAGGGATTGGCTCGTTGCCGGGCGCCATGTTGGGTGGTTTGCTGCTGGGCGTACTAGAGTCGATTTTTGCCGGATTTGTCAGCAGTGATTATAAAGACGTGTTTTCTTTCAGTGTGCTGGTGCTGGTGCTGGTATTCAAGCCCAGTGGCTTGATGGGCAGACCTGCAGTGGAGAAAGTGTAATGAATAATATACCAACTTCTACCGGACAGGGCGCGGCACTGACATCGGCAGTGCCGGAATCACGAACAGATAGCGACACATCAGCAACCCGTTCACGGATTGATTTCAAACATTCCCTGAAAGATGCCATCGTGGCGGGTGTGCTGACCATGCTGGTATTCAGTCCCATTACTAATTTTATACTTCAACAATATTCGTTCAAGGTTGACTGGCTTCGTACACCGGTTTTTCTGAATGGCATTTCTATTGGTTTGCTGGTTGCCTTTGTCCGTTTCTTTGTTTCGGTCGGCATCCAGACTGAAGCCGGTGAACGCTTTACACAGAAATATCTTTCTGCCCAAAAAGGAGTAGAGGTAGAAGATGAGCATGCCGATGGTATGAAACGGCTGAAAAAAATCCTGTTTTCGGCCGTCATCGCGGCGGGTTTTTTCATGGCCCTGGGACTGTCCGGGATTATTTATATTGGTACTGCCGCAGCAGTGGTCCTTGTAATTTTATTTATTGTGATTGCCATGGGGATGCGCATTCCTAAAAGACGTGGAATGAAGCATCCCTGGAAAGGTGCCTTGCCCTTGCTGTTTTTGTTGGGGTTGGTGGTGCCATTGGTGTTTTTCTATTTTGGTATTTTTGGCAAGAGCTGGGCTAATAACCTGATCCTGGCCATGATCTATGTATTGTTGGGCCTTGGTCTGAATATTGTGGTGGGACTGGCAGGTTTGCTCGATTTGGGCTTTGTCGCGTTTTATGCGGTCGGGGCTTATTTTCTGGCATTGGGTGCGCAATATCTGGATATCGGGTTCTGGACTGCCCTGATTTTGGCCCCTTTTATGGCCGCGCTGTGTGGTGGCTTGCTGGGGTTCCCGGTCCTGAAAATGCATGGGGATTATCTGGCTATTGTGACGTTGGGGTTTGGGGAAATCATCCGGCTTGTGCTGGTGAACTGGATTGACTTTACCGGGGGACCCAATGGTGCACCGGCACCGTCCCCCACTATTTTCAACCTGGAATTTATCCGCCGGGCCAAGGGCGATGCCGTGCCGTTTCATGAGTTCCTTGGCATCTCCTATAGCCCGGATTATAAATTCATCTTCATTTATTTGCTGCTGTTCATTATTTCGATGGGGGTGCTGCGTGTGTTTACCCAACTGCGAGTGATGCCCATTGGCCGTTCCTGGGAAGCCTTGCGTGAAGATGAAATTGCCTGCCGTTCATTGGGTATCAATCATGTTACCGTTAAATTATCCGCGTTTATGCTGGGTGCATTTACCGGCGGTATTGCGGGTGTGTTTTTTGCCACTGCCCAGGGGTTTGTTAGTCCAATGTCGTTCAATTTCTTTGAATCGGTCCTGATTCTGTCGATTGTGGTGCTGGGAGGCATGGGCAACGCGATTGGCGTGATTATCGCCGCCTTTACACTGACCCTGTTGCCAGAGTTCCTGCGGGATTTTGCCGGTTATCGTGTCCTGCTTTTTGGTTTGTTGATGATTTTGATGATGATCTGGCGGCCAAATGGTTTGCTGCGGGCCAAGCGCCCGGTATTTGAACGGGAAGAGGTAAGCGTATGAGCCATCAGCCACTACTTGAAGTCAAGGGTCTGACCCGTCGTTTTGGTGGCATTATTGCCAACAATAATGTCAGTTTCGAGGTTCAGAAAGACTCCATTACTTCCCTGATTGGCCCCAATGGCGCTGGCAAGACGACGGTGTTCAACTGCGTCACGGGGTTTTATGCGGCCACGGAGGGAGAGATTTTCCTGCATGGTCCCGATAGTTCGGTAGAAGTGGGCAACCTGCTTAACCGGCCGTTTACCGGGGGATCTTATCTGGTTTCCCGGGCAGGCATTGCCCGTACCTTCCAGAATATCCGGCTTTTCAAGGACATGACCGTACTGGAAAACCTGCTTGTGGCCCAGCATCGCAGGCAGAACCGCAATCTGCTGGCGGGTATTCTGGTTACCCATGATTTTTCCAACAAAGAAGAAGAAAGCGTTAACCGGGCCTATGAGTGGCTGGATATCGTTGATCTGGCCGTTGATGCGAACCGATTGGCCGGAGAGCTATCCTATGGCCGTCAGCGTCGACTGGAAATTGCCCGTGCGATGTGCACCAATCCGCGTCTGGTTTGTCTTGATGAACCTGCCGCTGGCCTGAATCCGCGGGAAACCGTTGATCTTTCGCAGCTGATTCGCAAATTGCGTGATGAGTGTGATGTTACCGTTTTGCTCATTGAGCATGATATGGGATTGGTGATGGAGATTTCTGAGCATATTGTCGTGATGGATCAGGGCTCTGTGATTGATAGAGGCAACCCGGAACACATTCGTAATTCGGAGGTGGTTATCGCGGCCTATCTGGGGACTGAAGTGGAGGATGAAGCATGACAACACCCATTCTGGAAATCAAAAACGTCAATACCTATTATGGTCCCATTCAGGCACTCAGGGATGTCTCCCTGCATATTAACCCGGGTGAAATCATTTCCCTGATTGGTGCCAATGGTGCCGGGAAAAGCACTTTATTAATGACCATTTTTAGTGCACCCAAGGCAAAGTCGGGGGAGATTCTTTACAAAGGGCAGAACCTGACCCAGTTGGAGGCACACCAGATTGCCGGCAAGGGTATTGCCCAGGTACCGGAAGGCAGGCGTATTTTTCCGAAAATGACGGTTGAGGAAAATATCATGATTGGTGCCCTGCCAATTGGTGACAAATACATGGATGAAGATCGCAAGGTCATGTTTGACCTGTTCCCCCGCCTGCTGGAAAGGCGTAACCAGCGTGCCGGCACTTTGTCGGGTGGAGAGCAGCAAATGCTGGCCATTGCCCGTGCCCTGATGAGTCGCCCGGACATGATCCTGCTTGACGAACCCAGCCTTGGCCTGGCACCCTTAATTGTGAGGCAGATCTTCTCGGTGCTGAAAGAGTTGGGGAAAAATGGTAAAACCATCTTTTTGGTTGAACAAAATGCCAATCATGCCCTTAGGCTGGCAGACCGGGCATATGTAATGGTAAATGGTGAAATTCGTATGACAGGAAGTGGTGCTGAATTATTGGCTAACCCGGAAGTCAGGGATGCTTACCTGGGTAGTCACTAATGAATACCCGGGAAGAAACGCCTTTAATGCAACGCTTGCGTGCCGTCCGTCAGCAGAATAACTGGACGCTGGAACAGGCTGGCAAAGAGTGCGGCATTGCCGCCTCCACGCTTTCCAAAATCGAGAATGGGCTGATGTCGCCCACGTACGATGTCCTGCAAAAATTGGCAACCGGACTGAATCTGGACGTCTCCGAGCTGTTTACGTCAGCGCGTGATGCCATGGGTGCTGGGCGGTGCGTGGTTGACCGTGCCGGTCAGGGAAGGCCGCATATAACGCCTCATTACAGTCATCAACTGTTGTGCGCGCAGTTGTCGAATAAAAAAATAATGCCTTTTCATACCTGTATTACCGCACGCAAGTTTTCTGACTTTCGTGACTGGAGTCGTCATGACGGGGAAGAATTTGTTTATGTATTAAGTGGCGAAATAGAACTGCATACCGAATATTATGCGCCCGCCCGGCTGGGTCCTGGAGATTGCTTCTATATAGATAGTAGGATGGGGCATCGATGTATTAGCGTTAGTGATGAAAATGCCACTGTCCTTTGGGTGGCAACCCAAAGAAACACACAAAAACAGGAATCAGGAGACACATAATGAGCAAGCATGGGGTTCAGGTATTCAATGCGCAACAAACGGCTGACTTGATCGGTTTTAAGGAATTGGTCCGGGCCATTCATGAAATGGCTATCGAGTATGCGGCGGGCAGGGTTAAATGTCCCGATCGCCAGGTATTGCCGGTTCCAGGTAATGAAGAAGGCGGGGTATTGTTATCGATGCCAGCAGCTGCCGAGGATATTCTGGCGCATAAGCTTATCTCCCTGTTTCCCGGTAATCCCGCAAATGGCCGGCCGACCATTCAGGGCACGGTTACCATACTGGACAGTAAAACCGGTTCACCCCTGTTTGTGCTGGATGCGCCTACCGTGACTGCCTGGAGAACGGCTGCACTTTCCATGCTGGGTCTTGAGCGCTTTACCCGGAAAACGCCCGAAAAAATCGTTTTGATGGGTACCGGTACCCAAGCGCTAGCGCATGTGCGGGCCATTAATGAGCTCTACCCACGTGCTACCATTTATGTGGCGGGGCGGGCGTCGTCAGTGGCCAAGGTGAAGCGGTTTTGTGAACAGTTTGAGGATTTTTCCAATCCCATAGAACCGGTAGAACAAAGTAATTTGCCTGATGATTTCGATGCCGTTATTACGCTCACCACGGCCACCGAGCCTATTTACCATGCGCCGGCACAAGTGGGGCGGCTGATTATCGGGGTGGGTGCTTTTCAGCCACATATGTGCGAAATTGCACCGCAAACCGTCATGGGCAGTACCTGCTATGTTGATGACCCGGTGGGTGCCTTGCACGAGGCTGGTGATTATATCCGTGCCAAAAAAGACTGGTCGGAAGTCATCTCACTGGAGCAGGCCTTGCAGACGGAGATTGATTTTTCGCGCCCCATCATGTTTAAAACCGTCGGTATTGGCGCATGGGACCTGGCTGCAGCCAGGGTGGCTGGCAGGTCGCTTGAGGCGCAGGCATGAATAGTGGCAGGAAACAGTGTTGAATCATTGTTTCTTGTCATAGATAACTAAACCATTGAAAAAAAGACATTTTTTACAACAAAGATAAAAAACGTTCTTGTCAAGGGATTTGAATAATGTTATATTGACAGGCTAACCGAAATGCAATAACGGTTAGGGATAAATTAACCCACAACACCAGTTCATTACTGGTGTCAATTTATATTAGGCCCAGCCAATCGTAGCTGGGGATTGGAGAAAATGATGTCGAATACGACACCTACACCTGCCGCTCATCGGCTGGGACTGTTGGGTC
>Ga0265293_10005884_pt1 | contig 20126 bp, 13 predicted proteins | sample Munlanlewell138R_FD_192505 | JGI IMG/M metagenome (GOLD analysis project Ga0265293, IMG submission 192505) | Leachate microbial communities from a municipal landfill in Southern Ontario, Canada - Leachate well 138R | ecosystem: Engineered > Solid waste > Landfill > Unclassified | place: Canada... | reverse complement strand
CTGTGTCGCTGCGTCAGGGTTGCCCCCATTGCGCAAGATTCCTAATTGCTGCCTCCCGTAGGAGTATGGACCGTGTCTCAGTTCCATGGTGGCTGACCGCGCTCTCACGCCAGCTACCCGTCTTAGCCTTGGTGAGCTATTACCTCACCAACAAGCTGATAGGACGCAGACCCCTCTTGAAGCGCCGTAACTTTACTTACAAAATCTAAAGAAAAAGTAAGACTATCATGTATTATCTCATCTTTCGATGAGCTATTCATGACTTCAAGGCAGGTTGTCCACGTGTTACTCACCCGTTTGCCACTATCCCTAAAACCAGTAATTGCAAGCAACTATAGGTTGGCGGGATCGTTCGACTTGCATACCTTAGGCACACAGCCAACGTTCATCCTGAGCTATGATCAAACTCTCATTGAAAAACGCTTGACTTACATGCTATATGCATAGCATGACCAACCAGCATTAAGTTGGATTTTAATTGTCTGACTAAATGAATTGTGTGAACCCAATCACACTAATAAGAAAGTCATAAAAATTTTAGACTTCCTGTCACTCTTCAACTTTTAAGGAGCCGAGGAGGATAACAGTACCAACAGTTAAATTCCTTTGGTAACTAGGTATTCGTTAAAGAATTAATCTTTAAGAGGAAGCCTCTATTTCTACATATCCCAAACTCGAAAGGATTTTAACATAGAAAAACGGAACATGCAAGAGCCTTAACACATATTTTTAGCTAATTTCCTCCCTATCTACAAACCTCTAAAATACACATAATCAAAAAGTAAGTTATGACTCTTTTGCGGTATTACTATCTCTTTCCCTCTATATACTCCAGAGCAATTAGCACTAGCTCTCATTTGGTACATATTAACATTTGATGGACACGCACCCTCCTCCCCTTCTAGTTCATAAAATATCTTAATTCCAGTAGAACCTAACCTACCCAAAGCCTTTATTCGTATCTCTGCGGGTGGTGAATCTTCTCCTTTTAAAGAAATGTCTATTGATTCTCCTGGTGTTATTGTTTTCCAGTAGCCATCTAAAAAACCACCGTATGTCTCATTTGAAGGGTTCTTAAATTTGTAATACTCCATACTATAATCATTTGAGCACTCCTCTGCTAAATCCGTCTCGACATTGTAGTTGCAATTTAACTTTGTAAGTACAAACCCTGCCAAAGGATCCCCTATATCAGAAATAACTAATTTGAGATTACAATTAGCTGGTACTAACTTCCACACAGGTAGAGCCCAGACATGACCAGGTCTTAATTCATAGCCTACATCTGGCGGTGTCTTTTCCAATGTTAATTCATACTGATTGGGAACATTACTTAACGGACAAAGAGATCCTAACAGATCGGACAACCTATCGCCATGAGGCAATATCTCTAGTTTTTCAAAAAGGTCTGTTATATCTGTAACTTCCTTATTCTCATATAGTACTGCTCCTTCACTCTCATCAAAATCATCGAGACTACCCACTATCTCTTCTATAGTAAAAGTTGTCAGAGCATTAAGAATTACATCCGAGACTTCAAGGGCTTCTGCCGATGCTCTCTCTTCTAAGGTTAATGTTTTATCTTTTGAAGTTCTTGAATACATAGCTAGTCCTATTAATGAAGATATCACCAATACCAGCATTGCTATTGCCAATGCCTGTCCTGAATAGCTATTCCTCTTTTTACTCATCTCCATATTTGTATATTAAAACACTTTAAATCCAACCTCTCGTTTGTAAAGATTTGCATCTTTACCAAAGAAGTACTCAGATATTTTAGCGTATCTAACATCCCAAAGCATTACTAATACCGGATTAGTTAAGTTATGTAATTTTAGACTTCTTTCTATTAATATTGATTTATCTAAAGAATCTAATCCCGTTCCAAAAGATATTAAAGAACCTCTTACCTCAAGACCGTCCCTTACTAATTTCCCTCTATCAGCATGGTTTAGGATAATCTGTCTCTCTGCCATAATGAAGGCTTCTATATAATCATATCCTACAACACCAGGATCTTCATAATTACCAGGGTCTGGTTCTTTACTTTTGTACCCTCCAGAACCAATAGTAACATTCCCATTAGCAATGATAATACAGCCAACAAAAGGATCATCAGAATTAATCAAATCTGGCTCTATATGTATATCAGACTCAGACATAATCAAAGCTTTCCTATCACAAACAAACGTATCTAGCTCTTCCTCGTCTCCCTCCTGAGTTGCATTCTTTAAAGTTATTGGACCTTTGGAATAGATTGCACATATATCAGAATTCCCACAGATATCTTCGTCTCCCAAATTTCGTATATACTCTTCACTGTTGTACTCTACATATTTAAATCTTGGTTCTGGATCATCTGAGCCTACAGGACACCACCCACCAAAACTTCCACAGGCCTTGTTACAATCACCTTCGAAAGTAACCCTCCTACTACCATCACAACACTCACAATCAGTTATTAATCCACCATCATCACCACCATCATCACCACCACCATCGCCACCATCATCGCCACTACTACACATTATACTACCACATTTCTTCCCCTCATGCGTACACTCGTGTTCCCCCGAAAAACCTTCTGGACATTCGCACCAAGATATCCAATTCCTACAATTCCTCCCTGAATCATCATCCACGCCATGTATATCCTCGTAATCTTCTCCTATTTTCTTTATTTCTTTCTCCAATTTCAATTTAAAGTAATTAAACCAAAATCTTTTAAGATTATTATCATCCTGTACCTCCTCTGCCCTTACTGCCATTACCGTACTATTATGGGTAATCTTTGGTAAACCAGAAGACCTTGACATTAATATTCTAGTTCCTGTTGTCATCTCGTTTAATATTTGATCTTCTCTCAAAGTTCTTAAGGACAACTCTCCAAGACTCATCCTATACACACTTGTGTCACCCAATTCCTTTGCAACAGGACCAAAATTCCCTACGGAATACATAATACCACCTCTTGTAGCTATCCAAGAGCGTAAATCTACACGAGCACTAGGATGTTTCTCACTATAGTTACATGCATGGTCAAATGCTGTAGCATAGAATACTATATCCCCCCCTTCATTATCACCTATATCAACCCGTACATCTTCTTCTGGCCATTTATCTGTTTTGAAATTCCAAGCATTTTGAGCTCCAAATGTTCCAATCAACTCATTAAATGTCTTATCATCACTCCTAACCCCCAATGGCAGCATATCTATGCTTTCTCCTGGCTCCCCTTCTAATATATCCAAAGGGCTTTCCAATACCAATCCATCTTCCTTATCTGGACTATCTCTATACGCGTCTACTACAATATTTCTTACACCAGTTCCTATATCATCAACAGTATTGGGATCTAAATCTAACTTAACCTTTGAAGAAGGATATGTTGTAAGTGCTAATTTACCATCCTCCCCTCCTATCTCTGGTGATTCAAAATCAAATGTCCAAACAACCTCCTCATGTTCAAAACCATGTGTCTGATCTATAACGGGATTACCCCCCAACGATGGTTGATAGAGAGTATATCCATCAAAAACCATAGCCTTTACCTGATACTCTCCATCCAGATATCCACTATCAGGAAAAGCAAATTCTACATCAAAATTAAAAGTTATCCTCTCTGTAGAATCCTCTACTTCTCTCTTAACTTCAAACGCATTTTTAAGATCAGGGATAGAGATAAAAGCAGAGGTTCCACTATCTCCTTGACTTAATAGTGTTACCTTTCCTGCAGATTTATGATCTCTTCTCACCCACATTCCATCACTTTGTCGAGTAGCGTAAAAAGTAAGATTATCCGAGTCCCATTGATTCTCATTTTTACCTTTCCTCCTAATCATTATCCCCACAACATCGGTATCACTATACTTTCCTTTCCCATAATCTTGATCTCTATCTGATATCTCTTTTATATCCTCAATAGAACCAAGCTTATCTTCTTTAACAAAATACAAAACCATCCCTCTTATCTTATCTTCAGGATCATCCCCATCAACAATATCATACTTTGCCCCCTCCACTGTTACATTAACCCTCTTACCCTGTATTTTCCCTGTATGATTATCTTCTGGTACACAGTTTTTAGTAATTGCATTATCATCTGGTTCATATCTCTCTATCTTTACTCCCTCTACCATTGGATTTCTGTTAACAATATAGTAGAAAGGGTCAGACATAGGAGAGGATACTGTAGAACCGTAGGCTGGATTGGTAGAAAAACATCCACAGAGGTTACATGTATAGTAACTACCTCTTATTTCTCCTTGGGCACCTTCCTTTAGTACTTCTAAGACACTTAAATTTGATGGTGTAAAATCTAAATCAAATCTCTTTGGAGTTTTGGTCTGTTCTTCTTTACAATAATCTTCAGGGTATGGGCTATCACATGATTCCCATCGTATCCACTCTTTATTCACTCCCCAGTTATTTACTTCTACCCTAGAGCCATGTTCAGATGGATTAGCCGCCTGTGGCCAATTTTCCACTTCAGCTAACACTGTTTGTACATTTTCTTTTGTAGAAGGTCTCTTTATCTTAGCTGGCTTACCTTCATTGCTCGAAAGCTCTGTTACTAACCCATCTACATCAAGAGATATATACTCAGGCTTATCTAAAGGTTCATTCTTCTCTACTTCATAATACCCAGTAATTGTAGGTGAATATTCCGTCCTTATGTTACACCTATCCCTCCTTAAATGTCTTCCCACTATATATCCTGTATTTCCCTCTCTTAGGTAATCTCTGGCATCTGGATATATTTGTACTCTATAGCTTTCAAGAATTGTAGTAAGCAAACTCTCTGAAGGGTACAAAGAGAATTCATAGAAATTCTGATTAAAGGCAGTACCCTCTATTTCTGGAAGTGCCATTTGAGTATCATTCTTCAAGCAAGATACCCTTATGAGGGAAGGTTTATTTACATCCTCTGAGAGTCCATATGATGATGACCCCTTTGTTGCACACTGTCCTGCTACACATAGTTCTAGATATTCTGGTTTAGATAAAGGTTCATTAACCTCTACTTTAAACTTACCTGTCCTAGATGGGGATTCTCTGTAGTTACTATCACAATAGTTTACGGCACGGAAACTACCCGTTATGGATCCTGTATTTCCTTCTGTTCGAAGATGGGATGCTGGAGTAAAATTTACAACTCTGGTAGTTGAATTATGTGTCCCTCCAGATCCAGAATACAGATATATTATTTCTTTCGCACCTAAGGTACTCTTATCTACATTTGGTATATACATTTGAGGTATTTCTCCTGGACAGACTAGTGGCACTATAGTGTTTTCTGTTTCAGAGAGTGGCGGGATATCTATATTTTTGTCTTTTATACTTATATGTATACTACTTGGTTTGTATGCTTGCTGTGTTACATCTGTTAGATTTGTTTCTAAACAGAAGTAACCTGTTTTGGTACCTGAATAGTGTTTAGAATCATCAGGACATTTACGCTTTAAAAACCTAGCCTCTACTCTTGCAGGTCCTGCCGCAGGAGAAAAACTACCAGATGCAGGCTGTTCTGCAGCAGCTACATTGTCATAGGTACTTACTTTACTCCCTCCTGTATATGCATTATATATTTCGTAACTATAGTTAACTCCCGATGGAGCAGCATTAGAGAAGACCTTCCTACTAGAGGTCATATTATAGTTTGTTATTAATGGATTACTAGCAGTTGTACTAGTTATATTGTGTCCCTCATTTCCTATTTTAATTGTCAAGCTAGTTGGAGTAGATGGTTTCTGTGGTACTACACATTTATGACAGGTCTTTGATTTAGTACCTCCACAAGATTTTCCACAACTATCCACCTCCGTACACGTAAAAGTTGTACTGGAACATCCAGGACCAACACATCCATCTAGCGGATAAGTCGTGTCCTTACAGGCAGGGAGAGAGCAAGAACAGCCAGAGCAACAAGGCGCAACTCCTTCGTTATAATAGCAGGCATTCGAACATGTATCCCCCGTAAGTGTGCTAATGATAATAGTTTTTCCATCACAACAATCGCAATATCTACAATATTCCTCTAACTTCCAACCACAATAGTCGCCCGTATCACATTGAGCTCTTGTCTCTGCATAATAATTTTTACAACCGAGTTCACAGCAATGAACAGCATTTATGCTGCACGCTGCCCATAAAGTATCCATGTAGTTCCAAAAGAAAAAAAGAATGGAAAATAGAAAAAGAAAAGTCTTAAAAAGTATAAGTTTTCTGTTTAACAACCCTTTAAAGAAATTTCTATACATATTCCAAAATCTACCCCTTATAAAAATTTAAAAATTACAATCTTATCATTTAAACAAATATTGTCTTTGTTTATTAGAAACTTTTAACAATTAACATAGTCATACATATCATTAAAACAATATTATAATTTTTAAACAGAGATTTCAAGTAAATGTAATCTCTAATTATTATCTTGTCTCAAGCATCTACAGTTTCTCCCCATTCCACTCTCCACTTGCTATAGTACCACGATCAGGGGATATCATTTCCCAAGTACCACTGATTACTTTAAAGTCTTCGTCTACCTCTCCTACCCACTTAATAGTCCTCGAATAAACCCATTCTGTCTCAAAATATACTTTATACTTACTCAAAACAATATCTGTCTCTATTCCTTCCTCCGTTCTTAGAAGATTACCTGGATAAACCCAGAAAAATAGCTCAACTCTTTCACCAATTAAATTCCTTTCATTTCGAGGATCCCAATGCCCCTTTTGATCAGGCTCACTAGTTGATGCATCCCCCTCAGTCTCTCCAATATATAAATTTTGTAATACTCGTATAATCCTCCACTGTCCACATAAAGATCTTTCCTCAGATTTTACCCTATGTTCTTCACTAATTGGGTTTGTTCGTAAAAACATCGAGACACCATCTCCTTTAAATATTAATTTAAGTGAAATAAATAACAAAATCACCAATGCTACTAATACAGACACAACTAGAAGATATTTCTTTTTCATTCCACACACATATTAATATTAATCTCTTCATTGTATCAAAATTTATCTAAAGAGAAAAATTGTAAAAATATCAATTCGAATGTTCTCCTCCTTTAAGTTAAGTCTCGGATTTTATACTTACATCGAGAGAAGCCTTTACATTCCAACATTTTTCATGTATAATGTCCTTTGTAATATCTTATATCTGAGAGAGTTTAGTCGCTTATCAAAGATTTTACTAGAAGATATTGCTGTTGCACATTAAAAAGACAAGGAGGTTCGAAATGAAGAGGTTTTTGACACATTTCTGTTTATTTGTAATTCTAATGATAGCAAACGGAGGCAGTACCTCTAAGACTATCGAAGACATCCCTAGCACCAATTGCAGTCCTAACGCTATCCCTGTGTGGGAATTGGGATGCTATACTTGGTGGGCAGAGAAAGATAAAGTTCAGGCATGTCAAGAAAATCCCGACGAATGTTGCGGTACAACCTTAGAAGAGCATTGTCAAAAATGCACTTGTTCTGACGGAACTGTAGTAGTAGACTCGGTACTTACAGGAGCTACTTGTAGTGATCTTTGCTATTACTACGACCATCAAATTGAAAAACCTGAACCATAAATATGAAAAAAAATCCAAGTGCAACAGGAGGAGGTTTTTGCGACTAAGTAAGCAGATAAAGCTATAAAACCTCCTCCGTATATACACACCTTTTAAAGTAACACAAACTATTTATTTTTTCAAAACTCTAATATCTTTATCTATAAATAGGACAAGACAAATCATTATACACAAAGACTACCCCTCATACATCCCCTCTAATTCTTTCTTAGTAACAACCTCTGTAATTCCCTTGTCCCTACCCCATTCTACTAACCTAGGAAACCTTAAAGAATATATATCTGTATCTTTTTTCTTAGTAACCTCATCAGCCTCTACTGTAAAAACAATACTAGGCTCTACCCAAACATCAGGAATTAAAATATCCTCTACCTTAACACTCTTAGGTTTTTTCTCTAACACTAAACCCTTCAAAGAATCAAATATACTCTTCAACTGCTCATCACTAAAACCAGTACCCACATTACAAACACTCTCGAAGATATCTTCCTTTTCATTGTAAAGACCACCTAATACAGACCCTATACCCAAACCACTTCTTCTTCCAGAACCCATATTGTAACCTAGTAATACCAAATCTATACTATCAACCAACCTCTTGTTCATAGATTTCTTAAGCTTTATCCATTCATAATTCCTTACACCTGGTAGATACCCTCCCTTTTTACTCTTAACTATAACTCCCTCATGCCCAAGATCAATCGTACTGTTAAAAATCTCACTGAGTTCATCTAGGGAATTTACTGTTTTTGTATCCTCCATAACTATACCCCCATTGGTACTAATATCTCTCAGTACATCCGCTCTTTCTCCTGTATCTCTCTGAGAAAGATCTCTTCCATTTAAATACAAAATGTCAAATACCATCGCCTTAACAGGGATGGTAGTACTCATCTCCTTAACCTCATACTTCCTTCTTCTTTGCATAGTCTCTTGGAATGTAAGAAATTTACTAGCTCCTACATTCCAACCCAATACCTCTGAATCTAATATGAGGGACTCCTCTTTCATATCCATAACCTCTCTCACTATCTCAGGAAACATCTTGGTAACATCTTCTAAATTCCTAGTAAAAAGCCTTACAGTACAATCACCTTTGTTTACTGTAAAGAGAGAATTTTCCTTCTCTTCAACAGTATATTTCTGCCATATATTCTTACTCTCAACTAAATCCTCATGCCTAAATTTATGTATCTGACATCTAAGACCATCATACTTGCTCTGTACAAGAATTGAATCTCCTAATCTTTCAAAAACCTCTTCAAATGAAGAGACCCTCTCTACTAACCTTGGCTTAACAGGAATACCTGGTTGCATTCTTACACCCTTCAATGCTTTCAATACCCTCTCCTTCGTACCCTCTACTACTAACGAACATATGTACCCAATATCTGCATACACTCCATATGCCCTATCCAACTCATCTCTCATACCTTTGTCTTGCTGTATTACAAATGAGAATACATCTAACAAAGTCTTATCATTTACCCCAAATCTAAGAGTACCACATACTATTCTAGAAAAATACTTAGCTTCTAGAGGAGAAATTCTACCTAATATGTCTGCTATTATTCTGTTTTTAATATCAACAGAGCCTGTACCAACAGTATTCACTATTTCCCAAAATATCTCATATATTTCACCTAAAGTGATCTCTTTTGATGTATATCCAAGCTTTTCAGTAAAATACTGTACTGTATCACCTATATCCCCTAACTCTTTCCTTTTTTCATTAATACTCTCTTTGAGCTCTGCTACTTTAATTAAATCCTTTAACAGAGACAGAAAACTCTTCTCAGAATAGTTGAATTCACTACTTACAAAAGAAGGTGCCACTCTACCTAATATGAGATATGAAAGTATTTGAGCCTCCTCTTTACTTAAAGTTTTGTAAAGATCTGAAAGAATCTGGGTTATTTCATTACGAGAAGGTGTTTGTTCAAGAACATCAAAAACCTTAGATATTTGAAAAAATGTTGTTTTACTCATATTTATTGTATATATAGGTGGTGGCCTTTGTAGTGCCTAACTGTTTAACCAGACCGTTCTGTACCAGTACATCCATATCCCTTCTCACTGTCCTTGTAGAAACTGTAGGTATCAGGTCATATATCTGCTTTGGTGTCATTTTCTCTTTCACTCTTATTTCCTCTAATATTTCTCTCTGTCTTTTGTTTAGTTTTGTTTCAGTGCTGTTAGCTATTTTTACTCTACTCTTTTGAAGTTTAACAGAAAAAGAAGGATGTACATCTTTTTTACCCTTACCCTGTCTCAAAAAGGTGATCAAAAAGAGGCCGAGTACAAATGCCCCCAGAGTTATTAATTTGAACAGAAAGGAATCGTTGTTTCTTCTTCTAGTTTGCATAACATACATTATATATATTTATGATTGCTTTGTTAATGACTCTATTTCTACTTTAATTCGGCCATATTATCACCTACAGAGGAATGAACTACTAAAGGTACCTCTAAGGAAACCACTCCTTCCATTGTTTCTTTAGCTTTTTTAACAAACTCCTTAACACAGCTTTCCTTTACTTCAAATATGAGTTCATCATGAATCTGTAATATTATGTGAGCTTTCTCATTAAAATCCTTTTCTATCAATTCATCTAACTTTATCATTGCTAACTTCATTATATCCGCCTCACTACCCTGTATTGGCATGTTAATAGCTTCCCTTTGTGCTTCTCTAACCATCCTTGTATTTTTAGATCTTAACCCTCTAATATGTCTTGTTGTCCCAAACATTGTCTGTACATAGCCTTTTTTGTAAGCTTCTTTCTCTAACCCTCTGATATACTCTTCTACTCCTTTGTAATTTTCAAAATAGTTTTGTATATATTCTGATGCTTGCTGAGCATCTATTCCTAACATACTGGCTAATCCGTATGCCGTTTGTCCAAAAAGGATACCAAAATTAACTGTCTTACCAACACTCCTTTCTTTTTCTGTTACTTCTGTAACCTCTTTATCCATGAGTCTTGCTGCCGTAGCCCTATGTATATCCAAATCATTGTTAAAATCCTTAATTAAGAAATCATCTTTTGACATATCAGCCATTATTCTTAACTCTATCTGAGAGTAATCCATTGCCACTAATTTGTAACCTTTCCTTGCTACAAAAGCTCTCCTTAGCTCCTCTGCCCATTTCCCTTGTAAGGGTATATTTTGCATATTTGGATTAGAAGATGACAATCTACCTGAAGAAGTTCCTGTCTGTTTGAAATCTGTATGGATGGAATTATCTTTACTAGAGGTAGCTATTTTAAGTATTGGCCCACTATATGTTGTATACATTTTGTTTAGTTCTCTGTAATGAAGTAGCTTTTCAATAATGGGGTGAGTTCCTTTTAATCCTTGCAATACTGATTCTCTTGTAGATCTTTTTCTACTTGTAGGTAATTTTAATTCATTAAACAGAATGTCTGAGAGCTGTTTTGAAGAATTAATGTTAAATTCATGCCCTACAGTCTCATATATCTCTTTTGTTAATTTTGATATCTCCTTTGATAGTTGATTATCCAGTCTCTCTAATATCTTAATATCTGCCTTCATACCTCTCTCCTCCATCTTATACAGTATTTTTGTAATCGGTATCTCTATTTTTCTCAATATATTAAGGTAGTAATCTTCTTTTACATTTAACACCCTCTCTATACTCTTCTTTGTGTAATCATACAGCTCTATCTGATTAGCTTCCTCTGTCTGGGTTTGTTTTATCTCTTCTACTGTATCTAGGACTTTTTTTAGGTCATTTGGCATTATCTTCTCATCAAGTATCTGATTAGAGTAATCAAAAGCTAAGTCCTTAAGCGTGTATCCTCTCCTTTCTGAATTGATGAGGTGAGCAAAAAGTCCGATATCGAAGGTTTGAGACATTGAAATATCACCAAACTGTGAAACAGCATTTTCAAGGTTATAAAAAATAGTTTCACATTCCGGGGTTGGCGTGGAACATTCTTTTTTTGTTAAAAAGTCTGTTTGTTCTCCAGAATTATCCACAATTCGGATCATTTTCTTGGAAACTGCTAGCGCCGATTCATCTTCTTGGATATTAACTACAACAATCCGCTTAGCCTTACTCCATCTCTCTTCTATTTCGGCCATATCACTCCACTCTACCTGTTCACCACTTGAGGAGAATATGTCTAATTGATTTACCTTACCGACTTTGTCATCCTCCTTTATCTCATCTAACCTAGATATTAACGACTTAAAAGAGAACTTTTTGAAGACTTCCAATACTTTCTTTTTGTTAAAATCTCTCAACAGAGCGCTTTCCAAAGCTATATCTAACCCTACCTCCTGCTCTATTCTTGCTAACCTTCTACTTAACTCTGCCTGCTCTACCCCTTCTAACAGTAGCTTAGCTTGTCTAGGCTTAATATTACTTAGGTTTTTGTAAATTCCATCAAAATCCCCATACTCCCCTAAAAGTTGCAGTGCCGTTTTTTCTCCTACGCCCTTAACCCCTGGAATATTGTCCGAAGGATCCCCAGCTATAGCTTTAAAATCAACCAGTTGCTCTGGGTATAAGCCTAAGTACCTGTAAGTACCTTCCCTATCGTAAGCTAGAAGGTTTTTAAAACTTCCAGAGGGTAAACATACCTTTACTTTCTCATTTACCAGCTGTAGGAGATCCCTATCCCCACTGAGAATGTATAGTTCTAGGTTTTCATTACTCCATTTACCACTACTTACATATTTAGCAATGGTGCCTAATATATCATCGGCCTCAAATCCATCTTTTTTTAATGTAGGAATATTGAATGCTTTTAGTATTTCCTCCACTAAAGGAAACTGATCTATGAGAGACTGATCGGTAGGAGCTCTTGTAGCTTTGTAATCTACATACTCTATATGCCTAAACGTGGGCTCATGCGTGTCAAAAGAGCACAGGACATATTTAGGTTCAAAGCTTTTTAAAGCAGAAAGCAACATTACAGTAAATCCATACACAGCATTTACCTGTATTCCATCTTCTGTTTGTAAAGTAGAAGGATATGCATGAAATGCTCTATGTACTATGGCATTTGCATCTATAGCCAAAAATCTATCTTTACCATTATTAGGTAATGTCATAGTGAAATTATACTAGAGAAAGAAAAAAACAGAAACTTTCTACAACAGAGGCTAGTTAAATATTTCTTCAAATTCCTCTCCTGTTACTACCTCTTTTTCTAAAAGAAGATCTACTAATTTTTCAACATACTCCTTCTTCTCCTCAAGAAGTTTCTTAACATCTACGTACGCTTCATTTACCAACCTCATAACCTCCATATCAATCATCTTAGCTGTCTCCTCACTATATTCTCTACCTCCTCCATATGCATACCCCAGATGCTTAGTCTCTTCCAGGTCACCATATTTAACAATGCCCAACTTATCACTCATTCCATAATCCATTATCATTCTTTTGGCAATCTCAGTTATCTGCATAATGTCATTTGACGCACCAGTAGAGATATCTCCCAAGAAGAGCTCTTCTGCTACCCTTCCTCCCAAGCCTGTCCTAATCCATGCAAGCATCTGGTTTTTGTAAAGAAATTTCCTGTCCTTTTCAGGAAGATATACTGTAACACCCCCACTCTCTCCTCTTGATATCACTGATATCTGCTCAACAGGGTCAGCACCCTCTGTGAACTTAGCAACCACAGCATGTCCCGCTTCGTGGTATGCTGTCTTTCTAATATCCTCTTCCTCCTTATCACCTTTCTTTTTTCTTCCTAACTTAACTTTAAGGTAGGCTTCCATCAATTCCTCTTGAGTTATCTTCTTTCCCCCCTCTTTAGCTGCCATTATAGCTGCCTCATTTAAAAGATTCTCTAAATCAGCACCTGAATAACCAACAGTTTTCTTTGCAACTACATCTAAACTTACATCATCCTCAAACTTTTTCCCCCTAGCATGAACATCAAGGATTGCTTTCCTCCCATTCTTATCAGGCATGGGGACATACACACTCCTATCAAATCTTCCTGGCCTTAGTATTGCTGGATCTAAAACATCAGGCCTATTTGTAGCAGCTAGTACAATCACATTTTCTCTCTCCTCTAGCCCATCCATTTCTACAAGTATCTGATTTAAAGTTTGCTCACCAGCACCAGAGTGTAGTACTGTACCTCTCTTCTTTGCTACCGCATCTATCTCATCGATAAAGATGATACAGGGTGAAGTTCTCCTTGCCTTTTGGAAAAGATCTCTAACCCTAGATGCGCCTGCACCTACCAGCATCTCTTCAAACTCAGAGCCTGACGTATGGAAGAAAGGAACTCCAGCCTCTCCAGCAACTGCCTTTGCAAGTAGTGTTTTCCCCGTACCTGGATCACCTGTTAAAAGCACACCTCTGGGAATTCTAGCTCCAATACTTCTGTATTTATTTGGATATTTCAAGAAATCTATTATCTCTGTCAGCTCCTCTTTTACCTCCTCTATACCAGCTACATCCTCAAATGTAATACCTGTCTTCTTACCCATTAAAAGACGAGCCTTACTCTGTCCGAAATCTAAAATCTTCCCTCCAGATGCCTGCATATTCTTTATCATTACATAAACCAATACTAGACCTGCTCCTAGGAATATGAAGGTTAAGATATCTCCAAATGTAATACCAAGCCTAGGTTCATAGAAGTCATTTCCCAACTCTTTGATATCCACCTCTGCATTTGTAAGTATTTGATAGAAATCTGTATCCTCTGGCAAGAGAGCATATCTCCTCTCAACAGCCCCATCACCATCTTTTGTCTTTCCTTCCAGTATTACCATATCATCCTTAAGAACAATTTTCTCAAAATCATTCTCGGAAATTCTTGTAACTATTTCACTTACAGATACCTCCTCTCCCTTAAAGTCAATTGACTTTAAAATATATATTCCTACTGTAAGAAGCAGAGAAAGCACTAAAGTTATTACAAGACTAGGCACACCTACAGTCCTTCTCTTTCTAGGAAGTCTCCTGATATCTATCTTTATCGGCTTAACCTCCTGACTCTCTTCTTTCTTAGATTTATTATCTTTTTTTGAACTACTCATTAGTAAAAAACAAAATTTAACATGGAATGGTGGGAACTGGAATCGAACCAGCGACCTTGGGTTTATGAATCCCATGCTCTAACCAACTGAGCTATCCCACCTAGGCCTCATCATTATATCAAAATAGTAGGGCAAAACCTATTTAATTGGCCTTACCTGAATACTCACCTGTTTCCGTATTTATCCTAACTATATCTCCTTTTTTAATGAAGAGAGGAGCTTGTAACTTATACCCTGTTTCCACCTCTACCTCTTTTGATGCACCACCAGACGTATTACCTTTAACTGCATCTGGAGCAAATACTACTTTAAGATCTGCTGTGAGATTTTCCTTAATCGTAAGAACTCTACCCTCATGGAGCATAACCAAGTGTTTGTCTCCCTCTTTAAGGAAGTTTACATAGCTTCCTACAACATCTTTTGGAATATTAACTGTCTCATATGTCTTACTATCCATAAAGTAAGAACCTGTATCATCAGAGTAAAGATACTGCACCTCTTTAGTTTGAGGAATAATATATTCTACCTTTGTACCTGCTTTAATAGTTTCTGAGAGTATTTGTCCATTATCCAGAGCTTTTTTCTTCATAACTATTAAACCTCCCTGTCTCCCCTGTGTTTTAAGCTGCCTGTCAAGTAGATGAAACACTCTCCCTTCCTGCAAAATATACATTCCTTTTACTGGTTGCTCTGTTAATGGCATACTAAAATTTCAAATTGGATTAAAAAACAAATTGCGGGGGTCGGATTCGAACCGACGACCTCCAGGTTATGAGCCTGACGAGCTTCCACTGCTCTACCCCGCGTCAAACAACAAACTGATTATACTAGCAAAAGACCTTTTATTCAAATGTCTTTTTAACAATCTACTGAAACTTTAAACTCCCTTAAGAAAGAAATCTTCCCATATTTCATATATTTTTCTCTCTTCCTCTTTATCCTCCCTATACAATATTTTGTTTAGCTCTTTTTCTTTCTCCTCAAAAAGATTCTCGGGTATGACAAAAATATATTCTCGCTCACCAGCAAAATTTAATCTATCTCTAGCCTGTACTTCCAGATACTCCTTACTTTGCATACTGCCCAGCAGGAGATCTAACTCTAAGTTTTTCAATCTTAAGGAATCCACTTCTACCTGAGCTCTTTTTAATATATCTAACCTCTGCACCGTAATATTGACTGAATGACCTACATTGTAGAAAAGGAAAAGAGATATTGCCAAGAGAATCATTTTTGCAAGGAAGTTGTTAAAAAAAGAACTCACCGAAGACACACTATTTCTTTTCTCTCTCTTACTTTTCTCCCTATACACAAACCTGTCCATACCAAAATATTACCAGTTATCTATGCTCTTTTCAAAAGTCCTATATATTTTTATTATTGCTCTTCCCCCATTATGGTGATATAATTTTTTCTATATACATCTTAATATATTAAATTAAAGAAAAATAGCAGTGGGAGAAATAAAAAATTCTAAATTTGCCAAAGCAAGAGATGAGTTTATAACAGACCTAGAATCAAAAGGTAGGACAGAGTCAACCATCGTTGCTTACTCAAAAGATATAGAGCAGTTATTAAATTTCTTTTCTAAGGATGGAATGAACTCCCTAGAGGCTGTCAGCCCAGAGAGTCTAGAGAAATATAAACAAAACTTACAGGATAATAACTACACTCCTAAAAGTGTCTCTAGAAAAATTAATAGTACTAGAACTTTCTTCAGATATCTCTTAGATAACGGAGTTATTACAGATAATCCTTCCGAGAAACTCTCTCACCCTAAGTTTAAGGCTAAACCTCCTAGAGTTCTGACAGAGATGGAGTACAGGGCATTAAGAGATGTAAGCAGAGTTGATATAAGGCTCTACTCTATTGTCGAAATACTACTTCAAACAGGCATTCGAATAGGAGAACTTGCTTCACTTAGCCTAGATGATATAAGACAGTCTAAGGATGGAAGAATTGATTTTCTTTACATAAAAGCAGCAGGTAGTCACCCTGCAAGAAAGGTTCCTCTGAACAGATCTGCAAAAGATGCAATTAATGAATATATAAAGGTTAGACCAGAAACAGATGATGACACACTTTTTATAACAAAGAATGGAAGACCTCTCTTAGTAAGAAATATCAGAACTGCTATAGATAAAGCTTTTGAAAAAGCACAGATTAAAAATGCAAAGGTTAATGACCTCAGAAATACTTTTATTGCACATCACCTAGCAAACGGTGTCAGTCTTGTAACTGTCTCTAAACTGGTAGGACACAAGAGATTATCTACTACAGAGAAGTATCTTAACCTTGTTAAAATTCAGTCAGAAGAACAGAGAAACTTAGAAGAGCTCTAACTCAACTTTTCTACAATCTCCTCTATAAGTTAGCGGGAATGGGAATAGGTGGATTCGAACCACCGACCTCGGCTTTATAAGAACCGTGCTCTAACCGCCTGAGCTATATTCCCTGAACTAGATGATTTTACCAAAATATATCAAAATTTAGAAGCCTATCGGAGGAAAACCTGTTGGCTGTGGTGCTTGAAGCTTCTCCTCATCCTCTGTTAATTGAGACCTGTTTCTAATATCATCGTTTACAACATTAAGATCTCTTCCATATTTCCTTCTAGAGATCTCCTTTATAATCCCTCCAACCTCTTCATTTGTAGGTATATCAAATCCTGAATCAGGATACTTAGGTCCATACAGAGAATCTAGCGAGAAAGGAGATGGATATGAACCTTTAACCAAAAGCTTCACATACCAATGGCCCATACCTTGATTAACCATATCCATAGCACTAACATAAGATTCAAACTGAGTTTCCAAAAACTCAGCATCCTCTGCACTACACCTTGTAATGAAAAGAGATCCCACATTACCAAATACCGCTCCCTTAATATCCTCAGGTAATTGACCAATATATTGGTGTGCTAGAGTTAAGTTTAGTCTGTATTTTCTTGCCTCTGAGAGAATAGAGTTAAATTCTTCTGTAGCAAAATTCTGAAATTCATCAGCATAGAAGAAGAAATCCCTCCTTGCCTCCTCTGCTACATCTTCCCTACTTAAAGCAGCTGCTAACATCTTCTGAACTAGCAGTAACCCTAAAAAGGACATATTCTCCTCTCCAAGTTTTCCTTTAGAAAGGTTTACTATTAAAATCTTCCCACTATCCATTATCTCTCTAAAATCAAACGATGATTGAGACTGTCCAATGATATTCCTAATTGCTAGGTTTGTAGTAAATTTATCAAACTTAGAGATAAAGTAAGTTAATGCCTCAGATTTTGTCTTTTTATCAGTTTTTGCTACCTGATCCGTCCAATATCTTCTTACTAAATCATCTTTTACCAAAGGAAGCCAATGACTCATTACCCACTCCTCATCCTGCAATATTCTTACCACCTCTATCAATGTAGAATCTTTCTTGGACATAGCTGTTAACATAGAGTTCCTTACAGCTTGTTGAAAGGCCGGACCTGCATAACCCTGATTATGAGGATCAAACAATCTAATAAGGAGTGCTATAAAACTATTTACAATCTGATGCTTATGCTGCTCGCTGTAATATTCCATAATATTAACACCGAAAGGTCTTTCAAAATCCCCCGCATCAAAATATATGACATCCTCTGCCCTCTCAGGAGGTATCCTCTCTAATATCATTTCAGCTGCCTGCCCGTGTGGATCTACAAAACAGCAACCATCTCCATTATAAATATCCTGAATTATCATCCTAGCCATCAACCATGACTTACCTGTACCTGTTTGACCAAGAATATATGAGTGTCTTCTTCTATCATCTCTTTCAAAACATATTACTTTCTTTTTCCCTCTAAAATAATTGTTGCCTACCCATATTGTATCTTTAGAATTAATATCTGAACTTATCTCATTATCAGCTAACAACTCTTTTGAAAGTAACCAGTTAATATTGGGAGTAGCTATATCCTTATTTGGGAAATGATACAAAGCTGCAAGTTCCTCTACATTAAGAATACTCTTCTCATCTTCTGGAGTTCTTCTGTAAATTACATCATAAAGAAAACTCTTCTCTTTACTCTTTGGTATTTTCCTCTTCTTTAACTTATTAATCCCTGGATTAGCATACTGATCAAAAGCTCCAATTATATTATCTAAATGCATCTTAGCTATCCCTTTCTCGGGTGCACTTGTAATAATTCTTACCTCTGCCATCAACCCAGGCTTTGATATTTTCTTGCTGATTGCTTGTAGCTTCTCTTGAGATACATTTATCTTCTTCTTCTCTGGATCTGAGTTATTACTCTCTACTTTCTGAACAAATTTCTCTCCATTTTTTTGCCAACTACTTCCTGTAGGAGATACTACTAACTGGACAAGAGCTCCCTCATTTTCAGACATTTTACTCAGTGTGCTTAACACATTAGACATAGGGTCTCCTGTAAAATCTTCCGCTACTCTTAATGGACAGTAAGAATCTTCATCTAATCCTAACCTTGCATACTCTATCTCTGTATTTGGTGCAAATATATTATACTCATCAACTACAGCTACATCCGCATCTTGATACGAGCCTAATATCTGCTTCTCTACTAAATCTGCTAATTTCTTAGGACAGTGAACATAGAATCTTATCTCTCCTGGTAACCCTATTACTTCAAAACTTACACAATTATTCACACTAAATTTCTCTGTTATTCCACTTCCTTTTCCCCCTATTCCATAGAGGTTAGCAAACATTTTCTCTGCCACCCCTATCTCTATTTCATTATTTCTTGGTACCCTTACTTCCATTAGTACTCCATCCATTGCTTTCTCATCTCTATCCTTCTTCTTCAACTTTTTCATCAGAAAAAGGAAACCTCCTACTAGAAGTAGTAAAAGTGAAACAAAAAATATTATCCAACCCCAAGGGATATTAACCTCTTTTTCTCCGTAATAATCAGTATATGTATCCTTAGGATACTGTACAGCCGTTCCTATTTCTATTTCAGGCTCTTGTACAGGTACAGGCCCTACTATTTGTGAATATATGGAGTGTTCCAAATTCATATTAGGACAGTATATGTTTATGCATAAAGGATATCACAGCAATGAGGATATATCAAAGGGTTTTAGTATTTAGAAGGAATAGGCCTATTATTTATCTTATCCCCCACAACAGCTGGGGCAGGATTATCTGATTCTTCCGCTGACAATGGATAACCTACACCTACTCCAGGAGCAACTCCTGCTGCTTCTGCTGGTTGCAATGAAGCTGTAGGGACAGGAATAAAAGTCTCTGGGCTTGGAACTGCTGGTTCCACTGTTTCTCCTACTGGGTTAATATCTTCTATACTGGAAAAATCCGAAGAGTGAACGTCTCCTTCTACTGCTCTAATTGGTTGTTTTTCTATCATATTTGCCATGATTAGTTGTCCTATAACATTATACCATATACTTCCTCTTTTCGTACAGTAACTCTCTGTCTAGTTCTCTCTCCTTCTCTCTAGCCTTCTTCTCATGCTTCTTTCTCCCCTTACCGTACCCCACTTCCA
>Ga0265293_10005883_pt1 | contig 20126 bp, 23 predicted proteins | sample Munlanlewell138R_FD_192505 | JGI IMG/M metagenome (GOLD analysis project Ga0265293, IMG submission 192505) | Leachate microbial communities from a municipal landfill in Southern Ontario, Canada - Leachate well 138R | ecosystem: Engineered > Solid waste > Landfill > Unclassified | place: Canada... | reverse complement strand
AATCATTTTTTGAATAAACTTTGTTTTTCCTAATTGATTACCATGAAAACAACAAAAGTGTTTTTCTTTGTAAATAGAATACGGAAATAACAATGGTAATGCCATAGACCAATCTTGAGTATAAATAATATCAGGATTTTCTTTTAAGATTATTTCTCTATATTTTTTTCTTAATTGAAACAAATTTTTAACAGAAGAATTATATTTTAAATCTTCTTCTCTAGAAATACAACTTACTTCATGTTTTCTACTTTCTAATTCTTTTTTTATAGACTTAACAACAACACCAACACCACCTTTCCACTTAGTTAAAAATATTAAAATTTTCATTTCAACACTCCTTTCCAAACTCCAATAAAATAACTAAATCTTTTCAATAACATTAATATTGGAATCCAAAATAAACATCCTATTCTTTTTCTTTTAATTGTTAATTTAATTCCAGAATAAAAGAAATAAGTTAAAAGTGGAATCAATAAGATTAAACTAAAAAAAGGTTTGATAAATAAGAATCCAATTAAGCCTATAATCCAAAGATTCAAAAGAATAAAAAAGAAAAAAAGAGATTTAATCTTAAAAATATTCTTAGCTTCTCCGTCTCCCTTACCATATAAATAAAATTGTTTAATAAATTTCTTTATAGTATTTCTACCTCTCCAATGAATAATTGCATCCCTTGCTAATTTAAATTTAAAACCTTGTTCTTTTAATTTTAAATCAAATAATGTATCTTCCCCTGTATAAAGATTCTCAGGATAACCTCCTACTTTTTTCCAAGCTTCTTTTCTAAAAGCAATACTTCTTCCAGAAGGTAAAAATGTTTCTTCATCCCATTCTTCCATTGGTTTAACAGTAATCATAGATAAATAATCTTCAATTCCTCCTTTACTAACTGCAATATAACCTCCAGAAACAACATCAATTGTTTTATCTTCAAAAGGTTTAATTATTTTTTCTAACCAATCTTCTCGAAGTTTTGAAGAAGCATCAGTACATGCAATAATTTTATACTTTGCATTCTTAATCGCTATATTCCTATTCTTTGCTATATTTCTAGTCTTAACTCTAAAAACTTTAATTAATTTATTTTTCTTTTGGTATTTTTCTATAATCTCATAAGTTCTATCAGTTGAACTATCTTCCACAAAAATAATTTCATCAGGTTTTTTTGTTTGATTTAACATAGATAAAATCAATTCTTCCATTGATTCTTCTTCATTATGAACCGGACAAATTAAACTAACTTTCATCTTAAAACCCCTTCATATATTTTGTTCATCTTCTTATTTCTCTCCTTTATAGAAAATTTTCCTTCTTTAATAATTTTTATACATTCTTTTGACATTTTATTTCTTAATTTTTCATCCACTATTAATCTTCCGGAATTTTCAACAAGTTTTTCTATTACTCTTTTTTCATTATTTCCTATTTTATCAAAAGATAATTTTTCATTCACATCAAATATTAACCCTGTTTTATTATTTTCTATTATTTCTTTACGAGATTTTGTGAGTCCTGTATTTATTGTAATTGTTGGAAGCCCATACGCCATTGCCTCTAAAAGTGAAAAACCAAAAGTATCTATTGCACTAGGATACAAAAATAAATCTGAACTTTCTAATAACTTACAAACCTCCTTATGTGGCATCAAATTATAAATTTTTAATTTTGAATACTGCTTCTTTAAATTTTTCGGAACATTTGAGATAACAATTCCTTCAATATCATATTTCTCCCTTAATTTTTCAAGAGTCTCAAGAGCAATCAACCCACATTTTATATCAAAATATCTTGCAACAAAAATAATTTTTATTCTTTTATTTTTAGGTTTCTTTAAATCTTTAACAACCGGCATGGCAGGATAAACAATCTCTATTTTTTCTTTTATAGAAGGATATTCCTTAATAATTTCATTAGCAGTATTTTGTGTCCAAGGTAAAATCTTTTTACAATCTTCACTTTTTAGAATCTTTTCAACTCTTTTTTTAACAAACCTATTCTTATTACCGATATAAAATTGCCATTCACTTTCAATATCACAAATCCAAGATTTATTTTTATTCTTACTCAAACAATGAGCACAATGAATTAAATCATAATCTCCATTTTTGCTATTATGAGCATTAGGAATACTAAACTTGAATAAATTAAAAGTTCTACGAATATTTCTCTTTAAAAAATTAGAAAGCCAAAAAAATCTTTTATTAGTAATCACACCCTTTTGTTTCTCAGCATTCAGATATTTTATCTCCTTTGGATGTTCTTGTAACAAATATTTATAATAAGGACTATCAGGAAATTTCCAAGGGTATTGTAAGTAAATTTTTATTTGTTTCATCTCAACATCTCCTGAAGTTTGTTAATTAAAATATGAATAATTTCTTCAATATCATTAACGTTTCTCTTTAAATAATCTTGACTAACATTAAAGCCCTCGTAATAAATTTGATTTCTAAATTGTCTTAAATTTTGCAGAAAAATTTTATCTTCATCCTCAAAAAAAACCTTAGAAATAAAATCAATTAATTCTTTATGAGCATTATCCCCGATAAATTTAACTCCAATTAAAGAAGTATAACTTTCCATTAATTTATGTAAAACATCATAATAATCATTCAATGTGTTAGAGGGGTATTTTAATTTATTAAAAGAGTTTAATCTTTCTAAAGTAATTTTAGCCATATCTAAAAGCGAAATAGATTTATTTTTATCAACTGAAACTTTTTTCTTCATTTTAAACTTATACCCCCATAAAGAACAATACCATTAATAAGATTATTCAAAAAAGGTTTTTTTAAATTATTAATATTTGAATTAAAATTTAAATTAATTTTCCTCTTCAATTTCTTTTCAAATTTTTTTAAATCAATTACTTTTATTTCAGATTCAATAAATAAATCAATATCACTCTCCTCTAAATCTTCTCCTCTAGAAAAACTACCAAAAAGAACAATAGAGTTAGGCATTATTTTATTTTTTAAAAATTCAATAACCCCAGAATCATATAATATAAATAAATTATACAATTTTTTAAATCTAAAAAAAGAATCATTTGAAAGATTAACAAAATAATAAGGAAATTTTCTTTTTCCTCTTAACTCAAAATCAACCAAAATAAATTTTTGCTTAATCAAAGAATTAAGCTCATTTTTAACAGAGGTATGTGCTAGATTTAACATAGTAGAAATTTCCTTTAAATTAAATTTTTTAGAAGGATTCTCAAAGAAAACACTTAGGACCTTAGACATGGTACTTATTTGTAACATATCTTACTTAATTGTAGCATATATTTAAATCTTTTCATTTCAATACTCCAACTATTTTTTTACAAACTCCTTTTTCTCCATAAGGATTTTTATACTCCTTAATTTCAAAACCTTTTGATAAATATTCATATATTTTCTCCTTTGATTTTTTTACATTAAGTTTAGTCAAAAATTGAAAATTAGTTTTTAATCCTTCTTGTCGTTCTGTTTCCATTCTTAAAATAACACAAGGTTTCCCAAAAATTAAACTTTCTTCCTGCATACTTCCCCCATCACAAATAATTAACTTACATTGGCTCATTTGATAAATAAAAGAAATATAATCCATTGGTTGAATTAAATGAATATTCTTATTTTGTTCTAACTTCTTAATTAAATTAAATTCTTCAAACTTTTTTCTAGAGTTATCATGTATTGCAAAGTAAGTTGGAATTTTTACAGATAACAAAATATCCACAATCTTATTTAACCTTTCTTTATTAACCAAATTTTCATGACGATGAATTGTAACAACTGCAAAATCTCTTTTATTTAATCTCTTAACTTTTTTTTGTTTTGCTAAATCTAATGCAATATAAACAGAATCAACAACGCTATTTCCTACATCAAAAACTTGTTTTCGTTTGTGATATCTTTTTAAATTTTCATATGCCTTATCACTAACAGCTAATAATACATCAGAAAAATATGTTGCAATCTTCCTCATAATCTCTTCAGGGAAAGGTTCTTTATTATTAAAACTTCTAAGCCCTGCCTCTAAATGTACATTCTTATATTTTTTAAACCAATTAAACATTTTAGACGTTGACACACTAGCTAACCCTGTACTCATAGTATCTCCATGATATATTACATATTTTAAATTAGGTAATTTTTTTAACTCTCTTTTAATTTTAAAAAAAATTCCTACTCCCCACACTAATGCCTTTGATATTTTAGAATTAAATTTAGAACTCTTATCTGACTCTAAGCTTAATACAATATCCGGACTTTTTATACCAAATTGTTTAGAGAATTCATTAAGATTATGTTGACCTGTACTTATAAAATAATAAGGAATTTTGTTATTTTTTAATTCTAACATTAATGGAAAGCATTTGATTAGTTCTGCCCTTGTTCCTATAACAAATGCAATAGAAAAATCTTCCAATTTCATTTTTCCTCATAATTTTTTATTAAAACACTGCTCTGTCTTAATTGGCCACATACACCATCAACCATTTTAATTCCTAATTTCTTACATACAACTGCTTCAGGAACTTCATAATTATGCCTATCTCCACCATTTGCAAAAATATCTGGATTTACTTTTTCTAATGTCTTACAAACACTCCTATCTTCATCAATACTTAAAACAACTTCATCAACCCATTTAATAGCCTTTAAAATTTCAACCCTATCTCCTTCACTCATAAAACTTTTACCTTTCTTTAAAACAGCCTGTCTATCATTATTAACAATAACAATCAATTTATCACCCAACTCTTTTGATTTTTTTATATACTCTAAATGACCTACATGCAAAGGATCAAAATAACCAGAAATACAAACCCTTACCATATTTTAATTAAGAAAATATCCTATATAAAGTTTGTTAAATTAATAAAATAAATAATCAAATTGAGCATATTTATCAACAAACTCGCCAGAATAAAATCCTTCAAATTCTAAAATATCACTAGGAATATCACTAACATCCCATATTTTAATTGGGCCTCTAAAACCATTAAAATAAATAAACTCATCAACAATACTAGCATCCTGAATCTTCAAAGATTTAACAACACTATCATACTCTTCGTGAACCAATTTAATACTAGGATAATTCTCAAAAGCATCATCTAAAAGATACAACTGAGCAAAAAGCCCATCTTTAACTTTAGGACTTAAATAAATTAGTGCACCCATCGGATCAATAGAATAACCCATCTCTTCAGCATTTAAACTTGGAATTATTTGAACAACACTATCCACACCAATCTTAAAATCAAATAATTCATTTTCAATATAAATATATCTTAAAGGAAGCATAATCTGATTACCATTATAATAATAAACACCATAAGGTTGATTCAAAGATTCTAAAGTCCTATTAAATATAACCCCTAACAAATATGATTTATATGACGGGTTTCCTAAAGAATCATAGCTTGGACCTGGTAAAAATACTTTCTGACCATTTAATTCATAACGTATATCTGAATCAACTATTCCATTCATAACATAAATATTAATTGTTTCAGTTTTAGTTTCCTGGGTTTGTCTTTCATCAATCGGACCAACAGGAATAACACTTAACCTATCCCAATTCTCATCACTACCAATCTTAGAATATGCAGTATATTTTCCTAAATCAGTTTGATCAATCAATAAATAATCCACATTCATACTCTTAAAATAACTTAAGGCACTATCTGGATTTGGAGTCGTCAAAACATATCTACCAATATTATGATTCCCATTAGTAGAACTTTGAAAATGACCCCCATCACAAATAGTTCTCCTTTCACCTAATGTCTGAACCCAATAACCATAATCCCACCAATGAGAGAATATAGAATCACTTTCAGTATTATCTCTAATCCAACTCATTGCATTTTGCCACTGACTATCTGCAGAAGGAGCCACATAAAAAGAATTTAAATTAACAGAAAAATAAGAGTTATAGATAAATGCTAAACTAAAAACAAAAAAGAATAAAAAACAAATACCTAAAACAATCTTCAAAATCTCATCTTTAGATTTTCTCCAATAAGAAAAAAGTTCTAATAAAAAATAACTAGCAAAAAAAATCATAAATGGAACAATTGAAAAGAAAATTCTTACAGCAGACCTACCAGAAATAATTGTAAAAAACATAATACTAAATAAAAAACAATTTATTTTGTTAATGTAAAAATCACTTCTTAAGTATAACCAAATAAAGTATACAAAAAACCAAATTAAAGGAACAAAATAAAATGCTCTACTAATAAGATTTTCACCATTAAACAAACCATTGCTAGAATATTTAGAAAAAATAATTCCACAAACCATTAAAATATAACTAAGTAAAAAAATAAATCTATGCTTCTTTGCTTTTATTCCTTTTATAATATTAATTCCTAAAAAAATAATCCCTAATAAAAACATCCAAAAAATTAAAGTGCCAGAGTTACCCATCCAATCAGAAACAAAAGGCTGCGCATTTTCAGCAACAGTCAATCCAACTCTACCAGTTCCAAAGGGATATAATAATTGATATACTAAATCTTTAACTAATTTAAGAGGATTTCTACCAATCAAAAATAAACCAATAAAGCCCAGTATAAAACTAATGATAAAACTATAAATTAAACTATAAGCTTCCTTAAAATGAAATTTTTTCAAACTATCAGAAAAATAAATAAGAATAAAATCAATTAAACAAACAATTAAAACAAAAAGAGTCAAAATACCAGTAGAACTAGTAAATTGGTTAATAATAGATAGAATAGAAAAACCAAAAACAAAACCTAAAACTATAATAGAAACAATCCAACTAAAATAAAATAATAATTCATTTACTAAAAAATCTTTCTTAACCTTTTCTTCTCTAATATTAAAAATCCAAACTAAGAAAAAACTAATAGGAATAATAATTAGTATAAACCTAAAGACACCACCCCACACACCATATGTTAAAATACTAAAAAATCCAAGGATTAAACCAAAAAAACAACTTTTCAAAATTTCTTTTTTTTCAGATTTAACTTTTGAAAGAATTAAACCAAAAATAGCTAAACTCAAAATAAACATAAACATACCAGGAATATCATGGTCATAAAAACCAGCCATTCCCCTATATAACATTGAAGATGAAAAAGCAACAAAAGAACTAGCAAATAAACCAACCCATTTATTTTTAGTTAAAACATAAGAAAAAACGAAAAAAACAATTAAAAATAACATAAAAAAAATTCCTGGAAAAAGAACACTAACAAACCTAATACTAACATCACTATCAAAATTTTGCCAAACTCTCCAGATAAAAATATTAATTTTAAAAAAGAATTCATGACTCCATGAAGTTTCTCCATAAGGAGAATATCTAAACTCATCATACTCTGGCAAAGAATAATCATTTTCAATATAAGTCTCAGTCATCCTTAAAAAATAATAAGGATCAAGAGCAGTAGGAATATATTCCCCAGTTGTCTCATCAATTAACAAATTAAGATTATTAAATCTAATAATAGAACTAAAAGAAAAAATAATTAAAAATAAAACTATAACAGCAGCCCACTGAAATTTATTATTTGAAATAATACTCTTCACCTTCTTAACGAAATCTTTGTTTTCCACATTCAACTAAATAAAATCCCTTTTAAAAACCTTATTAAAAATCATTCACAACTAATACACCAAATCTTTTTATCAAAAACAACAAAAGAATTTTCAACCTGACTAACAACAGATTTCGTTCTTTCGACTAAAACAGGATATTGATAAATAATACCTTGCTTTTCTAAAATCCTTAAGCAAAAATTTATCTTCTCAAACCCTTCCTTAAATAACCAACGAGCACAAAAAGGTCTTGACTTATAATTTTTTTTAATATACTCTAAAATTTTCCTAGCATCTCTATCTCTTACTAAAGAATTATTATTGAGCCTATAAATTCCACCAGGAACACCCTCATAAATTTCTCCACTACCAATTGTAACAAAAGGCTCAATAGCAAAAGCTCCACTTAGTTCATTAAGATTATTGTTTTTATAATTCGGAATAATAAGACCTGTGTGTATCAAATCCTTACCTAAACCATGCCCACACAAACTATTCACAAGAGTATAATTAGAACCATTTTCTAAATTAAATTCTTTTAAACAAGAACTAGCAATATCACCAACATCTTTTACTTTAGAACCAAAAACTAAACCACCACCCACTTCTTTTAAAATTTTTTTATTCAACTCTATCATCTCTCTAAATTTATTACCCTCACTAAAATCAAAACAAATAGCATTGTCACAAATAAATCCATCAACACAAACACCAAAATCAACTTTTAGCAAGCCTGAAACAATGTTTTCATCATTAACAAGAGGAGTATAATGTGCAGCAATTTCATTAATACTTAAATTAACTGGAAAAGCAACTTCGCCTCCAAGTTCCCTAATTTTATCTTCAATACTTTCAGCTAAATCAAATAATTTCATATCTTTTTTAATATAATTTCTAATAAATTCTCTAGTCTTAATAACAATTTCTCCAGCTTTTTTATAACATTCAAATTCATATTCTTCCATTAAAAGTAAAAACAAAAACATTATATAAACATAATTGAAAAAAATTAAGCACCGAAAAAGTTTCTAAGACCTGGGTTCATTTCTAGTGCATATTTTTGAGCAATATTCTGGTAAAACTGATATACAATCATAATAGCTAATAAAATTGCAGTACCACCGACTAAAGCCCCAAATAAATTAGCAACACTCGCCAAAAGACCAACAGCAACACCACCCATAATTGTTAAAGGACCAATATATCTTTTCAAAATACTCTCTAAAATTCGCTCATCTTTTCTAAAACCAGGAATACTCAAACCACTATCCATTATTTTTTTTGCCTGACTTGCAGCATCTTGTCCTGAAGTCATTACCCAGAAAAAAGCAAAAAGAACAGAAAAACCAGAATAAAATAAAATATGAATTATTGATTGAACTAAATATTCCCATCTAAAACTACTAGTAATCAAGGCATCAATAATAGGAGTAGAATTAATCCAAAAGGCAAAACCACTAACAGCCCTACCATTTACAAAACTACCTAAAAAAGTAGAATGACCTAACCAGGTCTCAAGCAAACCACCAAATAATTGAAGATTAGCAACAAGCGCAGAAACTAAAATAACAGGAATAACACCAGCATAGAAAAATTGTAAAGGCCACTTAACAGAATAACCTCTAAGTCTATCATAAGACAAAGGAATTTCAACTTTCAAACTCTGAGCAAAAACAACTAAAAAGAATAAACCAACAGTAAAAACAATTGGCATTAAAGCAAGCATAGCACCAGTCCAATCATTTGCAATAAAACTAGCAACCAAAGCTAAAACCTTTCCAATTGGAGAAAAACTACCTCCATCTGTTCCAATAAATTGAAATAATTGTGCAAAGAGTCTCCAAGCAATTCCACCAACGATAAATAATGAAACACCACTACCAAAACCCCATTTTTCAACAACCTCATTCATAAAATAAATTAAAAATCCACCAATACATAATTGCAAAATCACAAACCAACCTAACCCAGGTTTTGCAGCAATACCACCCATTAAAACATAGATAATTGCCTCAAAAATAATAAATGCAAAAGTAAGTAATTTTTGTAATCCTTGAAAAAATCTTTTTCCTTCGTCAGTATTTGTATCAATATTTAGAATTTGAGCTCCAACCAATAATTGTAGGATAATAGAAGAGGTAACAATAGGACCAATACCTAAAGAAATAATAGAACCAAAACTTGTTCCCAATAAAATAGCTAAATATTCAAAACGGCTTAAAGCACTATCAGTAATACCATATAAAGGAATATTCGATAAAATAAAAAATGCAATTAAGATAATCAAAGTCCACTTTAAAGCAACCTTAAAACTAACTTTCTTTTCTGTAGGCCCTATAACTTCAGGTAAATTATGAAGCAATTCTCTCAAACCCATACCATAAATATTTCATTTAAGTTTTATAAAGTTATTGAAAAAATAAAATTAACTTTTTAAACTAATTACGATTAAATAAAATATGGATTATATCCTACTATTATCAATACTAGTAAGTTTTTTATCTGTTTTAATTTTCTTACCTATTTGGATTAAGAAATGTAAACAAACTCAAATGCTTTGGGAAGATATGAACAAAAAAAATCATCCAAAAAATGTTGCTTCAAGTGGAGGAGTCATTGTAATCTTAGGTTTTATTTTAGGAATATTTACATATTTATTTTTAAAAAATTTTATTACAGGAAGAAGTTCATTTGAAACACAAATCTTCGCACTAATTGGGGTAATATTATTATTTTGTGTAATTGGATTAGTTGATGATTTACTCGGTTGGAAAAAAGGAGGACTCTCAATAAAATTTAGAATATTCATGGCAATGTTTGCGTCAATTCCCTTAATCATTATAAATGCAGGAATACAAACAATAACTCTTCCTTTTTTAGGACCAGTTTATCTAGGCCTAATCTATCCATTTATAATTTTACCTCTAGCAATAGGATTTGTGTCTACAACATTTAATTTTTTGGCAGGATTTAATGGACTCGAGGCAGGCATGGGAGTATTAATGCTTGGTTTCTTAAGTTTTATAGCATATTTCACAGGCTCATTCTGGTTAAGCATAGTAGGACTTTGTATGGTCTTCGCACTATTAGGTTTTTTAATATTTAACTGGTGTCCAGCAAAAGTATTTCCAGGAGATATTTTAACATATAGCATCGGTGCATTATTAGTCTCAATGGCAGTACTAGGAAATTTTGAAAAACTTTTATTAATAATTTATATTCCCTATTTTACCGAAGTATTATTAAAATTAAGAGGAAAATTAAAAAAACAATCATTTGGGAAAGTAAACAAAGAGGGATATTTAGAATTACCATACCCGAAAGTATATAGTTTAACACATCTATCAATATTAATATTAAGTAAATTCAAAAAAAATGTAAGAGAAAAAGATGTAGTTTATCTTATTTATTCAATAGAAATATTATTCATTTTAATAGCAACATTATTTTTAATAGCCTAAGCCATCTTCAATAACTTTCTATAAAAAGAACTAGAAATCATAGATGAAATTAAATACCAAGCAATCCACCAATTACCTAAAATAGGAATATAAATTTTTCTTAACCAAGTAAATAAAATAAGAAAGGGAACCATAGTAACAATCATTTGTTTAACACTAAAAGAAGCTTTCATTAAACTCATACTAACATCCATCACTTCTTTATTTAATTCTTGCATCTTACAAAAATCATTATTTTTCTGACACTCCTTTAATTGTTTTTGTAATTCCTTTTGTTTATCCTTTAAACTCTTCAAATGATCTTGATTAGTAAAAAACTTCATAGACAAAGTAGAAAGAAAAGTAACAGCAACTCCTATAATAACCAAAGAAAGCTTCGGATATATAACCATTAATTCAACAATCCCCATAAAAAACAATAAAATCTAAGACTATATAAATTTAGTCATAAGAAAAAAAATTAATTTCCAATAACAGCAACCTTTCTTCTTCTTTCCTTTGGCAAAAAGTTGTAAATTTTAATCCCTGAAACACTTAACTTTCCAGTCCCAATAAAATCAAAACTACTTTTAGATTGAACAATAACAAACCTTTCTTTAAAATTTTTAACAAATTCTACTTGTTCATCATTCAAATCAATATCTTCTCCAAAAAACCATTTTTTTTCCTGCTCACTGTCTAAACTAATAATATTATTCTTAATTTTTTCTTTTAGTAAATGACTCCCATCAAGACTTAAGCGAATTTCTTTTTGTCCATTCCTTTTATCTAAAATTTCTTTAGCAAAATAAAGACCAACAGATTCTATTGGAAGAAGATTATAAAAAATCAAAATATCTTCTTTGCTTAAATCTCCACTATAAATCCTAATTCTTTCACTACCTGATTTAAGAAATAACCCTTCTATTTTTTCTAAGCCTAAATAATTTAAATGCTCTAAAATTTTTTTCTTTTTTGATTTATCTAAAAACTCTATTCTCATTATTCACAACCTCTTTCACTTAATTTTTTAATTTTAGCAACAAAAAATCCATCAGTATTATTATCTTGAGGATAAAGCCTCAAACAATTTTTAACTTCTTTGGATAAACAAATATCATTAAAACAAACAACACCTCCTCTAAACTTTAAAGGTAAATTAATTTTTTCAATTTCAATATCAAAATTTTTAATCAAATAATCAATAACAAACTCATTTTCTTCTGGAGCTAAAGTACAAGTAGAATAAATCATAGTTCCTCCAACTTTTAATAATTTTAATGCACTACTTGCAAGCCTTTTTTGGAGATTAGATATTTTTTTAATCATATTAATATTCCAAATAAGAAAAGTTTTTGGGCTTTTTCTTAAAGTTCCTTCGCCAGTACAAGGAGCATCAACTAAAATTTTATCAAATTTAAAATTAGTCTTCTTTAACAAAATATTACAAAAACTTGTACCCTCTCTTCGCGTAACAATTGTATTTGTAACTCCACATCTTTCAAGATTACTATTTAATATGCCTACTCTCCCTAAATTAACCTCATTTGCAATAATTATCCCCTTATTTTCCATCAAACTTGCAGCTTGTGTAGTTTTACTTCCTGGACTAGCACACAAATCTAATAAGCTCTCATTGGATTTTGGATTTAAGACTAAAATTGGTAACATAGAACTAATCTCTTGGACATAAAAATAGCCTAATAAATGTTCCTTACTTTTACCTATTTCACCAGGAGTTGTATTTTCAACAATCATAATTTCTGGGTATTTTTCAAAAGGTTGATTAATTCTCCAGCCATAATTTTCTAATCTTTCTTTCAAATTTTCACTATTAATCTTTAATGTATTACACCTTATAGAATTTGGAGTATCAGTATAACAAATTTTAAAAAAAATTTCAGATTCTTCTTTACCTAAAAGTTCTTCAATTCTTTTAACAAATTCTTCTTTAGCAGGAAACCTTTTTTTCATCAAAGCAATATGTTCTAATTGCCTATTACTATCAATATCCATAAAAACTAAAAATAATAATCTTATTTAATATTATCTAAAAATCTATTTCTTCTTCTGAGAATCAAGTTTTGCCCTAATCTCTTTCATTTGATCACTTTTTCTAACCCAATTAACTTTTCTATTGTTTCTTCCCATTTCAGAATTTTTTCTACACTTACTAGAACAGTAAAATTTCACATTCCCATCTTTTCCTACTACACTAATTCCTTTTGGAAATTCATAATTTTTTTTGCAAAACCAACACATCGGCATTTTAACTATTTGCTCCTTTTTTAATTCTCTTAGTAGTTTTTCTAGCTTCAATTTCAGTTTCTCTTAATAATAATATGTCTCTTTTCTTAACAGGTCCTCTAACATTTCTTCTCATACTTTTACCCTTATTTTTACCTTGAAGAATTCTTACCTTTACCTGAGTTATTTCTCCTCTTGTACCTGTCCGAGTTAAACATGCTTCAACAATAGCTGGAACAGGTTCACTATCAGAGAGCTTATCACTTTTCTTAGAACCACTTTGTGGCTTTTGTTGTTTTTTTGTTTGTTTTTGTTGTACCTTTGCCATTTTTATTTAATAATAAATTATCTTTGTTTAAAGAGCATCAATCTTTGCTTCACCTGATTCAATAACTGCAACAGCGATAGTAGCTCTATTAATGCCAGAAGAAATACCTAATTTTTCTTTAGAATCAACTTCAACTAATTTAACATTTCTTTCTTTACAAAGTAAAGGTAAATGCATAGTCAATTCTTTAGGATCAACGTCTTTAGCTACAACAACTAATTGAGCAACATTTCTTTCAATAGCTTTTGTAACTTCATTAATACCTCTATCTACTTTACCAGTTTTATTTGCTTTTTCAACAATTTCGTAAATATCTACCATTTTTCTTTATTGTTTTAATTTAGTTTAATTTAGAGAACATAAAAATCAAGTCCTCATAACCAATTGGCTAATCATTGGTACTAATCAAAAAAAAACTTATTTTATAAACTTATTGGTAATTAAAGATAAAAATTAATGGGAAATAACCAAAATTAACTCAGAAATATAAATACTTATAAAGGAAATTCTTTTAATTAAAATTAGAATGGAATACTATGATTCTGAGGTGTGGACTGAAAAATATAGGCCCAAAAAATTTGAAGAGGTTGTAGGTCAAGAAGAAATAGTAAAGCGAATTAAAGCTCTTGTTCAATCAAATAATATCCCTCATTTATTACTAGCAGGTCCTGCTGGAACAGGTAAAAGTACTCTAGCATTAATCATAGTAAAAGAACTTTTTGGAGAATCTTGGAGAGAAAATTATTTAGAATTAAATGCAAGTGATGAAAGAGGAATTGATGTAGTTAGACAAAAAGTAAAAGATTTTGCAAGAACAAGAGCAATTGGAAATGTGCCTTTCAAGGTTATATTTCTAGATGAAGCAGATGCACTAACAAGAGAAGCTCAACAAGCACTAAGAAGGACAATGGAAAATTATACTTCTACCTGTAGGTTTATCCTTTCATGTAATTATTCAAGTAAAATATTAGACCCTATACAATCAAGAACAGTTGTATTTAGATTTCAATTATTAGAAAAAAAAGATATTAAGAAAAGAATAGATTTAATCTCAGAAAGAGAAGGATTAATTATTAGTTCAAGTGCTTTTGATGCATTATATGAGGCAAGTGAAGGAGATTGTAGAAGAGTAATAAATTTACTTCAAGCAACAGCCTCAATAAGCCCAAACATTACTCCAGATTTAGTAAATACAATAGTTTCAAAAGCAAAACCCAGTGACATAAGAATTGTTTTAGATTATGCATTAAGTGGAGACTTTGCAAATAGTAGAGAAAAATTATTAGATATTATGTTAAAAGAAAGTATTTCTGGACAAGATATTATAAAAGCAATTCAAAAAGAAGTATGGAATCTAAAAATAGATAATTTCTTAAAAGTAAAACTAACTGAAAAAATAGGAGAAATAGAATTTAGACTAGTAGAAGGTAGTGATGAATTTATTCAATTAGAATCTTTAATTGCAAGTTTTGTTTTAGCAGGAGAAGGAAAAGTATTATCTAACGGGAAAGTTGAAGAAGTTAGAAGCGAGACATATAAAGGAGGGATTTAAATGAAAGAAAATCTCCCATGGACAGAAAAATATAGAGCCCAATTTTTTAGTGATATAAAAGGTCAAGATATTGCAATACAAAGAATAAAAGAGTTTCTAAAAAATTTTCCTAAAAAAAAATCTCTAATTCTACATGGCCCTTGCGGAGTTGGTAAAACAAGTTTAGTGCATGCAACTTCAAATGAAACAGAAAGTGAATTATTAGAATTAAATGCAAGTGATTTTAGAGATAAAAAGAAAATAGCAGATATTGTAGGAAATTCAATTCAACAAAAAAGTTTATTTAAGAAAAGTAAATTAATCTTAATCGATGAGGTAGATGGAATAAGTACAACAAAAGATAGAGGTGGATTAACAGAATTATTAGGTTTAATTGAAAAAAGTTATTTCCCAATACTAATCACTGCAAACAATATTTGGGACAAAAAATTTAATGCACTAAGAACAAAATCAGAAATGGTTCAATTAAAGGAAATAGATTATAAAATAATTTTAGAAGTATTAAGAAAAGTATCTACTAAAGAAAATTTAAATGTTTCAGCAGATGTCTTAACTGCTATTTCAGTAAAATCAAAAGGTGATATGAGAGCAGCTTTAAATGACCTACAAATAATTAGTCAATTAAATGAAACATCAATAATTAACCCTAATGAAATAAACGAGAGAAATAAAGAAGAGAGCATTTTTACAGCATTACAACATATTTTTAAAAATTCTAATATAGACGACTCAATGATTAAAGTCTTTGATGAAGTAGATATGTCTATAGATGAATTGTTTTTATGGATAGAAGAAAATATTCCATTAGAATATAAAGGAGAAGAATTAGCCAAAGCATATAATGCACTTAGTAAAGCAGATGTATTTAGAGGAAGAATTTATAGGAAACAACATTGGAGATTTTTAGTTTATGAATATTTTCTATTAAGTGGAGGAATAGCAGCGTCTAAAGATTACAATAAAACAGGATTTACAAGTTATAAAAAGCCTTCTAGAATATTAAAAATTTGGTTAAACAATCAAAGGACTATGAAAAAAAAATCAATCTGTGTCAAATATGCAAAACACACACATATTTCAATTAAACGAGCGATGAGAGATTTCTTGTTAATAAAAATAATCTTACAAAATGAAAAAATAAGAAAAGAATTAAAATTAGATGAAGAAGAAATAAATTATCTAAATAAATTAGATTAACTAAAAGTCTTAACTTTTTTAGCTGCTAATTTTACAAAATCTTTTGGTTTTTTAATCCCAAATTCGCTTAGAATCCCTGTTAACATTTTATTAGATGTCTTATCAAAAGCAGGGTAGACTGGTTGAATTAATTTATTTCTTTCATCCCAAACTTCTTTGCCTTTTCTCTCTTCAATTTTAACTTTCTCTGTAAATTTTAATGAAACTCCACAAGAATAACAAGGTATCTTATAGTTCTTCGCTATATCACAAAGTATTTTGGTTCCAATTTTATTATAAACAAAATCTTTTGTATAAGCATCTACACCAAATAAAAATAAATCGCATTTTTTTAATAAATATTCTGCAGCCAAATCAGGACCAATAATAACTTTAATCCCACTTTTAGACAAATTTAGTGCAGTCTTTCTACCCTGTAATCTTGGCTCAACTTCTGTAGTATAAACTGTAAAGTTCTTTTTTTGTTTTTTAGCTTCCTTAAGAATATTTATAACAGTAGATGAATGGCAATGAGAATAAATATTCATATTATTTTTAATTAATTTTGAACCTTCTTTAACAATCAAGTAATGAGATTCCTCAATTTCTCTTAAAATCTTTTTTGAACTTAACTCAATATTTTTAGAATTTAATAATATCCTAATAGAATTTTGCAACAATGGTTCAGTTTCTCTTAAAGATAAAATCTTATTCGCAGAAGATTTAGTTGGTTTTAATAAAAAAGCTTCAATTCCTTTTTTAGCAACATTTTCAGCACCCTGAATTTTTAAACTCTTAATATTTTTCAAGATTAAGTTATACTCTTTTTCTGAACTCATATTTAAGAAACCATATTAAAATATAAAAGCCTTTTGTATTCTAACAAAATTTATATACTTCCCAACTTACTTTAATTTATATTAAAGGTGATACGATGATTGAAATTTTAATTAGTCCAAGAAGAGCAGTAAAAAGACCTTGGGAAATGTTTTTTATAGGTTTATTTTATGCAAGTATTGCATTATTATTTGTAACATATGTATTCGGAGGAGATGATATCTTACAAGATGGAGCCGGGTTATTATTAGTATTATTCACAGTTCTAGCATGTCTTCCATTTGTATATTATTTAAACAAAAATCAAGAAGAAAAAAATATTGAAATTGACAAAAATGGTAAATTAATCAAAGAGCATTCAAAAGCAGTTTTGTCTTTGACTTGTTTATTCTTGGGTTTTGTTATTGCTTATTCATTTTGGTATGTTGTTTTACCAGAAGTAAGTGGACAAAATTTTAATTTTCAAATAAGAACTTTCTGTGCAATAAATAGTCCAAGAGAGTTTAACCAATGTGTTCATACATATGGTGCAGCACCCTATATCACTGGACATGTAACTAAGGCCGGGGCATTTTTATCAATTTTTTCAAATAATTTATCTGTGATGATTTTTACACTTATTTTCTCACTAGCATTTGGAGCTGGAGCCATTTTTATATTGGTATGGAATGCAAGTGTAATTGGAGCTTCAATGGGAATGTTTGCAAATGGCAGTTTAAGAAATTTGCCAAATAGTTTTGTTAGATACTTAATCCATGGAATTCCAGAAATAATGGCCTATTTTGTTGTAGCTCTTGCAGGAGGAATAATTTCTTTTGCATTTATTAGAGGAGATTTAAAAAATAGTGAAAGAAAATGGAAAATTTTAGAAAACTCTCTTATCTTAGTATTAATCTCAATAGGTATTCTATTAATTGCCGGGCTTATGGAAGTTTATTTAACACCCTTATTTTTTAGATGATTCTTAAAATATTTCCTTAACTTATCATTAAGTTCAATTTTTGTTCTATTTCTAAATTCTCTAAAAGATAAATTCTTTTTTTTAGCTTTAGCATTCAAGAAAATTTTTCTAATCTTATAAGATAAATTAAAAGAAATTCCAAAATCAATTAAAATAATTCCAAAGAGAACTCCAGAAAAAAATAAAAGAAATGAATTATAAAAAATATATTCAAAAATTGAATTCATTAAAGGATGTAAAAATAAAGAATATAACCAAGACAATATAATCCAATAAATACTAAATAAAGGTGCAATGATTCCTTTATAATTAAATTTTAAATAAGAATAATCCCATAATTTTAATTTAAAAAATTTAAGAAAAAAAAGACCGGTTAATAATTCGAGTAATGTTGCAACAACCCCAAATAAGATAATTTTATAAAATAAGTTAAAAGGTAGATAAGAAAATAAGTTCAATAAAATTAAACCAAAACCATAAATTGGAACATAAGGTCCTTTTAAAAAACCAGGATTAATATATTCTTTATCAATTAGATTACGATAAATTAATTCTAAAACATAACCAATTAAAGAACCAACTAAAAATAAGAATAAAAGTTCAAAAAATTTACTAATCATTCTTTTTTCTCCTTAACTTACTAAAATATTCACTAGATTCTTTTGGTGCATCTCTTATCTTCTTAAATAAATAAAAAGGTTCTTTTGTGCTATTACCACATTTATTACATCTATTCAATAAAGTATAAATCCCACAATTATTACATTTTTTTAAAATACTCATCTTAATGTCTCTCTTCTTTAATTTCTATTTCACAATTATTTTTTTTTGCTCTTTCTTGTATTAAAGACAAATAAGAAGAAATATCTTGTTTACCTTGTTTAAAATTTTCAGCAGAATATTTCAAATGATATTTTCCAGCTGAAATATAATTTACCTTAACATTTGAGTCAGAGTTTAAAAATACATTTTTTATCCTTTTAATTCCATCTTCTTCTAAACATTGGATTCTAATATCATATCTTAACTCAACAAATTTCTTTTTCTTTTCTGTAATCTTTTTTAACTTTTCTTGATATTTTAAAGGAATATATTTCTTAACTAATTCAGAATTTTCCTTTACTGCTTCAATAAAATCTAAAAGTTCACCATAATCCTTTAAAATACTTTTTTGAATTCTTTCAAAATCTTCTAAAAGAATCTGTTTTAATGCAGATTTAATTGCTGATCTTTGTTTAAATTCTTCTAAAACTTGCTTTTTTTCTTTAGCATTAACTCTTCTTAGGGAAAGTTCAATATTGTCTCCAGATATTTTCAAAACCTTACATACAATTTTTTTATTAGGAACAACATAAGCTCTCATAAACTTAATTCTGCCCGGTGCAATTTCAGAAGAAATTATTGTTCCTTTTGTTTCATTATCAGACAAAATAACACTAGTAACAATATCACTAACTTTTTCAACAGTACACAAAACTAAATCTCCTTCTTTATATCTCATAGAATAGATAATTACAAAGCTTTTTTAAAAGTATTCATCACCCAAAATCCTAAAAACTACTAATTCTTAATTAAAATATGGTTATGGAAAAATTCGCAGAAAGTTTAAAGAAAGGATTCACAAAAATAAGTAATGCTATTTTTTTAGACAAAAAGTTAATCGAAGGCATAATTAAAGATATTCAAAGGTCTTTAATAGAATCAGATGTTAACATAGAATTAGTATTTAATTTAACTCAAAAAATAAAAAAAATAGCATATGATGAAAATATAAAAGGTATTGATAAAAAAGAGCAATTGATTAAATTAATCCATGATGAAATATTATCTATATTAGGAAAAGAAACTAAAAATTTAAAATTAAGTAAAAAAAATAAAATAATTTTAATTGGTTTATATGGTTCTGGTAAAACAACAACTATTGCAAAATTAGGATTTTATTATGCTAAAAGAGGAAGAAAAGTAGCATTACTTGGATTAGATACTGATAGGCCCGCTGCAATGGACCAATTAG
>Ga0265293_10005882_pt1 | contig 20129 bp, 18 predicted proteins | sample Munlanlewell138R_FD_192505 | JGI IMG/M metagenome (GOLD analysis project Ga0265293, IMG submission 192505) | Leachate microbial communities from a municipal landfill in Southern Ontario, Canada - Leachate well 138R | ecosystem: Engineered > Solid waste > Landfill > Unclassified | place: Canada... | reverse complement strand
TTTTTCAAACTGGAAAACCTGCTGCTCACTCAAAAAGTTCCTCGGATCGAGCGAATACGCGATGATCTCGCGGCTGGCCCCCATCCAGCCTCCCGCGTCGTAGATCTTCCACTTATCCGTTTCGTAAAAATACTCGCCTTTCTCATAGGAGCGATGGCTGCGCCTGGCACTGCTGTTAACCATATTGCGCCCGGGCGTCTTTTCTTCGTCGAGTGCTTTTTCAAAACTCAAAGGAGCTTTCGGATTAGAGGTCGAACTCATGTCCGAGACGTGAAACGCCTCAAATACCCAGTCGGGATAATCCGCGTGCAGCTGCCGCAAATAGGGTTTGTAACTATCAGGAAAACCCTGGCTTGAAAGATACGCATCAAAATCCTGATCGGCTGGCGGTTCGCCGTGACTGATCGGGTTATTGGTCAGGGTCACCAAAGAAGAATGAATGTAACCGTAGCGGTCACTTCTCACTTCACGCAAAAAATACCAGTCCGTAGATCCGCTTGAGGCATCCCCTTTGACCTTGCGGTATACTTCCACGCTTGAACCCTGCGCGATAGTGGTCAGCCGTGTTGAATCAAGAAGCCGAGGCTCCGAGCGAAGCCAGCAGCCGTTGGCCGCGTTGGTAAATCCTTTTTTTTCAATCACTTCGCCCGTCGGCATGTCGACCGCGTGGACGGTTAAAGGAAAGGGGAAAATGAGGGCTATTGAAAAGCATAATGACACGAAAAATAAAAAGATCACAACGACCCGGTTCTTCTTTTTAAACGGGCAGTCATTGTCTCGTATTTTCATTTTATTGTTTGTCATTTGTACGCTCAAATACACACACCACGCCTATCTTATTAAAGAGTCGTATAAGCGTATCATATAGGGAGCGCCAACACCACGCCATCCGCCGTCATAGAAGCCTTGTCAGTTGTTTTAGAAATGTCATAGCTTTGTCGCGTTCTCGCAATCATAGCCATTAAAATCGAAGTCAAAATCGATCTCATCCAGCGATTTTGCATAAGCGGGCATCGCATAAGTCATGAACCAGCTGACCTCTGGTAAATCAAACGCGTGAATGCGATCCGTGATTTCAAGTTTGGCACGGTCAAACTCACGGTTGCCGACCTTTTGCTCATCCACACATTTGATATATGCGGAAAAACAATCCGCGGCCTTCACAAGTAGTTTTGCTTCTTGCACGACGGGGTCCGCATCGTTCGGCATCAGAAGTGACTCATAATGGCAGGCAAGGTCCTTGGGCAGCATCGCTAAGAGCGTCCGGCAGGCATCCTCCTCAATCTGTTTATACGTCGTCTCCATCGAGCGGTTATGGTATTTCACGGGCTTGGGCATGTCGCCTGTCATAATTTCGGGAAGGTCATGGAAAAGTGCCATCGTCGCGACTAAGTTCGGATCAGGGCAAATGCGGTCCTTGGCAAAATATTCCTTTCGCACCGTGGCCAGGACATGCGCGATAACGGCCACGTCATGTGAATGTTCCTGGATATTTTCCGTTTCTGTGTTGCGCATCAAACCCCAGCGGTTGATGTAACGCATACGGTGAATCATGGCAAAAAAGTTCGTCCTCATACGGCCTCCTAGATACCGAAAACAGTCCTGAACATGCGCCCGGCGTAGGGGTCGGTCATCCCCGCGATATAGTCCGTCACTTTGCGAAGCGCGGAGGCTTGCGGTTCAGGGTGCCTTGCCTCATATTCGAAAAAGGCCATCGCCGGCGCGCTGTCATCCTCGGGGCGGTGCTCTGTAAGCGCCAGATAATACTCAAACAAACCTTCGAGCATGTTTTTGACCTGCGTCTCATAGCGCATAACGCGCGGCGCTACATAAATGCGTTCATAGTTGATTTCAATCAGGCGCCTCAAGGCTTCACCGGCCTTTTGACTCATCATGATCGCGTTTTGTCCCATACTGTTTGCGATCATGTCCTTCACAAGCGTGTCGACAATCTCACTGTTGTTATTGCCCAGTGTGCTTCGGATGTCAAAGGGCAATTCATCAAAATACAAAAGTCCCGATCGGGTCGCGTCCTCAATATCACGGCCTACATAAGCGATGCGATCGGTGAAGCGCACCACACAACCTTCAAGCGTCGCCGGAGGATCGTGCTTCAGGGAACATAAAAGCAATTCTTGTTCCTTTTTTTCCCGCATCGGCTCCAGATAATATTCGTCATAACGCTCGCCGCAATGGGAGGCAATGCCGTCCCGGACCTCAAAGGTGAGATTTAAGCCGTGCCGCCCCTTATGCTCCGACAAAAGGTCCACGACGCGTAGCCCGTGCTGCTCATGGCTGAAATATAAAGACTTGTCATGGCTGTTCAGCAGGGCGTGCAGCGCTTCTTCACCCGCGTGCCCAAAGGGCGCGTGCCCCAGGTCGTGTCCGAGCGCAATCGCCCGGATCAGGTCGGTATTTAAGCCTAAAGCGCTTCCGATCGTCTCCGCCACATAGCTGACGTACAGCACATGTTCCATTCGGGTGCACACATGATCATTTTGCGGATCAAAGAACACCTGTGTTTTATGCCGCAACCGGCGAAAGGGAAGCGAATACAAAATGCGCCCCATATCGCGCTCATACACCGTCCTGACATCACAGTGGGCATCCTCTTTAATGCGGCCGCGACTTTCCGAGGCCCTTGCGGCAAAGGGCGATAAAAGGTCGAGCTCAAGGTTTTCTTTTCGTTCACGCACGGACTGAATCGATTCTTGCACATTAGAAGACATCCTAGACTCCTCTCCTTTATGAAGCGTCCGGTGACAAGACTGCCTGACTTGCCAGAAAACGCTTGGTCGTCCCGTCAAAGTCAATGACCAAAATGGCGTCATCTCCCGTTTTTGTAATACCTTTTATCACGCCCGGTCCAAAGGACACATGGTGCACGATGTCGCCATTGTTCAACCGGTCGACATCGAGCAATACTTTTTTCTCTTTTCGAGTTGCCTCGATCTGTTTTCGCGTCACCGCCTGGTACGCCGGTTCCTTTTGAGGTTCTTTCACGCCTTGACGGCCAAAAAGCGGCCGCCGCCCCAGTTGATTGAAAAAATCGTCATCGTAGCTATTGCGAAACGCGGGTCCGAACTGACCGGTTTTCTCGGTTAAATCGTCCGGGATCGCCTCTACAAAGCGCGACAAGGCATTATATTGCGTGTGCCCAAAAAGCAGGCGCGAGACTGCCGCAGTAATCAGGAGTTCCTTTTTAGCGCGCGTCACCGCTACATAGGCAAGCCGCCGCTCTTCCTCAATACCGTAGGGCTCCTCATGCGCGCGAATGCTGGGGAAAATATCCTCCTCCGCGCCGACCAGGAACACCGTGTCAAACTCCAGTCCCTTCGCGTTATGAATCGTCATCAGGCTGACGGCCGGATCATCGGAGTCTTTGTCCTGATCACTGTAAAGTGCCGCGCGCTCCAAGAACAAGCGCAACAAGCCTGTGGCCGAGCGATCAGTTAGATGTTCTTCTGCTTCACCTTCGTCATACTCCCACAAGTCGTCGAGTGATTCAGAGGCCAGTCTGTTTTCAAAGTCAATCGCGTCCGAGATCAATTCGACCAAGTTCTGAAGACGCGATTCCGCTTCTTGATCGCCCTTGGCTTTTAATTCTTCAAAATAGGCGACAAGCCCCGTCTCCTCTTCGACTCTTTTCACAAACAGCGGAAAACTCGTTGTTTCTTGCTGCAGATCACGGCGCAAGCCATCGATCATTTTGACAAATAAAAGGAGTCGGCCGCTGGCCCGTTCAAGGCCCGGTATTTCGTTCGCCCGTCGGGCCGCTTGAAAAAGGGACAGCGCGTTTTCGCCCGCAAATTCAGCCAGGCGCTCCAAGGTCACGCTACCGATACCGCGCCGCGGTTGATTCACGACGCGCCTGAACGCGATGTCATCGTCGCTTGACTGTATGAGCGCCAGATAGGCTGTCACGTCTTTAATTTCACTTCGCTCATAGAACCTTGTCCCACCGTAGATACGGTAGTCGATACCGAGTTCTCGGAGCGCAAACTCCACGTTGCGCGACAGGGCGTTCATGCGGTAGAGTACCGCGATTTCAGGTTTCTCACCCTCTTCGGCTAATTGAAAGCGGCGCTGGATCCCGCGCGCGATATATCGCGCCTCCTCGGTATGATCGGCGGCGCGATAAATCTGGATGGGGACACCTTCTTCTTGGGCCGTCCACAAGGTTTTGCATTTTCGTCCGCGATTATCCGCGATGACCTGGTTGGCCGCCGCGAGAATGGTCTTGGTCGAGCGGTAGTTTTGTTCCAGGCGGACGACGGTGCAATCGGGAAAATCCTTTTCAAAATCCAAGATATTGCGGATCGTCGCCCCGCGAAAAGCGTAGATCGACTGGTCGTCATCCCCTACTACGCAAAGGTTTTGATGACGGGACGACAGAAGATGGATCAGCTCATACTGCACCTTGTTCGTGTCCTGGTACTCATCAACCAGGATGTACAAAAAACGTTCGCTGTAGTACTGGAGCACCTCAGGGTGCTTGCGAAACAGCTTCAAGGTTTCCGTCAGGATGTCATCAAAGTCCATCGCGTTCTTTTCCATAAGCGATTTTTGATACGCGCGGTAAATCTTGGACCACTGCTGTCCGTAAGCACCTGTCGCAGCCGTTTTGTCTACGTCTTCAGGGCTCATATCATTGTTTTTAAAATGGCTGATGCGCCTCAAAGCGTCAGTCGGCGTCATCAGCCGCTCACTGATACCCAGTATTTTTAACACCTCGGCCATCACGCGTTTTTGATCGTAGCTGTCAAAAATGGAAAAGCCCGAACGATAGCCTAAAAGATCCGCGTGGCGCCTCAAAATGCGCAACATCATGGCATGAAAAGTGCCGATCCAGCTCGCCCGGCTCTCAAGGCCGATCAGCTTTTCGATGCGGTCTTTCATCTCTGCTGCAGCCTTATTGGTAAAAGTAATGGCTAAGATGCGTCCGGGATGGACTCCCTTTTTAGAGATAAGCCAGGCCACGCGTCTTGTGACCACACGCGTTTTGCCCGAACCCGCTCCCGCGAGGATTAAAAGCGGGCCCTCCGTCGTGAGGACGGCCCGCTTCTGTTCCGGATTCAGACGTTTTAGTAATCTGTCATCATCGCTTATGTTTTGTTCAGTCAAATCAATACTCCGGCTCCAGTAACCCGTAATCGCCTTCATGGCGTTTATACACAACACATACCTTGCCTGTCTCATTCGACAGGAAGAGTAAGAATGAATGGCCTAAAAGCTCCATCTGCAGGATCGCTTCGTCGGGCGTCATTTCCTGAATTTCGAATCCTTTCCTGCGGATAATACGGAACTCTTCATCTTCTTGCCGCTCTTCGTCTTGCGCGTCGCCGTAGTCGAAGTAGGCTTCCATGTATGAGTAATCTTTCAGGCGCTTTTTCATGCGCGCCTTATTCTTACGAATCTGCCCCTCCATATTATCGATCGCCTGTTCGACCGCGGTCATCGCATCTCCTGCGACGGATTCCGCTCTAAAATACAGAGATTGGACCTTAAATGTCACTTCGGCGCGAACCGAAGGTCCCTCAGGTTGGAGCTTTACTTCACCTCTGGCACTTTCATCAAAAAAGCGTTCGAACTTCGAAATTTTCTGCTCGATCGCTGTTCGCAACATGTCGTTCACTCGCATGTCCAGACCAAGGATTTCAACCTTCATCTTGTTGCTCCTTTCGTTCATTCCGATAGCCATTGCGTGGGAATGAAGTGTTTTGTTTATTATACAGTAAGCGCCGATTCTGTGAGACAATGGATGTGACAGAATTGAAGAAACTGAAGGTGATTTCGATGAAAAAAATGATTCCTCACTTAAGCTGGAGAGCGATCTTGCTTGCCATCTTAGGTTCCGTCCTAATTACAGCCTCATCGACCTATGTGGCACTTCGCGCAAGTGCCCTGCCCTGGCCCACCGTCTTCGCGGCGGTTCTCTCTTTTGCTTTGATGCGTCTTTTCGGGAAGCGTGACGTCAATGAAATTAATGTGGCCGCCACCGGCATGTCGGCCGGCGCCATGGTCGCGGGAGGACTTGTCTTTACCCTGCCGGGCCTTTTTATTTCGGGGCTTTGGGAGGTCAAAAAGACGGGAGGTGCCTCGGACTTCATCGCGGATCATTTCCTCACGGTGTTGCTCATCGCGGTTGCGGGCGTATTGCTCGGTACCGCGCTTTGCTGGTTTTTGCGTAAAAGAAACATCGAACAACAAGAACTCCCCTACCCCATTGGGAAGGCGGCGGCCTCGACATTGGAAGCCGGCAAAGAAGGCGGCACACAGGCTATCGTATTGTTGGTCACGCTTCTTTTTGCGGCGAGCTTCACACTGCTACGTGACCAATGGTTGCTCTTCCCTTCACTGGTATCGTTCACCATCGCCGCCATCCCCATGACCTTTTCGATGTCACCCATGGCGGTCGGGATCGGAAGTCTCATTGGTTTTTCTTCCACCTTATACTGGCTCTTGGGGGCCGCCATTACGACCCTTGCCCGTTTTATTATCTTAGAAACCACCCTCCTGTCAAAGATTAAGGGGGTTGAGGCGACCCTCGGCGAATGGAACCTCACGATTGCCATCGCGCTCATGGTGGGGGCCGGGGCCGGCACTTTGTTGAATTTCCTTTTTGGCTCTTATAAGAAAAGAAAAAGAAGAAGCTCCGCGAGTCGCACACGGGCGACGCGTTTTTCGGCACCCAAAGGCATCAGCCTTTTGGCGCTCATACTCGTCGCCTTGGCCTTCGTTGTCACCATCTTGACCGGCATGCAGGTACTCCCCGCACTCCTACTCATGGCGGGTGTCTTTTTTGCCGCCATGATGTCCTCGGTGATCACGGGACAAACAGGCATTAACCCCATGGAAATTTTCGGCATCATCGTACTCTTGGCCATGCGCGCCATCTTGCCGGTCAGTTCGGAGCACGCCTTTTATATAGCGGCGGTCGTGGCGGTGACCTGCGGCTATGCCGGCGACATGATGAACGACTATAAGTCAGGCGCCCTTTTGAAAACCAATCCCAGCGCACAATTCTTTGTGGAGCTGATCGGAGGATTTGTCGGCGCATTCACCGCGACCATTGCCTTTTTGGCCATCATTTATTCCGCGGGAGGCGTCGGCCAGGCAGCCGGTCTCCCCGCCGCCCAGGCGCACAGCGTTACCGCCATGGTGCAAGGACTCGGCCACCCGGTGCTCTTTCTCATCGCGGCAGTGGCGGGTTGCGGCTTAACCCTTTTTGGCATTCCCGCCATGATCATCGGCATCGGCATGATGCTCACGGGATTCGGCATGGCTTTACCGATATTCCTAGGCGGGGTCATCGAGTATTTGTCACGCAACCATTTAAAAAAGGATAGCCAACAGGCCATCCAAATGGGCGCCGCGGGTTTGCTCGGCGGCGAAGGGATTATGGGAACGGTGCTTGCGATTATTGCGCTGTTTCGTTAGAGCAATAACGGCGGTGAAATGCAAGCCTTGCTTTTGCACGGCGGACCCCGTGTTCGGCATGCTCCTGCTCTAATTTCGTTAAATTCAGTTTTTTAAGGCGATCTTCTGCGCGCTTGAGCGCGCTCATCGCCCTTTTTTCGTCAATTTCTCCCGGCAATTCAGCCGCGTTCACCACCACGGTCACGTGGTCGCATTGAATCTCCGCGTAACCGACCGAGACGAAAAAGATGCGCCAGGTATCCTCACCCCCAAAAGGATCGGGCACGCGGTAGCGAAGTGCCCCCGGCACCACCTCGACGAGCGTCGGGACATGGTTGTATAAAAAGCCTTCTGAGCCCTGTTTTGTCATGAGCACCACCAAGTCGCCATCCTCAAAGTGGAGTGTGCGAATCGGTGTCAACAGCGTCAGGGCCATGGCGTTCATCTAAACTATTTACCCCTCATCTTTGGCGGCATAGACCTCGTCTACACTGCCTTTCATGAAGAAAGCCTGTTCGGGAATGTCATCGAGTTCACCGCCCAGGATTGCCTCAAAGCTGTTTAACGTGTCCTCAATTTTCACATAGCGGCCCTCGTAACCGGTCATCTCTTCGGTCACATGGAAGGGCTGCGAGAAAAAGCGCTGGATTTTGCGCGCCCGAGCTACCACCGCGCGATCGGTGGGGTCCAACTCGTCAAGTCCCAGAATCGCGATAATGTCCTGCAGCTCTTTATAGCGCTGTAAAATTTCTTCCACCCGTCGCGCAATGCTGTAATGGCGTCCGCCCACGGTCTGGGGACTCAGTACGCGCGAAGAGGAAGCCAGGGGATCCACCGCCGGATAAATGCCTAACTCTACGACCTGGCGCGACAGCACCGTGACGCCGTCCAAGTGCGAAAAGGTCGTCGCGGGCGCCGGATCCGTCAAATCGTCCGCCGGCACATACACGGCCTGGATGGAAGTAATGGAGCCATCTTTCGTGCTTGTAATGCGCTCTTGCACCATCCCCACATCCTGCGCCAATGTCGGCTGGTAACCGACCGCGCTCGGGATGCGGCCTAAGAGTGCGGACACTTCGGAGCCCGCCTGGATGTAGCGGAAAATATTGTCTATAAAAAGGAGGACATCCTTTTTTTTCACATCGCGAAAATACTCAGCCATCGTAAGCCCTGTCAAAGGCACGCGCATCCTCGTCCCCGCCGTCTCATTCATCTGGCCGAACACGAGCACGGTTTTGTCCATGACGCCTGACTTATGCATCTCGTTCCAAAGGTCGTTCCCTTCGCGCGAGCGCTCGCCGACGCCGGTGAACACCGAATAACCCTGATGCTCGGTCGCGATATTGCGGATAAGCTCCAAAATGAGAATGGTTTTGCCAACCCCCGCACCGCCAAAGAGCCCCACCTTACCGCCCCGCGCGTAGGGTACCAGGAGGTCAATGACTTTAATGCCCGTCTCTAAGATCGTCTCATGGAAAACCTGGTCCTGAAAGCCGGGAGGATCACGGTGAATCGGCCAGTACGCTTCAGCCTCCACCTCCCCCTTATCGTCTAAGGGTTCGCCTAAGACGTTGAACAGGCGGCCCAGGCATCCTTCCCCCACAGGCACCGTAATGCCGCCGCCTTTCGATTCGGCTAACAGGCCCCGTGACAGTCCTTCTGTCACGCCGAAGGTCAACACCCGGACATTGCCGTCGCCCATGTCCTGCATGACTTCCGCCCCGATCGCAGTCTTTTTGTCATCGTCTGTAAAAATCTGAACAAAATCGCCGATCTCAGGCGAGGAGCCCTCAAAGCTGAGCACAACAACAGGCCCTAACACTTGTGTAACATAGCCCTTTACTGCCATGATTTCTCCTTTTGGCTTCTGCCTAGTAGTGTTGCGTCAAAATGGCGCATGGCCTCAACGCTTGCCGTCATCTCCGATAATTCGCCCGTAATCCTGTTCTGCCTCAGGCGGTTACGCCTGCCCGCAAGCTCTGTAAGCAACTCACCGCTGTTTTTAGAAGCGTTGTCCATGGAGGTCATGCGGGCCGTCTGTTCGCCGGCGTAAGCCTCCACCAGCGCGCCGTAGACAAGCCCCGAAAGATAGGTACTAAACAAGTATTCCATCAGGGTGTCCACATTTTCCGGAAAGTCAAAGGGGATCGACGGCGGTTCCCCGGGAAAACCCTCCGGTAAGGAAGATCTGACATCGGGATCCTCCACCGCGATGTCAATGACAAGGCGCAAGCCTTCCAAATCAGCCGGTAACAGGCGGATATAAAGGGGGGCGCTTGTCACGGGTGTCCGCATCATGGAGTAGATGAGATGCGCCTCATCGGTTTCGCGGCGTTGGTAATCTAAAAAGATTTCTTCTGCGAGCAGCTCTGCCTCTCCGTAATGCGGCTCTTGAAAAGAATAGCGAAAACTTTTCTCTATCGTATAGCCGTCCGCCGCTAATTCGTCACGGCCCCTTGTTCCCGCAAGGTAAAGCGTGATCTCAGGGACATAGCCGCTTTTTTTGATTTCTTGTTCCCGCGTTTTCAAAAAACGCCGGGCCGCCGCGACCACATCGGCGTTATAGGTCCCGTCAAATCCCTGGTCACCTGTCAAAATATACACGTCAAGGCGCCACGGGTCGCCTTTTTGTTTTTCGCGAAAGTGCATATAAGGCGATCTCAGATTAGGCGAGAGCGTCAACACGCGCTCCATGGTGCGCACGCAGTGGACCGAATACGGCAGAGCTTCCGCCAGTAATCGTTTTGATTTTCGCATCTTCACACTGCTGATCAGCTGCATGGCACGCGTCATCTTGCTGATCATCTCAACAGAGTGCATTCTTTTGGTGAGTTCAAACTGCGTCGCCATTACCTTATCCTAACGCCTCATAAACGCGTCCCACAAAGCCTTGATCCGCTCGCGCGTATCGTCTTCTAAAAGCGCGCCCGTTTCAAGGATGGTCACTAGGGTGGGGTCCATCTCGGGCAAGGCATCAATGAAAAATTTGGCGAGACGTGGGAGATCCGCCGTGGGGATATCTTGGAACACATCGTGGGTGCCAAGCTCCAAAAGCGCGAGCGACTTTGACAGGGTTCTTGTCTGCTGCGGATTCTGACTTAAAAGCAACATCAGGCGGTCACCTTTGGCCAATTGCTTTTGCGTCACATCGTCCAAGTCCGTCGCAAATTGTGAGAAAGCCTTTTTCTCGCGGTACTGGGCGAGTGCGATGCGTAAGGGCCCCGCCACTTTTCGCATGGCAGGCGTCTGCGCGTCTCCGCCCACGCGGGAGACTGAAAGCCCGACGTTCACCGCCGGCCGTTGCCCCGCGATGAAAATATCGGTGTCAAGATAAATCTGTCCATCCGTGATCGAGATGATGTTGGTCGGAATGTAAGCGGAGATGTCGCCGGCCTGCGTCTCCACAATGGGAAGCGCGGTCATGGATCCGCCGCCCTCATCGTCATGTAGTTTCGCCGCGCGCTCCAAAAGACGCGAGTGCAGGTAAAACACATCGCCCGGGAAAGCCTCGCGGCCGGGGGGACGCCTTAAAAGGAGTGAAATGGCGCGGTACGCCTGGGCGTGTTTGGTAAGGTCATCGTAGACGATCAGGGCATCACGGCCCTTGACCATGAAGCTTTCCGCAATGGCACAGCCGGCATAAGGGGCCAGGTATTGAACACCGGCCGTGTCAGCGGCCGATGCCACCACAATCGTTGTATAAGAAAGCGCGCCTGTCTTTTTAAACAGTTCATAGAGCTGCGCGATCGTGGACATTTTCTGCCCGATGGCCACATAGACACAATACACACCCTTGCCCTGCTGGTTGATGATCGTGTCAACGGCAATGGTCGTCTTGCCCGTCTGACGGTCCCCGATAATCAATTCACGCTGACCGCGGCCGATCGGGACCATCGCGTCAATCGCGGTGATGCCTGTTTCGAGTGATTCGCGCACAGGTTGCCGGGAAAGGATGGGCGGGGCAGGCGACTCAATGGAACGGGTGGGAATATCGGGAGGCAACTCCGGTCCTTCGTCCAGCACACGGCCCAAGGGCGTCAACACACGCCCGATCACCGCGTCTCCGGTGGGCATGCGGACGGTTGTCCCGGTACTGAAGCAGTCATCACCTGATTTTAATCGCTCACCGCTTATTAAAACGACACCGGTCGTTTCCTTTTCAAGGTTCATGGCGATGCCGTACTGACCGCCCGAAAAGCGGATAACTTCCCCGTACATAGCATGGCGTATCCCCGACACGACAGCCATGCCGTCTGCCGTGGAAAGCACCGTCCCGCTTTCTTTTGGCAGTAGCTTTTGGTAGGCATCCCAAGCTTTGACCTCTTTTTTTTGCAAGAGATCCTCGCGGACAAGGCGCCATATCTCACGCTGTGCCGTTTCAAGCTTCAAAGGATCCCTCTTTTCCGATGGAATGCTCCAATGCCAAGGCTTCCTCTTGTGACAGTTCTCGGTCGTACAGTTGGCTCATCGCCGAAATGGCAAGATCAACCGCTTCCTGATACAGGCGTTCTTCTTTGTTTTTTTGCTTGTGTTCAATTTGGCGATCCGCTTCGTTGAGCTTTGTTTGCGCCTCTTCTTCTGCTCGGGCCAAGATCTCCGCTTCTTTTTGCGCCAAGCGCGCCTCGAGCTCACGGCGCTTTTGATCGAGCACTTCTTGCTGCTCGTCCTCCAACCGTTTCATCTTGTTTTCACGCTCGGCTAGTGCCTCCGACCGACGATTGTTTTGTGCGACCGCCTCATCTATTTCACGTTGCCGCTCGTCCATGATGTTCTTTAGGGGCTTGAACAGGACTTTTTTCAAAATAAAAATCGTCAACAGCAAGCCGACAACCGCGACAATCGCGGTGGCGGCGTAACCTGCCAGAACCTCAGGCGAGGTGAAGTCGACGGACTTTTCGGCGATGACGTTGATCATCTGTTCGTCCTTTCTTAAAACACAAAGACAAGAAGAAGCGCGACCACGAGCGCGAAAATCACGCAGGTTTCAATAAATACAATCGCCGTGATGAGCGAGGTTTGAATTCTACCGCCCGCCTCCGGCTGTTTGGCCATCGATTCAAATGCCTTACTTGCGGCTCTGCTGATTCCAAACGCCGCGACCGCTGCCACGACACCGATTGCAAGGGCTGAAGCAAGCGCGATTAATGCTTTATCCATGTCTACACCTTTACTTTCTGTTGTTCTGATTGTTCTTTTTTCGAAGCGAGGCGCTCCGCTGTATTGTCCGCTTTTTCAACGACTTCGCCTAAGTAGCTCGTCGTAAGATACACAAATATGAGGGCCTGAATCAACGCATCCGCCACGTCAAACCAAAGCCCGAACAGGCTGGGCAAGATAAGAGGCATAATCGTGCGGAGGACCGCGATGAGAATGAAGGCGCCAAAGACATTGCCAAATAGACGCAAGGCCAAAGAGACCGGCTTGATCATGTAGTCGAGGATATTAAAAGGCAATAAGCCCGGCATGGGATCGATGAGTGAATGACCAAAACCCTTGATCCCCACAAGATGAATGCCCATCGCGATGACGAACACGAGGGTGTAAAGCGCAAGCGACACGGGCACGGCGGGATTCACGGCCGAAGCGGACATTTCCGCGATGGCGACCACATTGCTTGTGAAAATATAAAGGCCAATGCCAAGCGTCCAGGGCAGAACGGTCTCCGCCTGATCACGTTTTAGCCCCGAACTGACCCCGAGGCTTATGACCGCAAAATAGAGTTTTTCTGTGAGCGCCTGTTTGCCTGTTATCTCGTATTTTTTTAATCCGCGTCTAAGCCAAAAGGCCAAGATCGTGAGCAAGATCACACTTGCGATAAGTGAAATCATGGCGCCTGTCACAGGGATTGTGAAGCGCCCTATCTTTAAATAAAACTGTGGGGCAAAATTAATGGCCGCTCGAATCGACTCACCGATGTCTCGGCCACCCGGTCGAAGATGCTCCCAAAGCGAAGATAAAAACTTGTCAAAAATGGAACACACCTCTCTTCTACTAGCCCTATTGTAGTGACAAGCATCCTCTTTGTAAATGTCATAAGACTAAAACGCCCCCGCCGGCGTACGGAGGGGGCGTTTTTGATTTCAAAACCCGAGATGCGACGACATGCCGATTAAACGCCGGCTTTTTCGTCTTCTTTTGCCATATAAAGTAACATGTCAATCGTGCGCCCCGCATAGCCCCACTCGTTGTCATACCAGGACACGAGCTTGAAGAACCGCTTTTCGTCCTTAAGGTTATTCGAAAGCGTCGCCGAAGAATCATAGACGGAAGAGTGGTCATCATGGATGACATCCGTCGACACGATGGGATCCTTGGTGTACTTCAGGAGACCCTTCAGGTATGTTTCAGACGCCTTTTTCATCAGGGCGTCGATCTCCTCGATCGATGTATCTTTCTTTAAAAGCACTGTAAGGTCAATGACGGAACCCGTCAGCGTCGGTACACGGAAGGCCATGCCGGTCAAGATGCCCTTGACCGCGGGCAGCACTTCGCCGACCGCTTTTGCGGCACCCGTGGTCGTCGGAATGATATTAACCGCGGCGCTTCTTCCGAGACGCCAGCTCTTCAAAGAGTTTGAGTCAGTCACATGCTGAGAAGCTGTGTAGGCGTGAATCGTTGTCATCAGGCCTTTTTCGATCTCAAGCCCTTCTTTTAAGAGGACATGGACGATGGGCGCCAGGCAGTTCGTGGTGCAGGACGCATTGGATACGACCAGGTCTTCTCTAGGATTGTATTCCTGTTCGTTTACACCCAAGACAAGCGTCTTCACCGGTCCTTTGCCCGGGGCGGAAAGCAGCACTTTTTTCGCGCCGGCATTAACATGCCCGATGGCCTTATCATAATCATTGAATATGCCGGAGCAGTCGACAACATAATCGACACCCAGAGACTTCCAGTCGAGATCCGCCGGGGTCGCGCCCGCGAGCACGCATTGTACGCGGTGTTTACCGTCGATGACGATGACATCGTTTTCTTCCGTTTCGGGGCTTGATTTTTCAGTTGTCAGATCACGATCCCAACGATGCTGCGCGGAGTCGTAGGTCAGTTGATACACAAAGTAATCAGCCTTCGTGTTTATGTCCACGATCGCGACCAAATCGACTTCCTCGCCGAGGAGTCCTCGCTCGACCATTCCCCTAAAAACAAGGCGTCCGATGCGGCCAAATCCATTAATTGCTACTTTAATGGCCATATAATCTATTTCCTTTCTTGGTTAAGTGGGCGTTCCCCACTTTTTGTCAGTTTAAAAGGTGAATCCTCACCGCAAGCCATACTATCACAAACGATGCTGTATGGCTCTTACAACAACGGCCGGAAATTTTCCGGCCGTTGTCTCATCTTTTAGTGAAAATTGCTAACCCGCCAACACGGGCTCACGCGCAGCCCGCGTTTCGTCGGGGCGCGCGATAGGGGTATCGTGCGGAGCATTTTTCAACAATTCAGGATTAGTCTCGGCTTCTTTCGCGATACTCAAGAAGGCATCCGCCAGCTGTTCGAGATCGCGCCAGGTCTCCGTCTCCGTCGGTTCCAGCATCATGGCCTCAGGTACAATGAGCGGGAAGTAGATGGTCGGCGGATGAAAGCCGTAATCAATCAGGCGCTTGACAATGTCAAGGGTGTTGCAGTCGAATTTCTCTTTCTGCCACTCACCGGTCATGACAAATTCATGCATCGTCGGCGTGTCGTAAGGAATGCGGTACGCACCTTTGAGCCGCTCGCGCAGATAGGTCGAGTTCGCCACCGCGCCCTCGGCCGCCTGATGCAGCCCGTCAGCGCCGTTCCTCAGAATGTAGGCGTAGGTTTTCACCAGCACTGAGAATGAACCGATGAAGCTTCTCACCTTCCCAAATGATTTGGGGCGGTCATAGTCAAGCTTATAGCCGTCTTCTTCTTTTCTCACCACCGGTCTTGGCAGATAGGGCTCAAGGTGGGCTTTACAGCCAACCGGACCCGCGCCCGGGCCGCCGCCGCCGTGAGGCGTTGAAAAGCTCTTGTGAACGTTCAGGTGGACACAGTCAAAGCCCATGTCGCCCGGCCTTGCGTGCATCAGGATCGCGTTGATATTCGCGCCGTCGTAGTAGCAAAGACCGCCCGCGTCGTGCACCATTCTCGTGATCTTTTCGATATTTTCCTCATAGATCCCGAGGGTGTTGGGGTTGGTCAGCATAAGGCCTGCCACATCATCGCCCATCGCCTTTTCAAAGGCTTCGAGGTCAATCATGCCGTGCTCATTCGATTTGACTTCGCGCACCTTGTAACCGACCATTGCCGCGGTGGCGGGGTTGGTGCCGTGCGCCGCGTCCGGGATGATCATGACATTACGCTTGGTATCGCCGCGATCCTCGTGGTACGCCTTGATGAGCAACAAGCCTGCCAATTCACCGTGTGCGCCCGCCGCCGGCTGGAATGTGTAAGCATCCATACCCGTGACATCATTGAGCAGCTCTTCCAGACGGTAGAGGAGCTCAAGGTTACCTTGGACGGTGCTGTCGGGCTGCAGGGGATGCGTTGCGGCAAAGCCTGTAAGCGCCGCCACATCCTCGTTAACCTTCGGGTTATATTTCATCGTGCAGGAGCCCAAAGGATACGGACCCATCTCGACGTGGTAGTTTTTGTTCGACATATTGGAGTAATGGCGAACCACAGAAATTTCGTCCACATCGGGGATATTGGGCTTTTCAGCGCGATAGGCCTTGCCAAACCATTCTGAGAAATCCGGCTTGGGGATATCAAGCGGCCTGATATAGCGGCTCGCCTCACCCTTGGTGGCTATTTCAAAAATTAAGGGGGTGTGTTTACATTTCGGCATGACTATCTCCCTTCCTGTCCACCGCAAAGCGCGATGAGCTTGTCCGCGAAGCAGTCGAGTTGTTCTTTTGTCTTCTTCTCTGTGACGGCGATGAGCATCCTGTTTTGATCGAGGACAAGACCGCCGATGACACCTTCGTCAAGCAACTGTTCGTTGACTTTTTTCAAATCAACGCCCGCCTTGGCTTCCACGAGGAATTCGCGGAAGTACGGCGCGTCATACACGCGTTTGAAACAGCCGCTGTCCACAAGCTTCTTTTCAAGGTACATGGCTTTGGCCGCCGACTGTTCTGCGACATCGAGAAGTCCCGCGCTGCCCTGGAGGGCCAACCAGATGGTCGCGGCGGTCGCCATGAGTGCCTGGCTGGTGCAGATATTGGAGGTCGCGCGCTCTCTTCGGATATGTTGTTCCCTTGCCTGGATGGTCAAGACGTAGCTCGTCCTGCCCTCACGATCGACGGTGGCACCGCAGATACGTCCGGGCATCTTGCGCATCAGGCGCTCTGTGACGGCCATATAGCCGGCGCCCGGGCCGCCGAAGGACAGGGGAAGTCCCAGGGACTGTGCTTCACCGACCGCGATGTCGACGCCCGCGTCGCCGGGACGCTTCAAAATCGCAAGACTCACAGGATCCTGTGAGACAGCGGCCAAGGCATCGACTTCGTGCGCTTTTTGGACGAGCAGGTCGAGATCTTCGACCACGCCGTAAAAGTTCGGACTCTGGACGAGGAAGCCGGCGTATTCACCTTTTTCCTCGGGAAAGACGCTGGTCTGCCCGTGTTCGTCCAATGCACCCGTCACGACTTCAATGTCCGCCGCATGCAGGTAAGTTTTGATGGTCTCCATCGTATCGGGATGCACACCTTCGGATACGAACACTTTGTAACGACGTTTGTCACGGCAGGCCAAAAGCATCGCTTCGGCCGCGCCGGAGGACGCGTCATATAGAGAGGCGTTTGAGACGGGAAGTCCCGTGAGACGCGTGATATAGCTTTGCCATTCAAAAATGGCCTGTAAGGTTCCTTGAGAAATCTCTGCCTGGTAAGGCGTGTAAGACGTTAAAAATTCAGACCGGCTGATCAGGTGGTGGACAGCCGCGGGCTGGTAATGGTCGTAGTAACCGGCCCCAAGATAGCTGTCATAGTCTTCACCGTTTTTGTTTTTGGCCGCAAGTTTCTTGATGTGGTCAACGACCTCCATCTCACTCATCCCGTCTTTTGCGAGTGCCAGGTAATTATCCACCCGGACACAATCGCACGCAGGAATCATGGCGAACAACTGATCAAGATCGACTCCCACCGACGCCAACATTTCGCGGCGTTCTTCCCGGTCCATAGGGAGGTATCCGATCATGCCTGTTCCTCCTTGCAGAACTCATCGTATGCGTCTTGGTCGAGCAACACATCAAGCTGTGACAGGTCGTCCATCTCAATTTTCACAAACCATGTCTCCCAGGGTGCCCGGTTGATCATTTCGGGCTCATCTTCAATCTCAACATTGGCTTCGACAATCTCGCCGCTTACGGGCGCATAGAGGTCAGACGCCGCTTTCACCGACTCGACGGTGCCTATAATACCTTCGAGTTCGACGACGGTGCCTTCCGGCTCGGGTTCCGCGTAAACGATGTCACCCAGCTGTTCCTGCGCAAAGTCAGTCAGACCGATGGTGGCGATATTGCCTTCCACCTTGACCCATTCGTGTGTTTTTGAAAACTTCAATTCTTGATTCATTCTTTCATTCCTTCCCAAATTTCATTAATAGCTTTATATATTATTTCCCTGCCACAAAGGGCGCTTTCACAACGGTAAAGGGTTGCAGATTTTTTCTGACCTGTACCTCAACATGAGAAACCTCCGGTGTGTCAATATCGACTAATGCAAAGGCGATTCCTTTTTCTAATACCGGCGAGAACGTCCCTGAGGTGATCACGCCCGCTTTGACGCCTTCCACATAGACTTCATAGCCGTCGCGCGGAATGGCGCGCGTATCGCTTTCAAGCGCGATTTGACGGCGCGTCACCTTATCTTTCATCACGCTGCCCTGGAATTCATGCTGAAGGTCGACAAAGAAGCTCATACCGCCTTCAAGCGCGCTGATTTCAGAGGACATTTCATGCCCGTAAAGCGGCATGCCCGCCTCAAGGCGCAAAGTATCGCGCGCGCCGAGGCCACAGGGGACCACTTCGGCGTCGATAAAGATATTCCAATAATGCTCAGTCTTTGCGATGGGGATATAAAATTCATAGCCATTTTCACCGGTGTAACCTGTCCGGGAGATAATGAGATCGCGCGATTCTCCTTTGACGGGCACAAACATCTGGCGAAAACGCTTCAAGCCTTTAAGCTCTTCGCGCTCTTCTTCTGTGAGCTCCAAGGCATCGGCTACTTCCAGGATGCAGTCAAGGCTTCCCGGTCCCTGCACGGCAATCTGCCCGTAGAGGTCAGATTCATCGATCACCTCGACGTCAGCTTTGCGGTCGGGATAGGCCTCTTTATAAGCCACCAGACTCTCATTCATATGGACAAGGTCTTTGTCTTTGTTGGCGGCGTTGACAACGAGCATGTAATCTTCCTCAGCCATTGTGTAGCTCAAAAGGTCGTCGACCGTGCCGCCATCTGCGGCGCTCAGTATTGCGTAGGTAATCTGGTCCGGTTTTTTGCCGGTCACACGGCGTGTCAAAAGCCAGTCCAAAAATTCACCGGCTCCTTCACCCTTCACGCGAATCTCACCCATATGGGATACATCGAAAATACCCGTAGCCTCTCTGACCGCCAGCACTTCATCACGAACGCCCTCATATTGAACGGGCATGTTCCAGCCGGCATACTCAACCATGCGCGCACCAAGCGCGACGTGCCGATCGTACAAAGGTGTTTTTTTCATCCGAAACTCCTCCCCTCGGTATATGTGTAAGGCCAATTAGCCCCACCTATGGTAACACGAATGACGCCTTTCGGCTTATGTAAAATTCTACACGAGCCTCGTCAAAATCTCGCATTCCGTAACGATTGACTCGTCACATAGGTGACAGTTCTTGACGATCGTCTAATAATCCGAATTTCCGTTTCACGCGTTCCAGTTTCATGGTCCAAGGCCGCAACACAGGAATCAAAAATAAAACGGTGGCCACCGCGAGCGTCGCGTTCATCGGAAGCCCCGCGCCGTAGGCCAACAATGCGTTCTGCCAGGTCACAGGCTGCACAAAACCAATGATATGCCAGGTATCGAGCAGAAAACCAAAAAGAAATCCGGATAAGAATGCGTAAATATATACCATGGCGGGTCGACGAAACCATCCTTTTTCCTCGAACACCCCCGCAAGATAGCCCACCAGCCCCCAACCGAACATCTGCCAAGGTGTCCAGGCCCCCTGTCCAAAAAGCAAGTTGGACGAAAAGGCCGCAAGAGCTCCTGTCACATAACCGCTTTGGCGGCCAAAGGAAATACCCGTCACAATCACGATCGCCCCGACGGGCTTAAAACTCGGGATAGGGCCAAAAAGTAAATTGCCCACCGTGGCAATCGTCGCCATGACCACGATCGGCATGATGTCTCGCGGGCGCGGTCGCTGGCGCTCGAAATGCAAAAAGAACGGGACACTTGCCAGAAAAGCGGTCAAAAGGGTCAAAAGGGCCGCCTGTCGAATACGAAGTAGCGCGCTTAAAAACAGCACAAGCACTACGAGTAAAATCGTCGCCCACTCCACAAGATGCGATCGCTTCTTTTTAATCGAATCGTTTCGCATCAAGGTCCTCCAACACGACGAGACCGGGGATGATCCCTCTTGTGACCCTCGCCACATCCGTGGTATAGAAATTGTTCCCGCTGAAAAAGGAGTGGCTGTTTTCGGTGACCACGATCTGGCCGTCAAAGAGCAAAGAAACACGGTCTGCCACGCGGGC